>Ga0315289_10005609_pt1 | contig 18508 bp, 17 predicted proteins | sample YL17G11_40_MG_FD_203452 | JGI IMG/M metagenome (GOLD analysis project Ga0315289, IMG submission 203452) | Sediment microbial communities from Yellowstone Lake, YNP, Wyoming, USA - YL17G11_40 | ecosystem: Environmental > Aquatic > Freshwater > Lake > Sediment | place: USA: Wyoming | collected...
CACCTCTTTGCACCTTTCGCACCTCCCTTGGACTGAAGCAGCAGAGAAACCTTCGACCCTCCTATACTTCAGCTCGATCCTATTCCCGTGGCAGCTAGGGGTTGAGCATTCGAGGAAGAAGGGGACATAGTCGTCATCCCTCCTCCCTATCTGAGACCTGAAGCCGAGCCCCTCGATGACGTCGACGGCTCCATTAGAAGCCTCTACGAAGAGGCTCCTCTTAGGCTCGCTCAGGAGGAGCTCGTAACCCGCCTGGAAGAGCCTCCTCGCTTCTGGGTCTGAAGCCACGAGGAAGGGGATGCCAAGACCCCCCTCGACGTTAACAAGCGACGCCAGAGTCTTAGTCGACCAATCTGAGACGTTCCCCGTAGAGTAATAGCCGTTCCGAAGGATCGTTGATATGTGTGAGAGATTCTGTAGTGCCCTCTGCTGAGCTCCCCGTTCAACCTCCCTGAGGAGACCTCTGTAGTTGCCCTCGATCTTTTCGATGGTCTTCCAGAGCCATACTTCATCCGGATTGGGGAAGTTGTGGATGGGGGAGCCCACGTACTCCGGTGGCGCTGGGTAGGTCACGAGGAGCCCGCGGGATGAGGGACTGGGAGTCCTCATGTTCAGGAGTTCAGGCTGGACCCCATCGTAGTCGGCGACGAAGAAGATTGGAACGAAACCATCCCTGCCCAGTTGACTGATGGCATGGATGTAGACTATCTTGTTCAGTATGAGGCTCGAGCCGCCGAGACACATCGGCTGCTGCCCGGCCTCGATGACGCCGTTGCAGAGGCGATCCAGTGCCTCGGAGACGGGGCCGGTGAGGACGCCGAGACTCCTCATCTTCCTCCTGATGGTCTTCGCCAGCTCTCCAACGCTCGCCTCGTCTGGCTTGTAGCTATTTCGGGTCTCGACTAGAGCTTTATACGCCTCTCCCATGGTATGTGGGATGAAGCCCCATAACTTCTTGGCGGTCTCGGGGCTCTCGCCTCCGTAAAGGTATCTCGTGTATAGGTTGTGCAGGGGTGTAGCATTTTCATCCAAGGCCAAGGCAGAGCCCTCGGGGTTATTACTGCTGATTCTCGGGAGCCAATAAAAACCCTTGCAGAGTCGTGGCTACTCCAGCTTAAGTAACCTCGCCGCGTTTCCGTGGAATATCTTCTCGATACTTCCCTCGTCGAGGCCTATCGCCCTGCACTCCCTAACCTGCTCCTTAAGGTAGTCCTCCGAGAAGCCTCGTGGGAAGTAGCTAGAGTCTGTGCCGAAGACTATCCTCTCAGCACCGACGGTTTCGACGGCCTTCCTGAAGAGGTCTTGGAGGGTGAGGGGGTAGGGCATCCAAGTCATCCACTGGTTTGAGCCGGAGGTGTCTACTAGGACATTGGGGCAGCTCCAGCATAGCTGAAGGAGCTCCCTGAGGTAGCATGCGCCGAAGTGGGGGATGACGAATTTCAGCGTCGGGAACGATGCCGCGACCTCCCAGAGGCTGAGGGGGTCGAGGTTGTGGAGGTTCCTCGCGGGGCCTCCACCCCCTCCCAGAACACCAAAGTGGATGAGGATGGGGATACCCAGCCTCTCAGCGACCTCCCAGACGGGGTAGGCTGCCTTGTCATCCACTGGACGTGTCAGCGCCGAGGCTATCATCTTGTATCCTCTGAGACCTAGCTCCTTCACCGCCCTCTCCAGTTCCACGGCTGCGTCCTCCGAGAAGAGGTCGTGGTGGGCGAAGCCCGTGAACCTGTCAGGATGCATCTTGACGATGCGCGCAAGGTTGTCGTTTCCGCCGCCCATGACGAAGTTGACGCGCTCGACACCCTTCCTGTCCATGTCGGCGACCCAGCGCTCCGCCTGCTCCTCGTCCGTGTGGCTACCGGACTCGGGAGGGTCGAAGCCCCATCTGTGCCTCCACTCTTCACGGTACCTGGCGGTCTGCTCTATGATTATCCTCGCCTTCTCCTCGCCGTACCTGTCGACGATCGCCTTGCTATAGCTGGAGCCGCCGCCCGTCGACCTCTGGATGGGGAAGTGGGCGTGGAAGTCTAGCACTTTGAGCCCGTATAGGTTCATTTGGATTGCCCCGATACTGAATGGGGCTCAACGGCGGGTTTTAAGGGTTTATAGTAGGTTCTTGGTCTTCTTAGCCTCGTAGAAGGGGCTGCTACTGGCGAGGGACTCTTCCAGGAAAGCCTCAGCGTACATGCAGTCAGCCTGCGCACCTCTTAGCTCCGCTTTCTTCAGGCTGAACCTCTCATAGTAGCCCCACGGGAACTTGTCGAGCTGACTCTTGTAGCACTCGAGCGCCTCCTTCTTCCTGTCGAAGGACTCCGTCACGTCGACGAGGATGTGGGGGCTTGAGATGAGTGTGTTCACTTCCATGAGGAGGAGCCTATCAACGAGCCATGGCTCCGAATAAGCTGTTGTATGCGCCGACCACTCTATTGCCTCCTTAACGGCTTCGTATACTAGCTTGTGCTCCCTGTGGTAGTCGAATGGGAGGTGGGTTACGACCACTCTCGGCCTTCTGTCCACGATAGCGTCAGATATCTTTCGTATTAGATTGGTAGTAAGTACGACCTCTCTCTCCTCGAGGATGATGGACTCGTGTACTCCGAGAGCCTTGGATGCCTTAAGAAACTCGCCCCACCTCTCAGGAGAATTACAGGTCAGGCAGAGGATTTCGACGCTTTGTCCCCTGGCAGCGTGTAGCGCCAGCGTTCCTCCACATCCGAGTGTCTCATCATCGGGGTGTGAGACGACCGCCAATATTCCTTCAACCATTAGTACGTCCTAAATACTGGATGGTTAAAGAGGTTTCCAGTCTAAGGTCTTCGAGCGTTTCCGCCTTTTCTTCGCTCGATTCCTTCAAGACAACCATCTTCCAGTTTTCTGTGTGTGAACTTTCTTGCGTTTTCGCCAACGTAACTCGCGACGGTCTGACCAGAGCCGACAAGATAGTACTTATATATGGTAAGCCCCTCGAGGCCTGTTGGTCCCCTGGCGTGGATCTTGCCGGTGCTTATCCCCACCTCCGCCCCCAGCCCGTATCTGTAACCGTCACTAAACCTTGTAGACGCGTTCCAAAAAACACTCGCTGAGTCGATCTTCCTCATGAACGTCATGGCGGTCTCAGCGTCTTCAGTCATTATCGCGTCTGTGTGGTGGGAACCGTAGCCATTTATGTGGTTTATTGCCTCGTCGTATGAGTCGACCACCTTGATAGCTACCTTGTAGTCGAGGTATTCGTATCCCCAATCGGATTCAGAAGCCCTCTTCACGGCATCACCGAGAAGGGCTATAGTTCTGGGGCAGCCTCTGACCTCTACACCTGCCTCCGAGTACTTCCCGACCATCCGGGGGAGGAAGACACCTGCGATGTCCCTGTGCACGAGAATAGCGTCGAGGGCATTACAGACCGAGGGGTACTGGATCTTGGAGTCCAGGCACACCTCAACGGCCTTATCGACATCGGCGTCCCTGTCGACGTATATATGGCAGACTCCCTCCGAGTGGCCGAGAACCGGTATCTTGGTGTGGCTCATGATGTACTCGACGAAGCTGTTGCTCCCCCTTGGGATTATCAGATCAACGTGGCTGTTAAGCTCCAGTAGCCGGGCCACGTCGTCTCTCGACTCTAACAATTGGATCCAGCCCTCTGGTACGCCTGCATCCTTGGAAACGTCCTTTATCACTTTGAAAAGCGCCTCGTTCGAGTACTTCGCCTCGCTACCCCCCTTCATAAGGACCGCGTTTCCAGACTTCAGGCACAGGGAAGCTATCTGGGGTAGGGCGTCTGGCCTCGACTCGAATACGACGCCTACGACACCTATCGGAGAGGAGACCCTGTAGAGCTCCAGACCGTCGTCAAGCTCGACGGCGTACTGTGTCTTACCGATGGGGTCATCAAGGCTTGCGACGCTCCTAACCATCTCAACGATGTCGGTAATCTTTGCTGTGTCCAGTTTTAGACGTTGAATTACTGCTTCCTTTATCTCTCCTTTACTGAGGAGCCTTTCAGTCTCCGTGAGGTCTTTATTATTTGCGTGCATAATGGGCAGGCGATTTCTCCAGATGGCGTCCACTATCGCGTTCAAAGCCTTGTTCTTCTGCTCAGTTGTCAGAGTAGCGAGCTCTATGGACGCGTTTTTGGCGGCTTTAGCCTTTGCCAGCACATCTGACATCTCAGATCCCCCTGGGCAGGAACACTGTCCCAGCTTTCCCCTCGAAGACCTTGCTGAGGATATCGGCCCCTCGGGCGTTTGATATAACAGTCGGTATCCCTTTTTTCGAGAGCCTCTTAGCGGCTTGGACCTTCGTGTACATTCCCCCGAAACCTTTGCCTGATTTATCGGCCCAGCTCTCCACCTCAGGCGTCACGTCTTCGACGACTCTGACGAAGTCGCCTCCGTTTGACCTATTAGGATCCCTTTTGTAGAGTCCGTCCACGTCTGTGAGTATCACGAGGAGCTCTGCGTCTATTTCCATAGACACGTACGCAGCTAGAGTATCGTTGTCCCCGACTTTGATCTCCTCGGTCGCTACGGTGTCGTTCTCGTTGATTATCGGCACTACGCCCCAGTCGAGGAGGGTTTTCAGCGTGTTCCTGAGGTTCTTGTTCCTGACGGGGTCTGTGAAGTCGTCCTTCGTCAGCAGTATCTGGGCAATGGGTTGATCGTAACTGTCGAAGAAGTACTCGTACGTCTGCATCAGGATCCCTTGCCCTATGGCAGCCGCCGCCTGAAGCTGAGGCATTCCTTCCGGCCTATCCACAAGCTTGAGCTTGCCCATGCCGGCACCGATAGCCCCTGAACTTATAAGAATAGGCTGTCTCCCCTGCCTCTTCTGTCTCATAAGTTCACTGACGAGATTCGCTATTTTACCTATGTCAAGCCTCGAGTCCTCGTTCGTGAGGCTACTCGTACCTACCTTGACGACGAAACGTTTCACATCCTTAAGATATCGAGGATCCAATCTCTGTGCACTTCTAATCCGATTTCACTTCCATTAGGATGTTTAAGTCTATCCCCGAAAAGTTCTCTTGAAATACGCCATGGTATAAAAATCTATTTTACTCTTAACCTTGACCTTTGAGGAACTACGTCTCATCAAAGGGGTGTGAAGGAAACTTCCTTCAGAGTATGCCCAATTCGAAGCTGTAAGAGATAATCTACGCTCCTAGTTTGATGTGCTACACGACAGCGATCGGTTTGATCTCGTTGTTGAGGTACTCCACCCTCTCCCATATCCAGAGATAGTTCATTAATCTCCTCATTTTCTTTGTTATGAGTCCATATTTCTCCCAGAAACAGATTAACAAGGTACACACAGTGTCGTCCATGAGGGATGGATTGATGTTTCCTCTTCACCTAGATGCCGTTGCCCTCGAAATAGGTATTGATGCTAGAATACGAGGCGCAGGTATCGAGGCTTTGAGTATAACGAAGAGAACGAAGAATGAGAACTTCATCTGAAACGTAAACAGGGAAAATATACAGCAATGTGTCAAGATAAATCTCTACCTGAAGAATCTCCTTCCCCTCAGCTCACTTCGATGTCGATGAATATTCAAGTTAAATTTGTAAAGAAATAACTATTATCATTAATAACATTTAAAAAATTCAATTGAATTGATCATCATTCTCATCATTGTTGTTGAAAATATTTTAAATATTTTATCTCAGATCTTTCAAGTATAATATTGCATGAGGATGGATAATATGTATAGATAATCTTTATTTAAAATTCATAAACTTATAATATTAATTTGCTTTTAAGGATTAGTTTGGGAGCTACCGAGGTCACATGGCGACTCAAAGCACATTAGAAATCGTCAGGTGCTCTAAATGTAATAGTGTTGTGCCAAAACAGGTCTATTGCCGCAAGTGCGGACAAGTTCTCCTCAACGCTACGCCTGTAACATTGTCGGAAACTGGAAATAAAGACGATAATCAAACAATCTCCCCAGTCCCTGAACCAGGAAAAAGCTCAGCCAAGACCTCGACTTCTAGTAGCCGTTCAAATTTCCTTAAGGCCAGTGCCTATGAGCAATATCGACAATTCCGTCGTGAATATAAATTAAAGGAGAATGCTAGATGGAATGCTCTCGATCAAAACCAATCACAGAATGGGAAGGAAGTCCCACAGAACAGTGTGAAAAATGATACCCATGAGGTTGTGAAAATGACACCTTCAAAGGTTGAAACAGAAGTTGATTCGACAGTTTCAGAGCAGATTGATGTTAAAGAGGAGAGACTCTTGACGCAAAATGATGATATGAAGTTGTACACACCTGACCCGTACGCTAAAGAGATTATTGAGAAGATGGCGAAGCAAGTAAAATACGAGGTTAACATCGTTCAGCTTTTTAAGGACGGCCAGGTGCCAGAGGAAATATTCACACGCTTGTTCAACAGTATGGCCGACGAAATTAGCGGCCTGATAACCCGCAGAGAAGAGGTTGTAAATGAGCTGAATGGCTTAATGAAGGGGCACGAATCTACCGTCTTATCAGCTCAACAGGGAATGAAGTTGCTTGATCTCCGGAAGTCGCTAGATGATGTTACGGAAGAAGAATATGTCATCAAAGCAGCAGCGTTGAATTGGGACATTGACCACTACGGGCAAAAAATCTCAGAGGGCCGACAGAAGGCTGAGTACCTAAGATCACTTGGCAATTTAATCCCCGTCGAAGAAGTCAACGAGCTAAAAAAGATAGCCGCCAAATGCATGGAAACATCTTCTATGAAGCATATTAGTGATGGCACACGGGAAAAAATTAAGAAAGCAATGCAAGAGGCCTCATCCATTTTCAATGAAATATATAAATCTTAATCCTCGTTCTTTTCTTGATTCATTTTATTATTTTTCGTTAGGATTTCTTCACTTACACCCACGTTCCTAGAATACAAAGTTTCAACATAAATGGACACTTTCACTCATCTCTCCCATCTCTAGGATGCTGCGTCTCATTTAAGAGGCCTGAATGGGTGGATGGGCACTGCAAATGGTCACCCGTGTCCCGTACGAGGCCAGCGGCGGCTTCGAGCCCGCCCTGGAGATGCTTGATAGGCGAGCCGCGGCCAGGCTCCTAGCCACGGGCGTCCAGGGGATCGACCACCTCGTCGGGGGACTAGAGCCAGGCCTCATGTACCTCTTCTACGGCACGGAGAGGGGCGGCCTCCCTGACAGGCTCCTCCATCACCTCCTCATAGAAGCCGTCAGGGACGGCGAGGGGAGGGCGATCCACGTACTCTGCGGAAACTATCGCCGCTCCAGGACCACCCTCGACATGGAGCTTCTCCTCAGCCTCGCCGAGCGTGCTCGCCTAGACATCCGTGAAGCCTTCGGCAGGATCCACATCGTCTGCGCCTTCTCCGAGCGGCAGCAGGTAGAGGCCGCCGACCACGTCGAGGAGATACTCGGAGAGGAGGAGGGCGTCAGGCTCGTCGCCGTCCAGCAGGTCGCTAAGCTCTTCTCCGGCCCCCCGCTGGTCGGAAAGGTGATCCCGGAGGACCTCGGAGGCATGGCCTCGCGCCTCAAGAGGCTCTGCGGCGAGGTCGGTATACCTCTCATCGCCACGTGCGGCGTCTCCCCATATGGGAGACCCGTACCCGTCCCCGACGGCGGCAGCCACCTAAGCCACCTCGCCAAGGTCTCATGCTACCTCAGGATACTCAAGGGCGGCGGGGCCACCGCCTACCTCCTCAACCACCCTGACAGGGCCCGCGTCGGCAGGAGGATCGACGTCAACGAGGAGGAGCTCGGCCTCGGCAGGACGACTAAGAAGACGAACCGCCAGATGCTCCGGGAGCGGATGCTCTGCCTCAAGGACCGCTACAGGCGCGCCCTCGGCGACGACTCGACGCGGGCCGCCTTCGACAGCCTCTGGGCGGCGTGGTCCGCGGAGCAGGACGCCATGAGCTACGGCGACGCCCTCTCCGCCCTCGACCTCCTCACCCTGGCCGCCTCCGTCGACAGCCGCCGCGAGATAGAGTCCCTGAAGGCGGCTGGCGCAGAGACCAAGCGGCTCATCCAGAGGCTCACGGGGGGGAACAGGCTTGAGGGTTGAGGGTTGGCTGACGGACATCGCCCTCCGCGGCGACGAGGCCATCCTCTGGGTCAGAGACCCCTCCGGCGGCCGCATCAGGCTCACCGACAGGTACCACCCAGACTTCTACGCCGAGCCCCGCGGCGTGGAGCCGTGGGAGCTTAAGAGCCTCCTCGAGGAGCACCCCAAGATCAGAGGCATCGCCGTCGAGACCCGAGTCTCCTCCATAAACCGCGACGGGGAGAAGACCGTCGCCAGGGTCAGGGTCGGCAGGGTCGAGGACTTCCGCCAGGTCTCGGATCAGGTCGAGACGCTCCCCCTCGTCGCCAGGGTCTACGACGTCGACCTACCCCATGAACTCAGGTACCTGAGCGAGAGAGGTCTGACCCCTATGGGCAGGGTCGAGGCCGACGCCGACGAGAAAGGAGACATCACATCCATAAGGCCCCTGGAAGCTGACCTCGAGGCCGAGCCGCCCCCGATAAGGACCCTGATCTTCGAGGCCGAGCTGGGCGAGGAGCACGGAAGCGTCACCGCCATGAACCACCTCATGAAGGCTGAATACACCTTCGAAGGCGACCTCATCACCGTCCTCCACGACTTCGTCGACTACTTCGCGGATGTCGACCCAGACGTCGTCTGCTCAAGCCAGGACGACCTCGAACGGCTCGTCAGCCTCTGCAGGCTCCACGGCGTCAGGAGCTCGGGCCAGGAGTCTGGTGGCGGTCCGATCCTCTGGGAGGGGCGCTCACACCTCACGCCCCACACCTACCGGCGCCTCGGGATCGCGGGCCTGGTCGAGCGGGTCCAGTTCACCAAGGCGCCGCCGAGGCTCTCAGCGGACTGGGCCGCCGGCAAGTGCATAGACAGCAGGCAGTGCTACGACGCGCGGCGCCGGGGCATCCTGGTGCCGAGGGCTGACGACTACCAGCCCGTCACCACCCTCGCCGAGCTCAGCGACACGGACAAGGGCGCCCTGATACTGGCGCCGACCGTGGGCGTCCACGAGAACGTCGCCCTCCTAGACTTCGAGAGCATGTTCCCCAACCTCATCATAAGGAGAAACATAAGCTACGAGACCACGGGGAGGCCGGACGCCCCCGAGGGCTTCATCGCCGGCTTCACCAGGGACGCCCTCGGCCGCCGTCTCCACTTCAAGAGACTACGCAGGGGGCTGCGGAGGGGTTCCGAGCGGTGGCTCTGGTGCGAGGAACGGCAGACCGCCCTCAAGGAGATGCTCGTCGTCATCTACGGCTACTCCGGCTGCTTCGCCAACCGCTTCGGAAGCATGGACGCATACATGGAGATCAACCGCCAGGCCAGGGACGGCCTAGTCGCGGCGATGAACGTCGCCCGCTCCCACGGCTACAGCTCCCTGTACGGGAACAACGACAGCCTCTTCGTCACCCGCCCGGACGCCTTACCGACTGACTACGAGGCGCTGGCCGCCGAGATCGCGGGCGCCGTCGGCCTACCGATGGCGGTGGACGACGTCTTCCGCCTCCTCGTCCTCCTCCCGAAGAAGGCCGAGGCGGAGATAGGCGCTCTCAACAGGTACTACGGCGTCACCCTCGCCGGAGACGTCGTCTGCAGGGGCATAGAGCTCAGGCGCCACAACACCCCGCCGTACGTAGCCGAAGCCCAGATGAGGGTGATAGAGGCAATCCTGGGATGCGCCTCCGCCGAGGAGGCGGCGACCGTCGGCGTCCAGCGCGCCCACGACGCCGTCGAGGAGGCCTGCGCCGGGCTCGCGGAGGGCTCCGTGCCGCAGGAAAAGCTCAGGGTCTCAACCATCCTCCGCAGGAGCCCAGCGGCGTACTCCACCCGCCCCGGCCACGTGGCCGCCGCCGAGGCCCTAGCCATGAACGGCACAAGGGTCGAGGAGGACGCCGTCGTCGACTACCTCTACGTCGACGCCGGGAGCCATAACCCCTTCAGGAGAGTGAAGCCCGCCGCCTACGCAGGCGGCAGGGTCGACGTGGGGAAGTACGTCGACCTCGTTAGGAAGGCAGCCGAGAGCGTCCTCGCCCCCTTCGAGAGTCCGGCTGACGAGGCGTTAACTATAAAGACCACGAGGCTGCTCTTAACCAGAGATCGGGATGTCTGACATATCGCAGTTGCCACCCAACGTCCAGGAGCGGATAGCCAGGCTCCAACAGCTACAGAATACAATGCAGCAGCTTCTGGCCCAGAAGCAGAGGCTCGAGGCCGAGATGAGCGAGTCCGAGAGGGCGCTCAAGACCCTGGAGGAGACCCCCGCGGAGGCGAAGACCTACAGGTCAGTGGGAGCCATCCTCGTTGAGCGAGACAGGGAGACGCTGATGAAGGAGCTTAAGGAGAGAATGGAGTTCCTGGAAATGAGGAAGAAGGTCCTCGAAAAGCAGGAGGACAAGACGAAGGAGAAGCTCCAAGGTCTGCAGGAGACCCTTCAGAAGGAGCTGAGCGGCGCCCAGTAAAAATTGTCGAAAAGCTCCTTTAAACTCACTTCTTCAGCAGCTTATAGAAGCCACCTGGCCGTTTCTGCTGATCGGCCGTCGCCTTCTTAACGGCATCGTCGCTCCTCCTCAGCGGCGTTGGATCGACCCCGAGCTTGAAGAGCCTGTTCATGGCGTCGACGGCGTCTGCTGATGCCCCGTAGTCCATGCTCGCCAGCCTAGAGGTGGGAACGAAGATTGAAGTCCAAGGGATGCCATGCCCGACGCATTCCTCCAACATGCAGGCGTTCAGGCCAGAGATCGCGCCCTCCCTGACCGGCGTCCCTCCGGCCCTGGGCGTGTCCCTCGGGACCGTGGAGAACTCGAAGAGCTTCCCGTCAGATGATACCGTGCTGAAGGGGAGTCCTTCCAGGGCGATGACCTCCGATACCCCCTTCCTCTTCAGCCAATCAGCGAGACTTTTCCCGATGATGTAGGAGCCTTCGGCGGGGATCATACTCTCTGTGACGACGAAAAGGAGCTTTCTTTCCTCGTCACAGTAGATCCTGAAGCAACTCGTCTGCTTCCCGTCGACCAGGAGGATTAAGGGTGGGATATGAATTGACTTCACGTTAGCGACCTCTCTGAGCCCCTTGTTCTTGGCGATGAACATCAGCGCCGTGTTGGCGACGAAGCCTGCCCCAGCGAATCCGAGGACCGCCGTGTAGCCCTTATCCTTGAGCTTAGCTGACTCGATTATGCTTACCTCAGACATAACATCAACCCTAGAGACGCATCATCCTGATTTAATATATTCCAGCGGAATATTAAGGTGAGACGCCGAAGCTGTCTCGAGGGAGTCGCCGTTTGGAAATCGATTACAGAGCCTTGAAGAGCAGCATCAAGGGCAGGGTCACCGTCCTCTGCCACCACAATGCCGACCCTGATGCCCTATGCTCAGCCTATGCATTGAAAGAGCTCGCCATGAGGCTCAATGCGATAGAAGCCAAGGTGATCGTCCCAGGCGGCTTTAGTACCCTCACAAGGAGAGTGGCAGAGGAGTTCGGCATCGAGGTGGGGGAGGAGGGCCTGCCGGGCGACGTTGATACGGTGATCGTCGTCGACACCGGCAGCATCAGCCAACTTGAGGAGTTAGGGCAGTGGCTCATCAACCACGAGGCGACGAAGATCTTCATAGATCACCACATCCGTTCACCCGAGATAGAGGCCGTAGCCACCTCATACATCGTCGACGAATCGGCCGCCTCCACCTGCGAGATCGTCTACAGGATCTACGAGGCGATGGGAGTCGAGGTAACAGAGAAGGTGGCGAAGGTCCTACTCGTAGGCCTCGCATTCGACTCCAAGCACTTCTCGATAGGAGAGGCAGAGACGTTCAGGGTGTCTTCCGAGCTTCTAAGGCGCGGGGCAGACCTGTCAAAGGCTTGGGCGCTCCTGACGTCGTCGATGGGGGCGTCGGAGAGGATAGCCCGTCTCAAGGCATCTCAGAGGATGAACACATACAGGTTCGGCGAGTGGCTGGTGGCCGCCACGAACCTTGGCTCTTTCCAGCCCTCGGCAGCCCGTGGAATACTCGGCCTCGGCGCCGATCTAGTCATAATAGCGGGAGACGACAAGGAGAGGCTTAAGGCGAGTATGAGGTCAACGAACCAGTTCCACGTCGCAACGGGTATCCACCTCGGCAGGGACATCGCCCGACCCCTGGGCGAGGAGTTCAAGGGCACCGGGAGCGGCCACCCCACCGCGGCCGGGGTAAACGGTAAGGGCGACCACGAAGCGTTCCTTGCGCGGGCCATAGAGATCATTCAGTTAAAGATATTAGAACCCAAGAGGTGCCTCAAGTAACCCGAATAGGTTTCAAGACCTGCCACATATCTTAGATATAACTAATATATCGGTAAGCGTTCATTTTATCGAAATCTCAGAGGGGACCGAGCTTTGGGCATCGTCGAAGTCAGGGGCTTAACCTACTCATATCCCAACGCCTCAGCCCCGGCCCTCAAGGACGTGAACTTCAGCATAGGCGAAGGTGAGTTCGTCCTCCTCACCGGGCCAAGTGGTTGCGGCAAAACGACCTTCTGCAGGTGCATCAACGGCCTTGTGCCACACTTCTACAACGGTGTTATGAAAGGCGAGGTAGTGGTCGACGGTCTCTCCACCCTAGACCATGAGATCGTGGAGCTCGCACAGAAGGCCGGCCTAATCTTCCAGAACCCAGACAACCAGATCTTCGCCCTCACCGTCGAGAAGGATGTCGCCTTCGGCCTAGAGAACCTCGGTGTACCGAAGCAAAGGATGGTCGAGGAGATCGATAGGGTTCTCAGCCTTGTGGGAATACAGCAGCTGAAGGAGAGGGGCACCCACGAGCTTTCAGGTGGTCAGAAGCAGAGGCTTACCATCGCTGGTATCTTGGCTATGCACCCGAAGGTAATAGTGATGGACGAGCCGACGAGCTTCCTCGACCCCCTCGGGGCGAAGAAGATCTTCGACGTCCTCGCCGCCCTGAATAGGGAGCATGGCATGACTATCCTCCTCATAGAGCACCGCATGGACCTCGCCGTCAAGTACGTCAACAGGATCATCATCTTCGACGAAGGAAAGGTAGTGAAAGACGGCTCACCTGGCGAGATCTTCTTCTCAGACGAGACGAGGCTCATAGGAGTCGGCATACCTAGGGTAGTTGAACTATCGCGGAGACTGAAGAACAGGGGCCTAAACATCGAAGGCGTGCCCCTCACCTCCGAAGAACTTCTAGCTCAGCTGAAGCCGAGGTTCAGTCCGGCTGAAAGAGGCGCTGAAAGGGGAGCTATACAAGGCCTGAACGAGCTGGCAGGGGAACACAGCCATAGCCCCCTAGTTAGGATCGAGGGCATCTCTTTCACCTACCCGACTGGAGTCAGGGCCCTCAGCGACGTCTCCCTCACAATCAACCGCGGCGAATATGTCGCAATAATGGGAGAGAACGGCGCCGGAAAGACGACTCTAGTCAAGCAAATGAACGGGCTGCTCAGGCCACAGGAAGGAAAAGTCTACGTCGGAGACGTCGACGTCTCCAAGACCAGCGTCGCATCTATCTCCCGCAGGGTCGGCCTAGTCTTCCAGAACCCTGACGACCAGCTCTTCGCGGAAGATGTCGATGAGGAGATAGGCTTCGCACTCCGAAACTTCGGCTTCCCTGTAGAAGTCGTGTCGAAGCGGGTCGAGTGGGCTCTCAACCTCCTAGACTTGGAACGGTACAGGAAGTCGAGCCCATTCATCCTAAGTGGTGGAGAGAGGAAGCGTGTCGCCCTCGCCTCCGTCTTAGCCTGGGACCCAGACATCCTCGTCCTCGATGAGCCGACCATCGGTCAGGACTACGGCCAGAAGGAGCGTCTCAGGCACTTCCTACAGCAGCTCAGGGCCCAGGGAAAGACCGTCATTATAGTCACTCACGATGTCGAGTTCGTCGCGGAGGGTCAACCTAGGATAGTTCTCATGGCCGGTGGCAGGATAGAAGCAGATGGTCCGGCAAAGACGATAATGACAGACTTCGCGACCCTCGAGAGGTGCTCCGTAGCGCCACCGGAGATAACGAGGCTATTCGCTGGGCTCTTAGGCTATGGCTTCCCTGGCGACGTCCTCGATGTCGATGAGGCCGTCGACATCTTAGCCGGAAGACTTAGGGAGGCAGAGAAATGAGTCTCCTCGAGGGCCTAAGGTATAGCAGGGGCGACTCTCCTCTCCACAGGCTCGACCCCCGCGTAAAGTTCATCCTAACAATTGCCTTATTCTCCGCCGCGATAATCTTCTTCGACCTAGCCCCACTCATCGTGATCTTCCTAGCTCAGCTACCAATAATCGTCGTTGGAAGGATAGGGAGGGATTGGCTAAAGACTCTGAAGGGAGGTATCTTCCTAGCCGTGATAATATTCGCGACCAACCTGGGCTCCCTCTACTTCTTCAGGGGGCAGCAGCTCACAGCTGACATAGTCGAGTTCTCCCTCGCCCTCACCTTGAGGTTTCTCGCTTTGGTAACCTCCTTCTCCATCTTCTTCCTCACGACCTCGCCTGATAAGCTCAGTCTCGCCCTCGAAAAGGCTAGGGTCCCCTACGAGTTCAACTTCGCCTTCATAACCGCGATAAGGTTCGTCCCCGTGCTCGCGGAGGAGGCGCAGACCATCATGGACGCACAGAGGTCAAGGGGGCTCGAGCTGGATAAGGGAAGCTTCCTCGGGAGGATCCGCAAGTATATCCCCATTCTCCTCCCCCTCATCATCAACTCCATACGCAGGAGCCTAGAGCTCGCAGAGGCGATGGAGTCAAGGGCCTTCGGCGCCACCAAGTATAGGACAAACCTATACGAACTCAAGATGAAACTCATTGATTATATTATTCTAATACTGTCTCTGTCGATAATATTAATTATGATTTATATTCGGTTTTATTTACCGCCATTTCCAAAGCTCATCACATTTTAGTCTTTTCTTCACATCATTTTTTTTATGTTTTTTTACGGAATGTTTAAATAATTACCTCTGTAAGTATGGTAGATACCAGTGCGCATAAATAAATACTGTCAAGGTGCTCTCATTGGAGCCTAGAAGGATTCAGAAGGTCGGCTACTCGACGTTGTCCGTCTCAATACCCATGAACTGGGCTAAGAAGATGAGCATCAAGAAGGGTGACATCGTCTTCCTCTCTGAGGATAACGACGGCGCCCTTAGGATAGCACCAGAGCCGAGCAAAGTTGAGGACACGAGCGTCTATGTGGTCAACGTCGACAAATGCGACAATACCAAGGTCCTCGGCAGGGTCATAGTCGCCAACTACGTCCTCGGCAGGAATCTGATCAGGGTTGAGTCATCGCGGAGGCTGATGAGAGAACAGATAGAGAGCATCAGAGAGGTGACCCAGAGACTCCTCGGTATAGGCATAATCGAGGAGAGCGACAGACACCTCCTGCTCCAGTGCAGCATCGATCCCAAAAACTTCCCCCTAGATACCGTCGTCAGGAGGCTTTACACTATTATTTCTATCATGTTCAAGGAGACCATCGACAGCCTCATAGATGGCGACCTGGAGCTGGCAAAGGACGCGATAGCCAGAGAGTACGAGGCCGACACCATCTTCTGGCTCATCGCGCGGCTCCTGGCTTCGGCTCAGCAGTCCCGCCTCGTCTCCGAGAACATAGGCATCAACACCTCCATGGACATCATACAGCAGAACATAATCGCATGGTACCTCGAGATGATAGGCGACAGACTTCAGGCGATAGCGAGCAACATTATAAAGCTGAACAGTTCCCGGAAGGGCACCGACTCGGAGCTCATAGAGAGGCTCTCTCAGATGGCTCTCATCAGCTTCACCATGTTCGACAAGGCGGTGAAGAGCATGCTTGAAAAAGACCTCAAAGTGGCGAGCGACGCCGTCGACCTCTACGAGGCCGTCGAAATAGAGGAGGAGAAGCTGCTTAAGGAGTTCCAGGCGGTCCACTCTGAACTGGCGCCCCTCTTCAACATGATCGCCTGGGAGTTCAAGATCATCGCCGAGCACAGCACCGCTATCGCCGAGATAAGCATAGACAACGTCCTCAAGAACAAGAACGACATATGCTGGGTACGAGAAGACAACGAGGAGTGAGAACCTCTCCCCACAATTTTCGAGAACCGAAATTCAAGACTAAAAGTAGTTTAACTTCCGATATAATTCTTTTGATCACATAGTATATACTGGTATATATTTTAGAACCTAAACCTATTTAATAAGCACACTAGCTTCGGCCCTCCCGAGGAATTTATTATAAGCCTGAAGATTTCTATTAGGACTATTATGAGTTCTATAAAGGATACATCGATCTGGATTCTGTCAGGCATAAAATACGTTATTGAGGGAATGAACGACTCCCAGATAGACAAGATGGTCGAGATGATCCTCGAAGCTCAGAACAATAAGATCCTCCTCCTAGGCGCGGGTCGAAGTGGATTCGTCGGGAGGGCTTTTGCACTAAGGCTAATGCACCTCGGCTTCAGGGTCTACGTCAGTGGGGAGACCATCGCCCCCGCTATTGTGCCGAACGACCTCGTCATAGGTATATCAGGCTCGGGTCGGACGAGGATAGTTGTGACTCAGGCGGAGGTCTCTAAGGACATCGGTGCTAAGGTAATAGCCGTTACCTCCCACGCTGACTCGCCACTGGCTATCCTCTCAGACCAGGTCGTAGAAATAAAAGGCAGGACCAAAGAGGACCCTGATATAGACTACACCCGGCGACAGATCACGGGCGAGTTCGAGATGGCCCCACTCGGCACCATGTTCGAGCTCTCCTCAGCAATCTTCCTCGACAGCGTCATAGTAGAGCTGATGAAGCTGATGGGAAAGAGCGAGGTCGACCTCAGGAAGCGCCATGCCAACGTCGAGTAGGCTATAAGACTGCAATCACTAACCTAAAAAAAATTGTAGGGATATTCCCCAAAGTCATTAAATAGATTTGTGCGTCTAATCGAGGAATAAATTCGATATACATCAAAAGAAAGTCGATAGATACTAACACTTGTCAACTGTTCCTGTCGTTAGTTGCGTTAAAAACAGGCAACAGACTATAGAAGAAACCCTGATTTTAGTCTTCGAGAATAGGCCTTCAGAGATGATCACCATAGATGGCGACATGCGCGCGCCCGAGCCTGACCTTCGTCATGATCTGGGGCTCCTCTATGGCGCCGACAAGCAGTATGCACCTGTCAAACGTACTCATGGGCCTGGTGACCATACCACTGAAGTCCACGTGGTTGATCTAAGGAAACGCCACGTAAACATCGAATAATTCATACGACCTTTTCTTAGTAAATTATATGGCTGTTCAACGCAAACTAAGGTATTAACAAGGTCGTGATTGAGTCGACGGAACCAAAGTTAAAAGGTTATTTCGGGGCGGCGCTCATAGCCTGCGGGATAGCGTGGATCTGGGATTTTGTCTCTTCCTTATACTTCGCCGGGCAGATCGCACTTAACTTGACCATCATCTCGTCCTTAGTATACTTGGAAGCTGGCTTCCTTGGAGCCTTCGTCTTAGCTCGTAAGCTACCGGAAAATCATATGATCATAGGGCTGAGGGCTGGTTTCGGTGCCTTTTTAGTGAATCTGGCCTTTAGGCTGATCTTATTTGAATTGGCCGAGGCTCTCTGGGGGGTCATCATCTATTTGATCAGCTTCACAATAGGGGGAATGCTAGGCGGGCTCTTAGCGAAAAAAATTCACGTTGGTAAATAAAACTTTGAGCAATCTGCGTAACCAAATTAATTTTTCATAAGTAATAGATTTTAGTATATGTAATATGAATAGGTAACAAGTTTTACTATAAAGTTTTATAAACATATTAGACCTAGCTATAACCGGAAAATTGCAGTGATTATCATGTTTGTAACTGGAAGAATCTTTGCTCTAGGAATGCTCGTAGCAGTCTGGATCTTCATACTTGGCGGAATGGAGCTGGCAAAAAGGACCATGCCAACTTTCAGGAAACTAGCGGGGCTCGATGCTCTTCCCGAGATGGTGGGCAGGGCGGCCGAGACGGGTAAGCCGGTGCACTTTACGACGGGTTTAGGTGAACTCAATACCAACATGGCCTCGCAGCTTGTCGCCGGCTTGAGCGTCCTATCATATGTTTCAGAGTTGTGCGCCAAGGACGGGGTCAAGATCATCTACTCGGTCTATCAATCTCAGGTGATGCCGATAGCGACGGAGCTGATGAAGGCAGCCTATACGAGTGCAGGGAAAGCTGAGGAATTTGACGCCGATGATCAGATAAGGTTCTTGTCAGACCAGCAGTTCGCCTATGCGTCAGCGGTGCAGGGTATCGCCGAGAGGGAGCGCCCCGCCGCGAACATAATGATCGGTCCCTTCTATGCGGAGTCGATGCTCTTCGCTGAGACATTCTACAGGATAGGCTCCATACAGCTGGCTGGAACAGCTAGGGGTTACCAGATACCGTTCTTCGCCGTAGTCTGCGACTATCTGCTCATCGCCGAAGAGATCTATGCAGCCGGTGCTTACCTATCAAAGGATC
>Ga0315289_10005610_pt1 | contig 18508 bp, 19 predicted proteins | sample YL17G11_40_MG_FD_203452 | JGI IMG/M metagenome (GOLD analysis project Ga0315289, IMG submission 203452) | Sediment microbial communities from Yellowstone Lake, YNP, Wyoming, USA - YL17G11_40 | ecosystem: Environmental > Aquatic > Freshwater > Lake > Sediment | place: USA: Wyoming | collected...
AAAAGGGGCAATAAACGAGGCAACCGAATTTATCAGAGGAAAAACAAAATTCGTTCCGGGGATTGGGATCATCCTTGGAACCGGATTGGGCTCTTTGGCTGAGGGAATCAAAGTAGAGGCTAAAATCTCTTATAAAGAGATACCCCACTTTCCTATATCCACGGTGGAAAGCCATGCGGGATGGTTGATATTTGGGGAACTCTCCGGAAAAAAAGTGGTTGCCATGCAAGGGAGGTTCCATTATTATGAAGGATACAACCTGAAGCAAGTTACTTTTCCGGTGAGGGTGATGAAGGACTTGGGAGCAAAAGTTCTGGTGGTCTCCAACGCGTGTGGAGGACTTAACCCATTATTTAAAGCGGGAGACATAATGGTAATCAGTGATCACATCAATCTGTTGGGTTCAAATCCTTTGTTTGGTCCAAATGACGAGAGCCTGGGTCCCAGGTTTACGGATATGTGTCACTGCTATGATCCCGAGTTGATCGCATTGGCGGAGAATGTGACATTGAATTTGGGCATCAAACTGCAGAAGGGAGTTTATGTGGCAGTCCCTGGTCCGAATTTGGAGACCGCCGCAGAGTATAGATTCTTGCGAACAATAGGGGCAGATGTGGTGGGAATGTCCACCGTGCCGGAGGTAATCGCAGCACGACATCAAAGCATGAGGGTCTTGGGCTTTTCTTTGGTCACCGACATGGGTCTGCCGGATGCATTAAAACCGACCAATATGGTGGAGATTTTGGCAACCGCCGCCAAATCGGAGCCGCTTTTAAAAAAGATAATGACGCGAGTGATAGAGGAAATGAAGGTATAAGGTGAAAGGTTAGACCAGCACCTAACTTAAGTTAGGTGCTGGTCAACTTGGAGGTCGAATTGAGCAAATATGAAGTTATTATCTACTGGAGCGATGAGGATCAGGCATTCGTTGCCGAAGTGCCGGAACTGGCTGGTTGCATGGCAGATGGGGCAACATATCAAGAAGCTGTGGCTAACGCAGAAATAGCGATTCAAGAATGGATTGAGACTGCTAAAGAGTTGGGACGTCCCATTCCTGAGCCAAAAGGGAGACGTTTACTCTTTGCATGAGATATCAATCATACAGCATTTAAATTGTTAAGCAGAAATTAAGATCAAGCTATGTTTAAAGAAATCAAAGAAGATTTCAACTATCCCGAAATGGAGAAGAAAATCCTGGAGTTCTGGGATAGAGAGAATATTTTCCACAAGAGCATAAAGATTAGGAAGGATGCCCCCAATTTCATCTTTTTCGAAGGACCCCCCACGGCTAATGGTAGACCAGGGATTCATCATGTGATCTCTCGTACCATCAAGGATTTGGTCTGCAGATACAAGACCATGCGAGGTTTTAAGGTGGAGAGGAAAGCGGGCTGGGATACCCATGGGCTTCCGGTGGAGATAGAGGTGGAAAAGGACCTGGGGCTGGAGTGCAAGGGAGGCATAGAGGAATATGGTGTTGAAAAGTTTAACGTTAAGTGCAACGATAGTGTCTTTCGGTATAAGAAGGAATGGGACGATCTGACTCGAAGAATCGGCTACTGGCTGGATCTGGATAAAGCATACATGACCTGCACCAATGATTATATCGAGTCGGTCTGGTGGCTTTTGTCTCAATTCTGGGAGAAGGGATTGATCTATCAGGGGCACAAAATCGTCCCTTATTGCCCCAGATGTGGAACCCCACTCTCCAGCCATGAGGTGGCACAAGGATATGAAGAGGTATCGGATCCATCAGTTTACGTAAAAATGAAATTGGTAGATCAACCGAACACTTATTTCTTAGTCTGGACTACGACACCCTGGACTTTGATCTCCAATGTGGCTCTGGCAGTGGGAAAAGATATAGATTATATCAAAGTGGAACATAAAGGACAAGATTTGATTTTAGCTGAAGCCCTCGCAGGTCAGGCTCTGGATGGGGAATATAAGATAAAAGAACGGTTCAAAGGAAAAGAATTGGAAAGACTAAGATATGATCCGCTTTATACCTTTGTGAAGACAGAGAAGTCGAAGGCATTTTATGTTATCTTGGGTGATTTTGTAAGCGTGGAGGAGGGGACAGGCATTGTCCATATCGCCCCCGCCTTTGGAGCAGACGACTATGAAGCGGGACAGAAATATGGGCTCCCCGTAGTTCAACCTGTGGATACCAAGGGTGAGTTTACTTCTGAGGTGACCCCATGGAAGGGTCTATTTGTGAAGGATGCGGACGAGAGCATTATGGAAGATTTGAAGAATAGAGGTCTATTATACAAGAGAGGAGAATATCTTCATACTTATCCCTTCTGTTGGCGATGCGAATCCCCTCTGATCTATTATGCGCGGAAATCCTGGTATATTAGGACCACTGCCTATAAAGATAAGCTTTTAGAGGATAATAGAAAAATCAATTGGTATCCGCCGGAGATCGGGACAGGACGTTTCGGGGAATGGCTGGAGAACAATGTAGATTGGGCGCTCTCCAGAGAAAGATTTTGGGGGACCCCTTTAAACATCTGGATTTGTGACAATTGTGGAGAGAAAAAATCTGTCCCCAGCATCAAGGAATTGTTGCGTTTGGCAGTCCCAGATGAGTGTTTATCTTCATTTAAGAAAGATGTAAATCTTCACAAGCCGATAATTGATACCATTACCTTGAAATGTCCCAAATGTCAAGGGGCTATGCATCGCACCCCGGAGGTAATCGACTGTTGGTTTGACTCTGGCGCCATGCCTTATGCCCAGTGGCATTATCCTTTTGAACATAAAGACGACTTCAAAGATAAGTTTCCAGCTGAGTTCATCTCCGAAGCGATAGATCAGACCAGAGGATGGTTCTATAGCCTTTTAGCCATATCCTCTTTCATCTCCGGTGAGCCGGCTTATAAAAACGTGATCGTCATCGAATTGATACAGGACAAAGACGGTTTTAAGATGAGCAAATCCAAGGGGAACGTGGTGGATCCCTGGGAGGTGCTGGATGTCCAGGGAGCGGACGCATTAAGATGGTATCTGTTGTCCGTTAGCCATCCTTGGCTTCCTACCCGCATCGACAAAGAGGCCATCACGGAGGTGGAGAAGAAATTTTTAAGCACCTTAAGAAATACATATTCCTTTTTTGCATTGTATGCTAACATTGACAAGTTTAATCCCTGGGAGCATAAAATTGACCTGAAAGATAGACCGGATCTGGACAGATGGACCATCTCAAAACTCAATTCTGTGATTCGGAAAGTTACTCATTGTTTAGATAACTATGATTTGACCCGAGCCGCAAGGCAGATTCAGGAGTTTGTGATCGAGGATTTAAGCAACTGGTATGTGAGAAGAAGCAGACGGAGATTTTGGCAATCTGCTCAAACCCAGGATAAGATTTCGGCATATTTGACTCTGTGGGAAAGTTTGGTCACCCTCTGCAAACTGATTGCTCCTTATACCCCTTTTGTGGCAGAGGAGCTATATCAGGAGCTTTTAGCCAAGGAGGATCAGGGTTCACCTCAAAGGAGTGAACCAAATGGTTCACCCCAAAGTGTTCATTTAGCTTTTTTTCCTAAAGTTGACGAAAGATGTATCGATAAGAAATTAGAGGAAAAAATGGAGGTTTTGCGAAAGGTCGCTTCTTTGAGCAGAGCCGCCAGAAATAGAGTGGGTATTAAGATAAGGCAACCTTTGTCAGAGGTATGGGCAAAGGTGCCCAAGGGGATAGAGAAGAAAGAATTAGAATCTTTATCCAATTTGATCCTGGATGAGGTCAATGTAAAAAAGATTTGTTTCGTAGAAGATGATATTTTGGTGACCGAGCTTGTGGCTAAACCCAATTTCGGACGTCTCGGTCCTAAGTTTGGAAAGAATGCGAGCTTGATAGCACAGAAAATAAGAGCCTTAAGTGAGGAGGAGCTGAAAAAATTCAAGAAAGTAAAGAAGCTGGAGTTGGAATTAGATGGAAAAAAGGTAGAGTTGGAAGCAGAGGATTTGGAGATAGGGGAAAGGGAAAAAGAGGGTTTTGTGGTCGAGTCCGAAAATGAATATAAGGTGGCGCTTTCAACCATTCTAACAGAGGAATTAAAGGATGAAGGTTTCGCGCGGGAATTGGTGAACAAAATTCAGAATATGCGAAAAAGTGCAGGCTTTGAGGTGATGAATCATATAAAAGTGGACATAAAAACGACTCCCAGACTCTATAAAGCCATAGAGGCTTTTGACCAATATATTAAAAGTGAGACTTTGGCTCAAGAGATTACTAAATCCGGAGAAGAGGGGGAGTTGTCAAAAGAATGGGATATAAATGGAGAGAAAGCACAGATATCTGTAGCCAGAGTGAAAAGTTAGTGGAGGAAGGTGATGAAGAAGAAGGATCTAGAAAAGTATGAAGCCTTGCTTTTGGCCAAGAGAAAGGAGTTGGTAGAGGAGATGGGGCTTTTGAAAAAATCCAGCTTGAATAGCACCGTCAAAGAGGCCTCCGGAGAGCTCTCCTCTTACTCCACCCATATGGCAGATCAGGGCACTGATGCCGATGAAAGAGAGAAGGCTTTTCTGTTTGCTTCCAAAAGCGGCCGACTCCTCTATCACATTGATGAGGCTTTACGCCGGGTCAACGATAAAACGTTTGGGAAATGCCAAGAGTGCGGACAGGAGATAAGCCAAGCCCGGTTAGAAGCAGTGCCCCATGCCCGACTTTGCATCGCTTGCAAGGAAAAGGAAGAAAAAAAGAAGGCTTTAGGACAATAGATGAAAAAATCTTGGATGATTTGATCAAAAAATATAAGATATTAATAATCAGCTTATTGGTTATCCTCTCGGATCAATTGTCCAAAACCGTGGTGGCTCACAATTTCCAAACAGGTGAGTCCATCCCGGTTTTGGGCAATTTTTTTAAGCTCACGTATGTCTTGAATCCCGGAGGAGTATTTGGAAGCAGATTAGGGAGCCAAAACTTTTATACCGTAATCTCAATTTTGGCACTCCTCGTAACTTCCTGGTTTTTCTTTAAGACCAAAGGGGGGGAAACATGTTTGAGGGTCGGATTATGTATGGTCTTAGGAGGAGCGGTCGGAAACTTGATAGACCGCTTCCGCTTCGGAGAGGTGGTTGATTTTTTGGATTTCGATTTTTTCAACATCCACCTTCCTCCCTCGAAAATATTATTTTTCAACTTCCCAGGTTTTTCTCTTGATCGTTGGCCCGTATTCAACTTAGCGGATAGTTTTGTTTTGATCGGAATAGTTTTGATCATCGCTGGTCTTTTTAAATCTAAAGAGAAAAGTTTGCCACAAAAGGATAGCTACACCCTTGATCATAAGACTTGACAAAGACAAGTTAGAAGCATATAATTAGAATGAGAGATAATAAGGCAAAATCATAAGGTTTGAAGTTTGAGGCAATGAAGAAGTTCGTTATGCCACAATGCGTTAGGTAATAAGTTTAAATGATCGGAGGAATTTGAAAATGTATCAAAGAGTAAAAGGAAAAGTAGGATCATCTAAAATTCAAAAAGCTGTCAACTCTTGGAAAGCGACTTGCGAAACTCTCTCTGATCCTCAGCTGTTAAAAGATATTAAGGAAGGATTAGAAGATATTAAGGCTGGAAGGGTAACCCGAGTCAGGAACGATATTAAGAATGTTCGAAGTTAGATGGACCAAAAAAGCACGCAAGTGTTACCAGAAATTAGACTCTGACTCTCAAGCCAGATTTGAAAAGTTATTGGACATTCTTGAAACCACTCCTTTCTACTATGGTAAGTGCATAAAGAGACTAACCGGGGAGTTAGAGGGACTTTACCGGTTCAGGATAGGTGGGTTGAGGATTTTCTATATCATTGATATTGAGAATAAAACTGTTATCATAACTAACATTGATAGCCGAGGGGATACTTACTAAGTTTTTGAGAGAAGGAGCGAATGTATTACAGATGAAAAAAGTCGGTTACACCACTTACGAACGTTTACTTAAGCATTTCTTGGCTCTGGTGAGGGAGGAATATAAAGATGAGCTGATCGCGGTGATATTATATGGCTCCGTGGCAAGGGGAGAAGCTAAACCGACTAGTGATCTTGACCTAATCTTAGTAATTGAGGATCCCTCTTCTCCCTATGAAAAAAGCACTAAAAGATTTATTTTAAAAGTGGAGAATAGATTAAAGGAGGCTGAAGAATTTCGAAGTCTTGTCACAAGTGGATTTTACCCAGACTTAAGACCAATTATTCTATCCCGCTCCGAAGCCAGCATGAGTCGATACATCTTCTTAGATTTGATAGAAGATGCAGTCATATTGTTCGATAGAAATGATTTCTTCAAAGAAAGACTTGAAGCCCTAAAAAGACGATTGAGAGAATTAAAGTCAGAAAAAGTGGAATTAAAGGATGGGGGGTGGTATTGGATATTGAAACCGGACTTAAAATTCGGCGAGGTATTTGAGCTATGACTAACTTGGAGAGGGGAAAAAAATTAATCAACGAATCTGAGGAGTTGTTGAAAGAGGCAAAAAGAGCCTATCAAAGTTCCCAATACAATATAGCAGTGAGAAGGGCTCAAGAGACAGTGGAACTCGCCTTAAAGGGACTATTGATAATACTGGGAATAGAATACCCAAAGATACACGACGTGGGGACGGTTTTTTATGAACAAGTTAAAGCGAAGGGTGTAAAAATCGAGGAGAAGGACTTAGAGAAAATTAAATTCATCTCTTCCCAATTGACTAAAGAACGGGAAGCTTCGTTTTATATGGAAAAAGATTACATAAAAGAAGAAGCGGAAGAAGCCTCAGAAGGTGCCGAATTTGTTTTTTCCCAGATAAAGAAATTAGTAAAATCGGTGAACTTTAGAAAAGTTTAAATGTCTTTTGAAAGATTAGAAATTGAAGTCCCTGCCACCCTTTCCGGAATCAGATTAGATTTGTTCCTGTCTGATCAGAATTTAGATCTCTCCCGCTCTCGTATCCAGAAATTGATTTCTGACCAAAACATCTTAGTCAACGATAGACCCACAAAACCTTCCTATAAAATAAAAGGAAAAGAAAAGATCACCATCGAAATTCCTCCCTTGGAAAAACTCTCTTTGGAGCCTGAGGATATTCCTTTAGATATTCTTTATGATGATTCTGACCTATTGGTGGTCAACAAAAAAGCTGGGATGGTGGTTCATCCAGCTTTGGGAAATTACTCTCATACTTTGGTAAATGCGCTTCTTTTTCATTGTAAGGACTTATCAGGAATAAACGGTGTATTGCGTCCGGGCATCGTTCATAGATTGGACAAAAATACCTCTGGTCTCTTAGTCGTCGCAAAAAATGATTTTGCTCACCTAAGTTTGGCAGAGCAAATTAAAAACCGAACCCTTCTGCGTGAATATGCCGCTATTGTCTGGGGACATATGCCTTCAGACAAAGGAATTATCGAAGCACCTATCGGAAGATCATTAAAAGACAGAAAAAAGATGACCGTTACCCGACTGAAGGGAAGGGAGTCATTGACTGAATATCAGGTTCAGGAAAGATTTGATCTGTGCGATCTTTTGTCCATAAGATTAAAAACTGGAAGGACTCATCAGATCAGAGTGCATTTATCTTATCTAAATCATCCGGTTTTGGGCGATCCCGAATATGGTGGCAGACAGAAATGGATAAAGGGAATCTATGACCAGCATCGCCCCTTAGCCCAAAAACTTCTGAGCTTAATCGACCGCCAAGCCCTCCATGCCAAAAAATTAGGCTTCCTCCACCCCCGAACCAAAGAATACAAAGAATTTGAATCCTCTTTGCCCGAAGATATAGAAAGCGTTTTGAGCCTTCTCCGTAGGCAGAAGCAGTAGCGGTTCGATTTACCGAACCCGACTTAAGTTTTCTCCTTGATCATTTTAGTGTCGTAAATTATATTGGATGAGAGGAGTGGTTCTTTTTGATAATTAGTTTAAAAACAGGAGGATTGCGCATGGCAAGAAAAAAATTACCCCCAGTTCCACTATTATCCTCAAAATGCTTAGAGGATGATCAATGGGCAGACCAGCATTTCACTGAGATAGTTAAAAAATATCCTAATAAATGGGTAGCTGTGGTTGGCAAAAGAGTAGTTGCTTCGGGCGATACTATAGCTGAGGTGAAAAGAATAGCCAAAAAGAAAACCGGGCAACAAGAGTTTCCTATACTCTTTGCAGAGAGGGGAATCCATGTCTACGAAAATCTTTCTCGATTTCAAAAGTAATATTGATTTGGAGCTTCTGAAGGATGGGATCAGGTTAGAGCTTATTAGGATATTAGCAAAAATAAGGTTTGCCACAAAGCAAGGCTGGACAGATTATTACAAGGCAATTCTTGATACAGGAAGCCCGACTTCCATCATTCCATTTTCGATTTGGCAAGAGATAAAAACTATGCCCCTTTCCACAAGAAAAATCAAGCTACATGGCATAGGATCAAAAGAGGAGAGCACCATCTCTGGGAAAATGGCTAATCTCACTTGTGCCTTGCTGGATGAAAAATCCAGCTCTCCTCCACTTACCGTTAAAGTGTATCTGGTCGAGGATGACAGCGTCCCCTTGATCCTTGGATTTGATGGCATCTTAACCAGATCAAAGCTTGTTTGTGACTAAAAACAGAGATGCGTATTTGGAGATTGGTTAGAATTCTTTTGATGTTTTAAAGATAGTCTCAAAATACCATAAAAGGTAGGAAAATTCTAAATCTCCTAATGTCGATGCATTTTAAGGAATAAAGTGAAAAATTTGGAAGCCATAAAAACTCGTTATTTGCAAGATGACCTTCGGGTGCGATTGGGGGGAATAGCGGCTAATTTGGCTCGGATAGCTTCTTGTTCTTCCCGTCCTGCCAACTGGGAAGCGGTGCAAAGCATGCTGGAGGAGAGCAAGTTCTTTATTGAATGGACTGCACCTGAGGCTCCCTTGAATATTCAAGCTCCTTTAGTGGAGATTCAAATTCAATTGGCAATTTGGCATCTCAGATGGGCAAGGGTTTACACCGATCCAAAAGAACGTGAAAAGCTGAGCCAACTTGCCCACACCTGGTCTCAGAATGTTTTGATGCTTCGAGAATAGAGACCGTAGCGGTCGCATTCATGCGACTCGCTTTTGGCGGGGTGCGGCTTTTCTCAGGGGTGGGGGGGAACAGCTTCCACCTTTCACCTTTAACCTTTCACCTTTAACCTTTAACCTGCTTTTTCAACACCCCGGCGCGGGTCCGCCTACAAACAGATAATTAATCAAATATGCCACATCAGCGCTATTGATCTTCTCATCACAGTTAGCGTCTCCGGCCTGCCAAGGTTGAGGCGTAGGTCCCCCTACGAAAAGGTAATTTATCAGGTAAGCTACGTCTGCCGAATTTATTTTCCCATCTCCGTTGGCATCGCCGACGACCATATGTTTTGTCCACTGGGCAATATATGCCGACACCTTACCCCCGGCGGTGGTAAACCCTCCCCCCCCAATCAGCTTGTTGTCATAGACCGCCAGGGCACGGACATAAGGATAGGATCTCCCCATCCCCGACCCCAAGGGGGACCAGGAGGAACCGCCCCAGGAGGCAATATAATTAGCAGTCACGCCACCGGCCGTGGTAAAATATCCCCCTGCGATCAGCTTATTGTCATAGACCGTCAGGGGATGGACAGTGCTGTCCATCCCCGTGCCCAGGGGGGACCAGGAGGAACCGTCCCAGGAGGCAATACGGCCAGCACTCACGCCCCCGGCGGTGGTGAACACTCCCCCCGCCATCAGCTTGTTGTCATAGACCGTCAGGGCCTCGACATAGCTATTCATCCCCGACCCCAAGGGGGACCAGGAGGAACCGTCCCAGGAGGCAATACGGATAGCACTCACGCCCCCGGCGGTGGTAAACTCTCCCCCTGCAATCAGCTTGTTGTCATAGACCGCCAGGGCATAGACATAGTTATTCATCCCCGACCCCAAGGGGGACCAGGAGGAACCGTCCCACGAGGCTATATAATTAGCACTCACGCCCCCGGCAGTGGTAAACTCTCCCCCCGCAATCAGCTTGTTGTCATAGACCGCCAGGGCACGGACAGAGCTATTCATCCCCGACCCCAAGGGGGACCAGGAGGAACCGTCCCAGGAGGCTATATTTGCCGCTAACGCGCAGTTCGCTATCTGAAAGGAACCCCCGGCGATCAGCTTGCCGTCATACACACAGAGAGCGTAGCAATAACCATCTAAGCCTGGCAGGCATGAAAACTTATCTGTCCAGAATGTGTCGTCGGGGTTGCTGTATATCCTGGTGTTTGCAAATGGTGACAGAACCGGCTCACCGGTGCGGGGTTCAATTCCCACATCCAATCCCTTTAAATCAAGTGGACCCTGGTACCCAGATGCCCGAATAGCTTCAAGGTCAAATCGTCCGTCAGGCGTCAAGAAATCAGATGCGCTTCGCCCCTTGAGATTCTCCACAGGGAGAAGCAGTTCCTCCTTAGCATCTGCCGTGCCCACCGCGCCGGCAGTATGCCGGTCAACGGAGAAAGCAACCATCTCTGCCCGTGGCATTGAGCCGCCAATAGCCCATGCCGCCACCGCCACCAGAAACATTTTTAGAGCGTGTTTCATTTAACACCTCCGCGTTATTTGGTTAATGGTTCGTGGTTCGTAGTTCATGGTAAAATCAAAAGAGGTAATGCGGGTTATTTCCTCAATTTTATACAAACAGTCATGTGCCCTTAGAAATGAGGTTTTCTGCTATCAGTAATATAGTTTCTCTCTAACAATTGTCAAGATATAATTTGGAAATTTGTGGAAATTTTTTGGTAACGTTTCCCCCCTCACCTTAATCCTCTCCCCCAAGGGGAGAGGTAACAATCTCACTATCTGAAAGATCAAGATTTTGTTGTCGGGTGTCCCGCCTTCGGCGGGATCTTCGACATTTGCGCCGCCAAAAGGATTGCATTTATCATCCCTTTTGGGTCGGCGATCCCTTTGCCCGCAATGTCCAAAGCCGTGCCAAAGTCGGGAGAGGTGCGGATGATGGGCAAACCGATGGTAACATTTACTGAATTCCCTAAACCAGCCATCTTTAAAGGGATCAGCCCTTGATCGTGATACATAGCGAGAATGCAATCAAAACCTTGACTGAGACGGGGACTGAGACTGAGTCCCGCCGAAGGCGGGATAGAGTGGTTCGACAAGTTTATCCTGAGCGGAGTCGAAGGGCTCACCATTCTAAAAATGGTATCTGCTGGATATGGACCAAAGGCTTTTATCCCTCTTTTTTGTGCCAATTTGATTGCAGGAAGAATAAATTTCTTTTCCTCCGTCCCAAAGATTCCTTCTTCTCCAGCGTGCGGATTTAAAGCACATACGCCGATCTTGGGTTTTGTGATCCCAAAATATTTTCTCAAAGTTTCTTCAGCTAAAATGATCTTTTCCAAAATTAGTTTTTTAGAAATAGAAGAGGCAACCTGCGAAAGGGCAAGATGAGTGGTGACCAAAATCACTTTTCTGCCGAAGGCAGATCCGCCTCCGGCGGAAAATTTATCAGATACAAACATCATGGCGAATTTTTGAGTAGCGGTAAGATAAGCTAAGAATTCAGTATGCCCCGGAAAATCGTAGCCTGCCAGATGTAAACCTTTTTTGGACAGGGGAGCAGTCACCATAGCATCTATCTGATCAGAAAGGGCGAATTGAACTGCATAAATTACACAGTCAGCAGACATCTTTGCGGACAGTTTACTGATTTTACCCGGTCTTACTTTCGTATGATCAAGCAGACGCTTGCCCCTCTGGGCAAATCTCGTGCAGTCAAGAACATTTATGCAATCTTCTGAATCCTTTATGTCCTCAACCCACGTTATCTTTCTTAGGCTGACTTTTCCTAAAAACTTTTTAGCAGTAGAAAAAATTATGTTATAAGAACCAAAAACCAAAGGGTAACAGCTTTGCCTAACTTTTTTGTCCATCAAAGCTTTAACCACCACCTCTGGTCCAATCCCCGCCGGATCTCCCATAGTGATGCCAATGATAGGTTTTTTGAGCATATGCAGAATTTCGGTCAACGGATTAAACGGATGCAACGGATGAGTGTCCGTTTAATCCTTCGGGTAAACCCTCAGGACAAGTCCGCTGTATCCGTTGACCGCTTTTTGTTGAATTTCTCCCCGCCTTCGACGGGATCTTTGACAAAAGCCTCCGGTAGAAGCTTTCTTAAACTATATCTTTCAGTTTTTCCTTTTAAATTAGCACAGATAATTTTCAAGTCCCGCGAAGCGGGATCCTTCGGATCAGAGGCAAACTCAGAAAGAACCTGTCGGCACGCTCCACAAGGGGTGATAGGCTCATCTTTGTCTGCAACCACCGCAATCTTAACGAAACTCTTTTCTCCATTAGTTATTGCTTTAAATAGTGCCACTCTCTCGGCGCAAACGGTCAAGCCAAAGGTCGCATTCTCCACATTCGCTCCGGTATAAACCTTTCCGCTCTTGGCTAAAAGAGCCGCACCCACCTTAAATTTGGAATAAGGAGCATACGCACGTTCTCTGGCTTTTTTGGCTTTTTCGATGAGGATTTTTTCTTTCATGACAAACCTTTGTCGCAAAAGACCTCACCCCCTTTGTCCCCTTCAGGGTGAATCCCTTTCCTTCGACACTGAGTCTCAGGACGAAGTGCAGGGTGAACCCCTCTCCATACTTATGGAGAGGGGGAGAGGTCTTTCAAAAAACTTTCTCCATTTCTTGTCCCACCGACTCCAAAAATCCCTGCAATCGTCTTTCCTATATCCGAAAAACTCTTCCTTGTTCCCAAATTCACGTTGTTCTTTATTAACTTCCCATAAACCAGAAGAGGAACGTATTCGCGAGAATGATCCGTGCTTGGAGTAGTGGGATCACAGCCATGATCGGCAGTAATGATCAACAGATCGTCCAATTTTAATAAATTTAAAACTTCAGAAAGCCTTCGGTCGAAATCCTCTAATCCCAAGGCAAACGCCTGAGCATCATTCCGGTGTCCCCAGAGCATGTCAAAATCGACCAGGTTTATAAATAAAAGTCCCTTTTCAAATTTCTTTATTGCCTCGATCAATTTATCCATCCCATCCGAATTGTTTTTGGTATGGATGCTTTCGGTCAAGCCATGTCCCGCGAAAAGATCTTCGATCTTCCCTATGCCAATCACCGGAATGCCATTTTTCTTCAATATGTCTAAAACCGTATCTTCAGGAGGAGGGAGAGAAAAATCCTTTCTTCTTTCGGTTCTTTTGAAGGAGCCTGGTTTTCCTACAAAAGGTCGGGCAATCACCCTGGCTACTCCATGCTCGCCGGTTCCTATGGATCCTGCGGACAAAATCCTTCGGGCTTTCATGCACATCTCATAAAGTTTATCAACCGGAATGATCTCCTCATGTGCGGCTATTTGAAAGACGCTGTCCGCTGAAGTATACACGATAGGATAACCGGTTCTCATGTGCTCCTCTCCCAACTCTTTTATGATCTCAGTCCCCGATGCAGGCTTGTTTCCTAAGATTTTTGAGCCGATAGCCTTTTCAAACGATTCGATTATCTCTGGGGGAAATCCATGAGGATAGAGGGGAAAAGGTTTTTTCAATACCAATCCCATGATCTCCCAATGTCCGGAGGTGCTATCCTTTCCCACAGAAAGTTCCGCCATTTTTCCATAACTGCCCAACGTCTCAATGTTGGAATTTACTCCGGGAATTCGGTCAATATTCCCCAGACCCAGCTTTTCCAAATTTAAGAGTTTCAATCCCCCCACCGCTTTGGCAGTATTCACTATGGTATTCGAACCTTCATCATGATATAAATGGGCATCCGGCAGTTCCCCAATGCCACAGGAATCCAAAACAATTAAAATAACTCTCCTACGGATTTCGCTTCGCTCAATTTTTATCATGGCTTCACCTTGCTTAATATAAATAGGCTTTTGAAATTTAATAGTGAAAAAAGGATTTGTAAAGGGAAATAAGTGAGGGGAGAATTTTTCAAAAATTCATAAAAAAATTATTGACAAAAATTCTTTAGGATATTATAATAAAACTGAGTAACATAATAATTAAGTTTTGAATCCTAATTTTATGACCCTTTGCTAAAGGTTTTTTGTAAACTAAAACCTTTAACCTTTAAATGCGGAGGGTTTGTATGTCTTCCCAAAAACCAAAACTGGTTTTAAGGCAAATGGTTTTTATTATTTGCCTCTTGCTTGCCCTTTTGGTCATTGCTCCAGTCCTATGGATCCAAATTCGGACTTTTGCCAAAGGGCAGGGCGAGTTCGATCTGATCCCTTCAGATATTGTGGGGAAAAATTCCCCGGCCTCTATCAAGATCGACTCCGTTAATGTCTCTGAACCGGCCGGAGCGGTGGATGTCCCGATTCTGATCCGAAACAGTGTTGCGATTGGCGCGTTTGAATTGGAGGTCGATTTTTGTTACCAAAAGCTTTCCTGTTACGGGGCTGAAAGAGGGGAAGCCATATCACATATGACGAATCAAAGGTATGATTGGGAGTATTTCTCTTACCGAGTCTTGCCTTATACCGATACCCTTTACAATTTGGTACTTTACGGACAGGCGGATATGCCTGATGGACCTCAGCATATTGGAGTTCCACTCGCTCCAAATTCTGACTATGTCAGCCTGGTGGTGATGAAATTTCAACCTCAAGACCAATGTTTGCCTTCAGGAACTGATTTCTTCCCCGTTATCTTCGAATGGGAAGAGTCTGATTGCAGCGAGAATACTTTTGCAGATTCGACCGGTAACATCTTATACGTGAGCCAGGACCCTGTTCAGTATGATACTACCGTCTGTCCCCATGGAGCTTCAATTATTCCTTCTTTAGAGTTTTTAAATGGAGGAATATCCGCATCCTATCCCTCGATTTGCCGAGGGGACTTAAATCTTAATGATATAGCCTATGAAGTAGCTGATTTCCTCCTATTTGTGCAATTTCTGGACCAGGGCCCGGATACATTTTGGGATCCGGAGAGACAATATCCTGCCTCCGACGTTAACGCTGATGGAATAAACGTAACCATTGCTGATTTAGTCTACATGTGGAGGGTGATCATACATGACGCCACACCTTATCCTAAATCATTCGACTATAATCACCCTAAATCTGAGAAGCAAACCGATAGAATGACTTTGGGCAATGCTTCGGCTCATCCGAGTGATACAATATCTGTCGGTTTATTCTTGGACAACACTCTTCCCGCCACCGGAGTATCGTGTAAAGTTGTCTTTGATAGCACTCTTTTATCCATCCAAAGTGTGGACACAATCGGGACTCGCTTGCAAGGCTGGAGTCAGGTCCATCCGATCATAAAACCCGGCACTTTGTTCTTGCACGCCATGCCTGTCGAAGCGGCACCCCTGCCATCTTTGCCTCCTGAATTTGGTGTTCTGGTTAATATAAATTTCTTAATAAGTGACCAAACTCCTGAGGGAATTAGAATCCCGATTGAATTTCAAAACTCTCCTTATTGGCAGTTATATTGGGGGCACTATAACGCCTATACCCAAGGTGGGACGAATTTTATTCAACCCACCCCAGTGCCGGGATGGATTTTCACCGACGTCATTCGGGGCGATGCCAACAGCGATGGCGTGATCAACGGGGCTGACGTTGCGTATCTTATAAATTACCTCTTTGTAGGTGGACCTTCGCCTAATCGTTTAGAGGTCGGGGATGCTAATTGTGACGGCAGGATCAATGTAGTTGATGTCATCTATCTAATCAACTATTTATACATCGGTGGTCCACCACCTCACTGTTAGCCTCCCAATAGGTTTATTTTCCACTGGGGCAAGGGAATTCAATCCCCTGCCCCATATCCGTATAATAACGGAGTTAAGGTCAGTTGACTCAAATGAGCGTTAGCCTTTTAATAATCCATAGGGGAACCTCGTTTCGGTGGCAGTTCTTCACCTACCGGTTATTCCCCATTGGTGAAGAACACCAAGTCAAAGCAGGGAGCGAGTGATTGGACTTCATGATACCCGACTCCCTTAGGTAAAATCATTTGCGTTTACTTATATTACTACCCAAGAAATAATGAGTGAAATCTTCGACTACAATATATTGTGGTCTTGGGTTGTAATTACCCAATTTATTGGGCTAATCTTTCAAGATATTGTGCAAGAATCGAGCAAACCTATTGCGGGACAAGCTCCTATGTCAATTTCCCCCAAATTAATTATAAGTTTGTAAAAAAATTTCCCTTTTTTCAATAAAGAGCTTGACAAATTTGGTCGAAAGTTTATATTACAGATGTAAAGATTGGATTGTCTTTAGAGTTTAGAGGCATAAAGAAGGGGTTGTGTCGTAAATCCCGCGGGAAGCGGGGGTCGAGAAGGATTTCAGTTAAGTAACTTGGTATTGCTAAGAGATGATTTGGATGCGGTTTTGACTTTTGTTCCTTTTCCAGCCACGTTTTGACCTGCAGTTCGAGGAAGGGATATGGAGATGCGGTTTGATCTTGCTCGCTGGCAGGATACCTTTTCTAACTCATCTATTGTAACTTGGGCTGAAAGCTTTATCTTCGCCGGGAGCTCTGCCTTACTCTTACTTATCACCAATCTTTTTCCTGAATACCTGAATATTGGTATTTTTCTTTCTTTGCCTTAACCCCATTCCTCTATAAGATCATCAAAGCCTCACCAGGCGAATCGTTACGCTTGGGGTTTCTTTTTGGTCTTTCGTTTTTCGGCGTTTCTTTAGTCAATTCTCAAATTAGTTCTTCGCTTCCTCCTTTCCTCAATCTGGTTTTCGGCACCGGACTTTTTACCATCTTCGGCTGGACAGTCGGCTGGGCACGAAAGCGTTGGGGATTCAATCCCTCCATTGTTGCCTTGCTCTGGGTCGGATTAGAAATCGGGTTAGTGAAGCTTGGATTTGTGGATGGGCTTTTAGGTAAAGCGGAACTTTCTCATCCGTTCGTTGGTGGCTTGGTTGGTCTTTTCGGTTTCCTCGCAGTTTCGGCTATTATCGTTCTTCTTAATTCCGTATTAGCTCTGCTAATTGTCAAGACTCTCGAAGTGGCAGGACACAGGGGAAGGACAGTTCAGGAAGATAAAAAGATCTGGGACTTTTCCTTCACCCCCGGTCCTTTCGCCCAAAAAGTTTACCTTGTCCCCGATGGTCGCGCCCCACCTTATACTACCATTGTGAACATGTCTTAGGATCGCGTATGTTGGTAGCCTTAACCTTTAGGTTGTGTGGCTAAAAGCACTTCCTCAAAGGCGGAGCGGAACCATTGTTTTTTTTGATGCCTCCGGAATTGGAATTCCCGAGGCAGAAAGCTTTAGCCTCTCCTAGGACAGTTTTCCAAGTCGTTTTTATTTCTTTAAGGAAAATGCGATCATGGTTCATTAGGGATGTTGTCATCCCCCAGGGTTTCATTCTGAAGTATGTTGATATGAAGATCTCGCCAAAGTTGTAGTAACAATTTGAAGTATTCATATGGACAATCCCGGAGCGATCACCAAGTTGGGAAAGAATCCTTCGTGGAGCCAATGCATCTGAAGAAAAGAACCCGGTCTCTCGATTTACTGAGCCCAATAATCCGGGCAACAGATGGTATACAAAAGAAACATGTGAGAAGATGGAGCAGTAGATTGAGACACCTTAAACAATGAAAGGAGTTAGAAAATGAAAAGGCTTTTTGTGTCCCTATTGGTTTTCGCATTACTATGTGGTCTTTTTGTCTCCGCCTCCGCACAAGAGGAAACACAAAAACAAGGACAGGTCACGATAACGTGTCCAAACACTGGAGATCCTATTATAAGCCCCACTGTGATGCGAATCTGGGAAGACGGAGATGTTACATTTGTTTTGGACACAGCGCAGGCTGATTCTTGTCTGAACGGTGTAAGCGTAAACGGAACTGGCCCGATTGGAAACTTTAACCTCACCTTCGCCAATCCTGACTCGACAATTCCGTTTCCTAATGCTGGAACATACACTTATACAGTGGCTAAAATAGGGGGAAAAGTGGTAGCACAGGGAACAATAGAAGTTATGGCTGCCACTCCTACTATGACTCAATGGGGAATTATCATTCTGGTGGCTTTGATAGTTGCCAGCGGTGTCGTTATAATGCTAAAAAAGAGAAAAGCAGCGATACCGGTGTAAGACCAAATGTCACCCACTGTTGGGGCAGGGGTTGAACCCCTGCCCCAACGGAGTGAGTTGGAAAAGAAAACCCTTTCCCCCGCCAGAGGCGGGGGGAGGGGTTTTTGCTTTGTCGATGTGTCCGAATCCCCGTTTTCATGAGTTGTAGCGTGGGGGCTTATCGAGATTCGATGCCGACACACGAGCCTCGATTTATGGTGAGCGACCTGTCCTGAGCCTGTCGATTGAAACCTACGACCTTCCCCATTTGGGGACGAGCTACCAGCCTATTGTGAGATTGCTTCGCTTCTTTCGCATGACGGTTCAAGATAAAAAAATAGCGGGGGTAAGATTTGCTAAAAGTCCTGAGAGCATCGAAGGAAACCTACGACCTTCCCCATTTGGGGACGAGCTACCAGCCTATTG
>Ga0315289_10005612_pt1 | contig 18507 bp, 19 predicted proteins | sample YL17G11_40_MG_FD_203452 | JGI IMG/M metagenome (GOLD analysis project Ga0315289, IMG submission 203452) | Sediment microbial communities from Yellowstone Lake, YNP, Wyoming, USA - YL17G11_40 | ecosystem: Environmental > Aquatic > Freshwater > Lake > Sediment | place: USA: Wyoming | collected...
ACAGGGATTCGCCTGGATGAGGAAAAGAAAAAGGCGATAGTGATGAAGGAGTTTGCCGGAGGTCTTCGTGGCGAATTTGAATTGCCTTTGCCTGCTGTGCTGGGGATGCAGGCAGCGGAAAAGCCCCCGAGATATGTTCCGGTTGCAAAAGTTCGATCCATCATGAAATCTGCTCGGATTGAAACTGTAGAGGTATCGCCACCTGAAATTGTCTCCTCCTTGTCCGTTGATAGATTGTTCATGCCTGAGGTAGCAGGCAAAGCAGAGATGCTAGAGGGACCAGCGGAGGAGGTGTCTGCTCGAATCGTCGAAATACTCGCAGAACGCGGACTCATAGAGAGGTGAAAACTATGCAAGAACCTATTCTCGTTTTGGCTGAACACCTCAGAGGGGAAATCGCAGACATAACGTACGAAATGCTGGGCGTCGGTCGAAAACTTGCCGATGACTTGAAGGTTCCACTCTATTCAGTTGTTTTTGGTAAAGACATTGTGCCTGTCGCATCGCACTTGGGTGTTGCTGATTCGGTGTTCGTCCTAGATCATCCTCAGCTGGATATGCCTTCACCAGATGTAGTGGCTGCTCTGCTCAAGACGCTCATCGAACAAAAAAACGTCTCTCTAGTACTTATCGGGGGAACCAACGTTTCCACGGGGATAGGTCCAAAACTGTCTTTCCGTCTTAACCTACCCTTTGTCAATTTCTGCAGAAACATCTGGGTGAAAGATGGCTCGGTGGGTCTCACAAGCCAGCTTTTTGGAGGAAAGATTCTTTCTGATGTTCGCTTGCCGGGGAATCGTGGGGTTGTCAGTGTCTACCCCGGTTCTTTTCCTCCTGATGCAGGCAAGAGTGACAGAAAAGCTTCCATAGAAATGCTAGATCTTCGCGTGGAAGAGTCGAAGATTATCTTCAACAAATACATTGAGCCGGAAGCTGGAGACATAGATATAACAAAGCAGGATATTCTCGTTTCCGTAGGTCGAGGGATTGCCAACGCAGACAATATCGCAATGGTAGAGGAACTTGCTGATGTTTTAGGGGGTGCAGTATGTGCCTCGCGACCTGTGATCGATCAGGGATGGCTGCCCTTGAGCCGCCAGGTTGGCAAATCAGGGATGACCGTGAAACCAAAACTCTATCTATCCTTGGGCATTAGTGGAGCGCCTGAGCATGTGGAGGGGATGAAAGATTCCGGACTTATTGTCGCAATAAACACGGATCCCAATGCCCCTATCTTCAGTGTATCACATTTTGGGGTTTGTGCAGATCTTTTCGATGTATTGCCAACCCTCATTGACAAGATGAAGACTCGCAAAAGTGGATGATCATTGAAATGGATCCCGTAACGATAAATATCTTTGGTATTCCCGGATATATCCTTTTTTGGGTCATAACGCTTCTGGCATTCGGACTGTTTGGGAAACGGATATTTGATCTGGTCGGGCTTTTGCTTCGCGCGCGTCCGGAGAACCGATTCGACGATTTCGGAAGGCGAGCTCTTTACTTTGTCACCTATGTGTTCGTCCAGAAACGTCTCTTCCACGAGTACGTCATCGGGTTTGCCCACCTCCTGATTTTCTGGGGCTTCATGCTCTTTGCAGGAACATTTGCATGGAACCTTCTGAGATGGTTGTTCCCTTTCCTCCCTATCCCCTTTGCCGACGAGATCGGACTCATCAGGATATTCTTATTGGCGTTCTCGGTGCTGGTTCTTGTCAGCATTATCGTGGCAGCGATACGACGTGCCTTCTTTGCGCCGCCCCATCTCCAGCAAACGTGGGATGCTGTCATCATTCTCACGCTAATTTCTTTGGTGGTGCTGACTACCCTTTTCGGAATGGGATTCCGTGCTGTATCTGTTGGACCGACAGAAGCAAGTCTGAATCCTGCAGATAGTCTTCTCTCATCAATATTCTCAGGCGTACCCACTTCCTCAGCGCGCGCATCCTATCTTCTGATGCTTTGGCTTCATCAGTTGGTAGTGCTTGGTTTTCTTGCGTATTTGCCATATTCAAAACACTTGCATCTCTTAGCGTCGCCGTTCAGTGTTTTGTTCGGCAATGTGAAGCAAGCTGGTAGCTTGGACGTTAGTGGATCGAATGAGGAATCATCGATAGGCGCCTCACAGTGGAATGAGTTCACCTGGAGACAATTGCTCAGCGGTTTTGCCTGTGCCGAATGTGGTCGATGTGACCGCGCATGCCCCGCTTTGAACTCTGGTTACAAACTTTCTCCAAGGATGATTGTTCATCACATTAAAGAACATGTATTGGAAGCTGGGCTGAAGAGTGATCATAGCAAACCATCAAAGGGCAATGGTTCTCGTCCCTTGATTGGAGGAATCGTATCCGAGGCAGAGCTTTGGGCATGCACTACCTGCTATGCGTGCATGGAACGTTGTCCGGTGCTCAACGAGCATATTCCATTAATTGTTAGTATGCGCCGGCACCTGGTAGGTCAGGGATCTGTGGATAGCACTCTGCAGGATGTCCTAACAAAGATGAGCCGCTACGGGAATTCCTTGGGACAATCGGAACGGATGCGTGCTAAGTGGACACAAGAATTGAATTTCAACATCAAAGACGCACGAAAGGAACCAGTGGAGTTTCTCTGGTATGTTGGTGATTACGCCTCCTATGATTCTCGCATCCAAAACATCACGAGAACTACGGCAAAAATCTTTCAGAAAGCAGGATTGGATTTCGGAATACTTTTTGAAGGAGAAAGAAATTCTGGTAATGATGTCCGACGAATCGGGGAAGAAGGACTATTTGAGATCCTCAAAGAGAAGAATCTTCAGGAGATCGAAAAAGCACAATTCAAAAGGATTGTCACTACAGACCCCCATACTTACAACACGCTTAAAAATGAATACGGTCTAAATGGAGGATCAAGTGATAACGAGAGGCTTCCCTCCAATGGGAACAGGGTTCAAGTCTTGCACTATACAGAGCTGCTCGACCAGTTGATCCGTGAGGGGAAACTGAGATTTCATACGAAACTGAACTATGCCGTGACCTACCATGATCCTTGCTATTTGGGTAGATACAATGGCGTCTACGACGCACCCCGAAGGGTCCTTGAAGCGATAGGGACAAGATTGGTGGAAATGCCAAGGAACCGGTCAAGAAGTTACTGTTGCGGCGCTGGCGGGGGAAGAATCTGGATGGAAGACCAACCCGGAGTCAAGGAGCGCCCGGCCGAGAATCGAATACGGGAAGCTGTTTCGCTTCATGGAGTCGAAGCGCTTGTCGTTTCGTGTCCGAAAGATATAGTCATGTTCCAGGACGCTATGAAGACAACTGGAAATGAAGGGAAGCTTAGTGTCAAGGACATATCAGATCTTCTTGATGAAGCCATAGAATGAAACAACAAAGGAAATGAAGAATGGCAATCACAGAGGAACCCATTCCCGCTCTGTCTGATCTCACTTTGGAGAATCTGCGTGCGACTCCCGAGGGAAGGCGAGTTTTGACTTGCATACAGTGTGGAATGTGCGCTGGAACCTGCCCATACGGTGAGTATATGGATTATCCTCCCCGGCGAATCATCGCGATGCTCCGCATCGGGTTTGTCGAAGAGGTCTTTCACTCCGATAGCCTTCTCAATTGTGTCGCGTGTTATTCTTGTATGGCGCAATGCCCGCGAGGCATTCGGTTGACTGAAGTCTTGCTTCCACTAATCAAGGAGGAGATGTTCGCCAAACTTCCGCAAGTCCCTGCTGAATTGCAGACGGCGCTTCAAAACACGCTTCGCTACGGAAATCCTCAAGGGCTATCACCGAGAAAACGAGCCGACTGGATTAAGACCGCGGGTGTTCCTGTCCGTATTCTTCCCGTGGATCCCAGGCCGGTGGATGTGCTTTGGTTTGTGGAATGCTATACTTCTTATCACCCAAGGGGCCAGGACAATAGCCGTGCGGTCGCAAGACTCTTTCATGCCCTCGGTGTGGACTTTGCCATCCTGGGTAATGACGAACGTTGTGCCGGGGAATGTGCACGTCTCGTCGGGGAATCTGGATTATTTGACACTCTTCGGGAAACGAATATGGGCGTATTCCGCAGATATAAATTCAACCAGATTGTGACCGGTGGTGCCCATGCCTATGATGCTTTCAAATTTATCTATCCCCGCCATGGTTTCGACTATCCTTTGGAGCACACCACCACATTCTTTGCTAAACGACTGGATGCGTTGAAGCCGAAGTTGACTAGAAAGCTGAACTACACCGTCACGTACCATGACTCCTGTTGCTTAGGTCGTCACAATGAAGTTTTTGAAGAGCCAAGAAACCTTCTGAAAGCCATCCCAGGCATCAAGCTCAGAGAAATGACCCACAATCGCATCAATTCTATCTGCTGTGGCGGCGGGGGAGGCGGGATGTGGCTAGACACTTATTACAAATCTAAAGGTATGGAACGGCTTTCTGAACGGCGCATAAAGGAAGCGATCGCGACAGGAGCTGATGTTCTCGCTGTTTCTTGCCCTTATGAGATTTCCAGATTTGAGGATGCTCTGAAAGTGATGGGGCACGAAAATAAAATGGTAGTCAGAGATATAGTCGAACTCTTGGCAGAATCGTTAGGAGATAATTGACATGGACGAAAAGAACGGACAAGTTCGAATCGGCGTTTACATTTGTCATTGTGGGGTGAATATTGCTGCAACGGTAAACATTGCTGAGCTTCGGGACTTCATTGCAAAACAGCCGAACGTCGTTATTGCAAGGGACTATAAATTTATGTGTTCCGACCCCGGGCAAGATTTGATCAAGCAGGACATAAAAAACCTTGATGTGAATCGGGTTGTCGTAGCTGCGTGCTCACCTCTAATGCACGAGTTGACGTTCCGACTTGCCGCGGAATCGGCGGGCCTCAACAGGTACCTTGTGCAGATTGCGAATATCCGCGAACATTGTTCTTGGGTTCATGATGACCGTGTTGCTGCGACAGAGAAAGCGAAGGGGCTGGTGAACGCGGCAGTGAAACGTGTAGCTCTGCATCAGCCACTAGAAATAACACGTGCCCCTCTCAACAGAAACACATTAATCGTTGGCGGTGGTATCGCCGGCATTCAGGCAGCACTTGAAATTGCAAACGCTGGCTACCACGTCTATCTTGTTGAACGCGAGCCGACCATCGGTGGAAAGATGGGGCAATTCGACAAAACATTTCCCACGCTTGACTGCGCCGCATGCATCCTAACACCCAAGATGGTTTCCGTCGGGCATCGAAAAGATATTACCCTGCTGACCTATTCAGAGGTCGAAAGTGTATCCGGATATATAGGAAGTTTCAAAATTCGTGTCCGAAAGAAAGCACGGTATGTTGATCCAGAAAAATGTACTGGATGCGGACTGTGCTGGAGCAACTGCCCGGCGATGAGGATCCCATCGGGTCGATCGATTGTCTTCGGTGACCAGCTGGTGAACGAAATGTCGACACGTCCGAAAGAATAGGGAACTATACGATGCTACTGTCGGAAGTACAACGTCTCTTGGCATGCGATGTATTTTGGGGTCATCATCTCCTCGATCGTGCTATCAAATACGGATGTGCTTCGGATTTGATGAGTGATGTGCTCGCTTTCTCACGTGCCGAGGCATTGCTTCTGACGGGGCTGGTGAATGTACAGACGATCCAAACCGCCTTCATTGCAGAGATCGGTGCTATCGTTTTCGTAAGAGGCAAGGAACCGGACGAGAACGTGATTGCGCTTGCAGAGCAAAAAAAGATCCCCCTGCTCGGCACCCCTTATTCGATGTACGAAGCGTGTGGAATACTGTATCAACACGGGGTGGTCTCCACAATGGAGTGTCATCAAAGCCGGTTCGCTCAAAAGGGCACGAAGTAGCGTGAGCGATGGAAAAACCGTTCTCGCGATCGTTTACAATTCAAGGAAAGAACTTCTTTGACGCAGGGAGAGCCTCAACGGAGATCAAGATGATGCTGCAACAACTCGGTATCGACGCGGCGATTGTGCGCCGAGCTGCCATCGCCACCTACGAAGCTGAAATGAATGTGGTGATGTATGCCGAAGATGCAATTCTGACGATTGAGGTAACCCCGAAGCTAGTCAAAATCATGATAAACGATCGAGGACCCGGAATTCCAGATATTGACCTGGCGATGCGGGAAGGATACTCAACAGCGACGCCTGAGATGCGGGAGATGGGCTTCGGCGCGGGGATGGGATTGCCGAACATCAAGAAGAACTCCGACGAATTCAAAATCGCGTCGAGAGTCGGCGAGGGAACGCAATTAGAGATTACCATCAACATCAACTGAGTCAATGCAAGACGAGTTTCGGTCTATAAGGATTGACAAAGAGAAGTGCCAGGGTCGCATGGGCTGCATGCGCGCCTGTCCAACCCAGGCCATCCGTGTGCGCGCACGAAGGGCGTCGCTTCTGAAAGACCGCTGCATTGACTGTGGGGAGTGCGTGCGAGTCTGTCCGAACCATGCGATTGTTCCGCAAACGAGCTCGTTCAGCGATTTCTCAAAATTCAAGTACACGATTGCGCTTCCATCGCCCGTCTTCTACTCGCAGTTCGGCAAAGAGATGCGACCAGCGACGATTCTCAGCGCGTTGAAAAAAGTCGGTTTCGACGATGCGTACGACGTTGCATGCGCTTCGGAATCAGTAAGCATTGCCATACAGGAATTTCTCGATTCAAGTGACAGCCCAAGGCCGCTCATCTCGCCGTTCTGCCCCGCGATCTTGCGATTGATCCAAATCAGATATCCAAATCTCCTCAACAATGTGATTCCGATTGAATCGCCTATGGAGATCGCTGCCCGGGAGGCCAAGCGCGTGAAAATGAATGAGATAGGACTTCGGGAGGACGAAATCGGCGTGATCTATTTGACGCCTTGCCCGGCAAAGATGATCTCCTTGAAGTATCCGCCGAGGAAGAAGCATTCCTTCCTCGATGGGATGATTGCCATTTCCGAAATCTACCCGACGTTGCTCCAGGTGCTGTCTCAGCCCGATGTGACTGATGGCAGGCCAGAGATCCGCGGTCTTGGCCTTGGTTGGCCTATTGTTGGGGGACAGATGGCGTGCCTAAAGGCAGAAGATTGCCTTGCAATCGCTGGGCTGACCGATGTCATGAGAGTGTTCGACGACATTGAGAACGGAAAACTCAAAGATATCGAGTACATCGAATGTCATTCGTGCCCGACTGCCTGTGTTGGTGGCTCACTCACCGTCGAAAACCCGTACATCGCCCGGGGCAGGGTGTTGCGGATGGTTGAGAAGTTCGGCTCCGAGCCGTGTCAGGACCGCCAGAAGATCCGGGACCTATACCAGAAGAGATTCTTCTCTCTCGTTGGGAGCATTGCGCCAAGCCCGGTTCAGCCGCTGGATGATGACATCTCTAAAGCCATTCAGAAGATGCATCAGAAGCACCAACTGTACGAGATGCTTCCGAAGATTGATTGCGGCGGGTGCGGTGCGCCGACCTGTCTGACCTTTGCGGAAGATGTGGTGACCGGTCGGGCCGAGGCGGATGAATGTGTGTTTCTGGCCATGAAAACGTTCGAGTCGCTTTCAGGTAACTTGATGGAGACGGTTCTGAAGCATAGCCGGAAAATCCGTAGTAACGTGGAGTCGCATGATCATGAAAATTAGAGAGATTGTCGAAAAGCTCGACCTCAAGGTACGCTGCGGCGCTGATCACTTGGATCGAGAAGTCACCGGCGGCTTTGCAGGCGATATGTTAAGCAACGTGATTGCGCAGAGTAAATCGGGTAATGTCTGGCTTACGATGCAGGTTCATGTGAATATCGTGGCGGTGGCTGTCCTGAAAGAGTTGGCAGCGATCATTCTCGTTCAAGGCAAGGAGCCCGCGGAAGACACGCTGAAGAAAGCTCTCGAAGAAAAGGTGACGATCATCGTGAGTGATCTTCCGGCGTTCGAGACGGCCGGCAAGTTGTACGGATTAGGCATCGGCAATGGCTGACAATGCTAGGGCGTTTTAAGGGAGATCTGCACGTTCATACGTGCCTTTCGCCGTGTGGTGACCTGCAGATGTCGCCACAAAAGATCACAGCCCAGGTTCTTCGACAGAGTATTGACATCATTGCAATTTGTGACCACAACTCAGCAGAAAACGTCCGCCCGGTGATGAAGGCTGCTGAGGGGAAGAATGTGGTCGTGCTTCCGGGCATGGAAGTGTGCTCGCGGGAAGAAATCCATGTGCTGGCGATCTTTGACAATCTAGTATCAGCGCTGGGACTCCAAACGCTTGTGTACGACCATCTTCCGGGCAAGAACGATCCCAAAGTGTTTGGTTTACAGGTGGTGGCGAACGAGTGTGATGAGGTTGTTGGATTTCAGGATAGACTCTTGATCGGCGCGACCGAACTTTCGATCGAACAGGTTGTCGGTGAGATTCATAGGCGAGGTGGACTCGCCATTGCGTCGCATATCGATCGAGAGGCGTACAGTGTCATCGGACAGCTCGGATTCGTGCCGGAGTCAGTCAGGTTTGATGCTCTGGAGCTGTCATCACACATCGGCTATGACGAGGCGCTGGTCAGATTCCCGAAGTGCACGGGGTACACATTCGTCAGGAATTCCGACGCTCACTTCATCGACGATGTAGGAAAGAACATCAGCGGGTACGTGCTGGAACAACCTTCGTTTCAGGAGATTGTGAAGGCGCTCAGAAATGAGGATGGAAGAAGGGTGCTGACCACATGATCTAATGGAAGATCTCTCACTACATATTTTGGACGTCGCAGAAAATGCGATCACTGCCGGGGCTGAAAATATCTCGATCGTTGTGCAGGAGGACGTCGCTCGTGACCTGCTAACGATCGAAATCACCGATGATGGCAAAGGCATGGGTGAAGATGCTCTCGAGAAAGCATCTGATCCGTTCTACACAACCAGGACAACGAGAAAAGTCGGTCTCGGACTGGCGCTGCTGAAGGAGGCTGCAGCGATGGCAAACGGACAGGTGGATATCCGGTCCGCCCCAAACCGCGGAACGACGGTTCGTGCGACGTTTCAGTTGAGCCATATCGACCGGAAGCCTCTCGGGAAGATGGCTGACACGATTACAGCCCTGCTTGCGACGCGTTCAGACATCAACATTTCCTATCGGCACGAGCGCGAAGGGGGGATCCTGCAGTTTGACACGAAGGAGCTGAAGAGGCGGCTCGATGGGCTTCCGCTGAACACGGTCAGGACGTTGAGTTTTCTCAACAAATATTTGAATCAGGAAGAGGATAACCTTTCACATCACGTTTAAGGAGTATCAATGGAAGACGCACAGGTTGTCGATTCTATCCTTCAAAGCCACCCACAGGATCCGAGTGTAGTCATCCAGGTCTTGCTGGACATCCAGAATGAACTCTACTATCTCCCGAAGGATGTCCTCGTGCTTGTTTCCGACTATCTGCATATACCGGTGAGCAGAACGTACCACCTGGCGACGTTCTACAAAGCGTTCAGCCTGAAACCCAAGGGGAAGTTTCCCGTCTTCGTGTGCCTGGGAACGGCGTGTCACGTCCAAGGTGCTGTCAAGATTCTCGAGCAGATCCAACGAGAACTGAACATCAAGGAAGGTGAGACGACACCCGATAAGAAGTTCAGCGTCGATAGCGTCCGATGTCTTGGATGCTGCGGGCTTGCGCCAGTGGTGACTGTTGGGAAGAATCTCCATGGAAGGGTGCCGTTATCAAAGGTTTCGAAAATGCTCAAGCAGTACTAAGAGAACAAGGAGACATCAGCGATGGCTAGAATCAAGATTGAGGACCTCGCGAAAATACGGGACGATGCGCGTTACAAAATGACATTGCGACAAGGAGCAGGACGGGTCAGGATCAATGTCCATATGGGCACTTGCGGTATCGCAGCAGGTGCCAGAGAAATCCTGACGACGGTTATGAAGGAGATCGAACAGCGAAATCTCCACGATGTGATTATCACGAACTCGGGATGTGCGGGCTTGTGCAGCCAGGAACCAATGATGACCATCGAGGTCTTGGGTGAGCCGGCACCGGTGAAATATGTCCTCTTGACACCGGTAAAGGTGAAGAAGATCATTGATTCTCACGTCTTGAATGGTCAGGTCGTGATGGACTACGCCCTCGCTGTGGGGAGTGAGCAGACCCGCTAACGATAGTGAACTCAAAGAGGAGATCATTCCATGGCGTATCGAACGTACTTGATGGTGTGTGCAGGTACAGGCTGTGTCTCCAACCAGTCTCTGAAGATCAAGGACAAGCTGGAGAATGAGATCATCAAAAAGGGATTGCAGAATGAAGTCAGCGTCGTGACGACGGGGTGCAACGGCTTTTGCGCCGTCGGTCCACTGATGGTTGTCCAGCCGGACGGCATCTTCTACCAACTGCTGAAGGAAACGGACATCCCCCATCTCGTTGAGGAGCATTTCATCAAAGGCCGACCTGTGAAGGAGTTGATGTACACGCCACCGAAAGAGAAGGCGCCGATACCGAAGATGTCCGATATTCCGTTCTTTGCCGAACAGACACTTGTCGTGCTTCGCAACCGTGGGCTTATCAATCCCGAAAGCATTGATGAGTACATCGCACGCGGAGGGTACGAAGCAATAGTGAAAGTGCTCACGACAATGACCCCCGACGAGGTGATTCAGGAAATCAAAGCGTCGGGGTTGCGAGGTCGAGGTGGAGGAGGATTCCCGACGGGGATCAAGTGGGAAACGTGCAAACACGCTCCGGGAGATGTACGCTACGTCATCTGCAACGCTGATGAGGGCGATCCCGGTGCGTTCATGGATCGGAGCACCATTGAGTCTGACCCGCACGCTATCATTGAAGGCATGCTGATCGGCGCATATGCAATCGGATCCTCACAAGGCTTCGTCTATATTCGGAACGAATATCCGATCGCCCTCGAGCGCTTGAAGGTAGCGATCAACCAAGCTCGCGAGTATGGCTTGCTGGGAAAGAACATCTTCGATAAAGGGCTCGATTTTGACATCAGGATTGCCCGGGGCGCGGGCGCATTCGTCTGCGGTGAATCGACTGCGCTCATGGCATCGCTTGAAGGAAGACCGGGAGAGCCGCGCGCAAAATACGTCCACACGGTCGAGCGTGGGCTATGGGATAAGCCGACGTGCTTGAACAATGTCGAAACCTGGGCAAACGTTCCGCAGATCATCTCGCGCGGAGCGAAATGGTTTGCGAGTGTCGGCACCGGTGATGTTTCTACCGATCCGTGGGGAGGGAGCAAGGGAACGAAAGTGTTTTCCCTCGCAGGAAAAGTAAATAACACCGGCCTCATCGAAGTCCCTATGGGAATCACGTTGAGGAAGATCATTTTTGATATCGGTGGTGGGATCAAGGACGGCAAGAAATTCAAGGCCGTACAAACGGGTGGCCCATCGGGCGGATTCATCCCGGAGAGCCTGCTGGATTTACCGGTTGACTATGAAGAGCTGACGAAGGTGGGCTCCATGATGGGGTCGGGCGGAATGGTGGTGACCGACGAGGACAACTGCATGGTCGATATGGCGAAGTACTTCCTTTCCTTCACCCAGATGGAATCATGCGGAAAGTGCGTGCCATGCCGGGAGGGGACAAAGCGGATGCTGGATATTCTTGAGAAGATCACCGTTGGTGAAGGGACAGAGGAAGACCTTGTTTTTCTTGAGGAACTCTCGAACATGGTCGTTGAATCCTCGCTGTGTGCGCTGGGCGGTTCGGCGCCGAACCCGGTGTTGACGACGCTGAAGTACTTCCGGGAGGAATACGAAACGCACGTCAAAGACAAAAAGTGTCCGGGCCATGCTTGCCGGAAGCTCATTCAATACATGATCGATCCGCAAACCTGCCTGGACAAAGGTCACGGTTGCCACGTGTGTGCAAAAAACTGCCCGGACGGTGCTATCGTCGGGGAGACCAAACAGGTGCATGCTATCGACCTGATGAAGTGCGGCAAGTGTGGCATCTGCTACGACGTCTGTAAATTTGACGCAATCTACATCGAATAATCAGAGACAATGCCATGGTTACGATCAACATTGATGCAACCCGAATTGAAATTGACGAAGACACCACGATCCTGAAAGCTGCCGAAAAGGCCGGCATCTGGATCCCCACGATGTGCTACAGTGAGTACTTCGAGCCGTACGGTGTGTGCCGGCTCTGCAGTGTTGAAGTAGTGCGGGGAAAACGCAGCCGTATCGTTACGGCATGCAACTATCCCGTGCGAGAAGGAATCACTGTTCTTACCAACTCAGAAAAGGTAAAGTGGATCCGAAAAATCATAATGGAGTTGACGTTCTCCCGCTGGCCCAATGTAAAAGTTGTCAGGGAGATGGCAGAGAAACTCGGCATTGAGAAGCCTCGTTTTGTCAGCTTGGAACGAGATGAGGCTGAAGACGCCTGTATCCTCTGCGGTATGTGCGTCAACATGTGCAACGAAGTTGTGAAGGCAGGCGTCCTAGGATTTGCCAATGTGGGCATTAAACGTGAGGTGGTCCTCCCGTTCAACGAACGTTCCGATAGATGCATTGTCTGCGGCGCATGTGTCTACGTTTGCCCGACAGGCCACATTAAGACGGTGATCGAAGATTACAAAGGCAAGAAACCGGAGTTCACACTGGGACCCAAAACGGCGATCTATGTCCCGACGTTGCAGGCGGTACCGCGCATCCCAGTCATCGACACCAACTCTTGCATCCACTTTAAAACCGGCGGATGCGAAATTTGCGCAAAAGTGTGTGAGCCGAATGCGATCAACTACGAGATGCAAGACGAAATTGTCGAGATCGATGTCGGTCAGATTCTGATTTCAACTGGCTTTGATCTCTTTGATGCGAGCCCCATGGCGCAGTACGGGTATGGAAGACTGGACAATGTGTATAGTTCACTCGAATTTGAAATGATGTTGAATTCAACCGGCCCAACAAGTGGCAAAGTCTTGACGAAGGATGGCAAAGAGCCTCGATCGGTTGCGATAATCCATTGTATTGGTTCCAGAGACGTAAATCATCACCCGTACTGCTCACGTGTTTGTTGCATGTACGCCTTGAAGTATGCACACCTCGTCCATGACCGAACCAGTGCAGCAATCTATCAATTTTATATTGACATGCGCGCTTTTGGCAAAGGGTATGAAGAATTCTACGTCCGTATTCTCGATGAAGGAGTCAAAGTCATCCGGGGAAAGGTCGCAGAAGTAGTTGAAGCAATGTCGTCGCAGAAAGATGAGGGTCTTCTCTCAGTTCGATGCGAGGATACTCTCGCTGGAAAATTGCTCGACATTCCAGTCGACATGGTGGTTCTCTGTAACGCCATTGAGCCAAGAAGAGACAGTGACGCTGTCAGGAGGCTCTTCTCAATCAGCAAGAGCCCGGATGGCTTCTTCCTCGAGCGCCATCCAAAACTCGATCCTACCTCAACAATGACTGATGGCGTCTACATTGCGGGGTGCGCTCAGGGCCCGAAAGATATTCCGGATACGGTTGCTCAGGCAAGTTCAGCAGCGGCGCGCATGCTCTCGTTTATCGCCAAAGGGGAAGTCGAGATCGAGCCGGTGCGCGCTATGGTGCAAGAAGAGTATTGCAGCGGCTGCAAGATCTGTAATGGCTTGTGTCCATACAGTGCGATTGAGTTCTTGGAAGACAAGAAAATCTCTCACGTCAACGAAGCGTTGTGCAAAGGATGCGGCACGTGCGTTGCAGCTTGCCCATCATCTGCAATGACGGGTCACGGGTTTACCGATAAGCAGATCCTCGCGGAAATCGAAGGGTTGATGGTGTAAGAGTCAGTTCGAGGAAAGGACAAACCGATACTATCTTACGATCGGAACGTTGGAAAGGCACTGAGATATGGCATTCGAACCAAAGATCATTGGCTTTCTATGTAACTGGTGCTCCTATACAGGTGCAGATCTCGCAGGTGTTTCCCGTATCAAATCTGCGCCAAACGTCCGCGTCATTCGAACGATGTGCAGCGGCAGAGTTGACCCATCATTCATCCTCAAGGCGTTCCAGCTCGGTGCTGACGGCGTCGTGGTCATGGGTTGTCATCTGGGTGACTGCCACTACCAGGAGGGAAACTACAAGACGATCCGGCGTATCCCCTTCTTGAAACGCCTGATACGCGAGTTTGGCATTGACCCGCGACGCCTGAGACTTGAGTGGGTCTCGGCATCGGAGGGGGACCAATTTGCCAAAATCGTGAATGAGATGACGGAGGAAATCCGCAAGCTCGGGCCGCTCAAGCTCTACATTCATAGCGAGATCAGGCAACCTGCGGCACACGCATAGTTCGAATCTGATTCCGATCTAGGACAAAAGGAGATCGCCATGGCGAAACCGAAACTAGCACTCTACTGGGCAGCAAGCTGCGGTGGATGTGAAATCGCTGTCCTCGATATTCACGAAAAGATCCTTGATGTCGCCAACGCCTTTGACATTGTTTTCTGGCCCGTCGCGATGGATTTCAAATACGATGATGTTCGGAAAATGGAAGACAAGAGCATCGACCTCTGTCTGTTCAACGGGGCAATCCGAAACTCTGAGAATGCGGAGATCGCCCACTTGCTTCGCGCGAAATCGAAAGCACTCGTGGCGTTCGGATCGTGTGCCGTCGAAGGCGGTATCCCCGGACTGGCCAACCTCACGACGAAGGACGATATCTTCAGGTTCGTGTACAAAGAGTCGCCTTCCGTCTTCCTGCAGGACGGTGGTGTCTATCCTCAGCCGCTGAACACGATGCCGGATGGCGGGCTCGAGATCCCGGAGATGTGGGAAACTGTCAAGTCGCTCGACCAGGAAATCGACGTTGACTACTACATCCCTGGCTGCCCGCCGGTGCCGAATCAGATCTGGGGTGTCATCGAATACATCCTGAGCGGCAAGCCGTTGCCAGCGAAGGGCTCCATTCTCGGCGCTGGTGTGAAGACATGTTGCGACGAGTGCAAGCGTGAGCGAAAGGAGAAGAAACTGAAGCAATTCTTCCGTCCCTATGAAATCGAGGCGAAGCCCGACGAGTGCCTCCTCGATCAGGGGATTGTCTGCATGGGGCCGGCAACCCGCGACGGCTGCGGCGCACTCTGCCCGATTGCAAACATGCCGTGTCGCGGCTGCTACGGTCCGCCCCCCAATGTAAAGGATCAAGGTGCGAAGATGGTCAGCGCGCTCGCCTCGGTGATCGATGCACAGGAGCCAGAAGAGATCGAGAAAATACTCGACCAGATTGCTGACCCTATTGGAACGTTCTACCGATTCTCACTTGCTCACTCGATTTTGCGGAGGGTTGAAAAGTCATGAAGCAGATCAAGATCGATCCGATCACCCGACTTGAAGGTCACGGAAAGATTGACATTTTTCTGAACGACGATGGCGAGGTTTCCAACACGTACTTTCAAATACCCGAACTGCGCGGCTTCGAGCAGTTCTGTGTCGGGAGACCCGTCGAGGAAATGCCGCGCATCACGACACGAATCTGCGGGGTGTGCCCCGAGGCGCATCACATGGCGTCCGCGAAAGCGTGCGACGCCGTCTTCCACGTTGATCCTCCACCCACCGGAAAGAAGCTTCGTCAACTCCTCTATAATGTCTTCTTTGCGGGCGACCACACGTTGCACTTCTATGCATTAGGGGGTCCGGATTTTGTCGTCGGGCCGACAGCGCCTGCTGCCGAACGGAACATTTTGGGTGTCGTGAAGAAAGTCGGCCTGGAGGTCGGCGGCAAAGTCATCGAAATGCGCAAGCGAACCCAGGAAGTCCTGAAAGTCCTCGGCGGAAAGCAGACTCATCAGGTCACATCGCTTCCGGGAGGGGTCAGCAAGGGGATTACAGCGGAGGAAGCAAAACAAATCGAGGAGCACTGCATCTGGTTCGTGGAGTTCGGCAAATTCACTATCAAGGTATTCGATGACATTGTCCTCAAGAACAAGGAGTACGTCGACCTCATCCTCTCTGATGCCTTCACGCACAGAACTTACTATATGGGCCTCGTGGACGAACAGAATCGTGTCAACTTCTATGACGGGAAGGTGAGGGTCGTCGATCCAGATGGCAAGGAATTTGTGAAGTACTCTCCCCACGAATACCTTGAAAATGTTGCCGAGCACGTTGAGACGTGGACCTACCTGAAATTCCCGTTCCTCAAAAAGGTCGGTTGGAAGGGATTCGTCGACGGCAAAGAGAGTGGAGTGTACTGTGCGACGCCGCTTTCCCGACTGAATGCGGCGGATGCGATGCCGACACCCCTCGCGCAGGCCGAATACGAGAAAATGTATTCTACGCTTGGGGGGAAGCCCGTGCACGCGACGCTGGCGACACACTGGGCGAGGGTCATCGAGCTCCTGAGCGCCGCAGAGATGGCGCTCGACCTGATCCGCGATCCCGAAATTACCGGAACCCATATTCGGAACATCCCCACGGAGACGCCGACAGAGGGTGTGGGCATCGTGGAAGCGCCCCGCGGGACGCTGACCCATCACTATGTGACGGATGAGAAAGGCATTGTCAAGAAGGCCAACCTCATCGTCGGCACCACGAACAACTATGCACGTATCTCAATGTCCATCAACAAAGCCGCTCGAGGCCTGATCAAGAAGGGAACCCAAGTAACGGACGGCGTTCTCAACATGATCGAAATGGCGTTCCGTGCCTATGACCCTTGCTTTGGATGCGCCACGCATACCCTTCCCGGACAAATGCCGTTGGTTGTTCGCATTCGTGACAAAAACGGAGAGATTTTGCAGGAAATCAAGAGACTGTAGAGGCGCACGGTTCCCTGGGTGAAGAGCACTGAAGCACATGGCGGAAGATCCCTTCTTCCGGCTGACGGTCCCAAATTCTCATAACTGAGTCGCCGGATTGTCTGAGTAGAAATGGCGTTTGGATCTTTCTTCTGTTCGACTTATCGGCGATTGCGTGCGACCACAAAGAACTGTATCATATCCCCGAATTCTTTCTAGCTCCTTCTGGAACCTCACACCGGTTGCAGTCGACAAGCTCCCTGCAATGTGGTGTCCTGCACATCGCCAAGCCTACCCGAGAGAGACGGAGATGGATGATGAACGATCCCACTGATGATACCTTGACGTGCAGTGACTGTCACAACGAAGTGAAGGAGGGGGATGAATTCTGTCCGCACTGTGGGAGTCTCTTCGAAGATGGCCTCCGCTGCACAAACCATTCCGGTCAGGAAGCAGACGGAGTGTGCATTATCTGTTGTGTCCCATATTGCGCAAGTTGCGGCAGCCGAGTCAACAAGCTGTTTCTCTGTGGCAACCATCGAGGGTACGAGATCTACGAGGGAACGGCACGGGTGTTTGGCATCAGTGATGACGTGATGGCCCAGCACGTCCAAACGTGTCTCGAGCAGGCCGGACTTCATCCACTGCTGTTCTCTCGCAAGGCAAGTCCAATCTCTGGCGGTGGCCCTGACCACACGCTCTTCAGAGCATCTGGGGAGTACGATGGCCACATCGTCAACGAGGTGAAGGTCATGGTACCGTGTCAGGAGGTGTTGAAGGCGGAGCGGGTGCTGCAGGATCTAGAGCTCAAGATGTAGTGACGAAAGTGCTCGGGAGATTGAAGAGGAAAAAACAAGAGCATTCACCAAGCTATCCGGAGGTGTGAATCATGAGAACATCTCAGGTTGTGGTTTATGATTTTCTTGCTCAACGCTCGTTGGCAATTGTAGGCGTCTCCCGCAGCGGGAAGAAGTTCGGTAATACCATCTACAAGACCCTGAAAGAAAGGGGATACAAGCTGTTTCCGGTTCACCCGCAAGCTGAAACGGTTGAGGGTGATCCCTGCTACCGCAGCTTGGAGGCGCTGCCGGAGAAAGTCGGTGGGGTGGTAATTTGCGTCCCGCCCTATCAGACGGAGCAGGTTGTGCACGACGCGTTTGCGACCGGCATCGAGCGCGTGTGGATGCAGCAGGGGGCAGAATCGTACGCCGCCATTCGCTACTGCGAAAAGAACGGGATCAGTGCAGTGCATGGGCATTGCATCCTGATGTTTGCTGAGCCAGTAGCCTCGTTCCATCGCGTCCACCGATGGGTCTGGAAGCTCTTCGGCAAATACCCAGCTGCGGGCTCGGCAGCTGCTCCGCAATCGCCCTCACGATGAAGTAACCCGCGGAAAGGTGAGACGATCATGAAGAAGATAGATTTGAAAAAGGATCTGAAGTACTTGTATCTCCCATCTGCGAAAGACGTGGAGTTCGTACGAGTTCCGAGATTCAACTTCCTGATGATTGACGGCGCGGGAGACCCCAACACCTCTCAAGAATTTCAGCAGGCCGTCCAGGCCCTGTACACTGCCGCGAACACCCTGAAGTTCATGATCAAGAAGGAAAAGAAAGTTGACTATCCGGTCATGGCGCTTGAAGGATTGTGGTGGACCGATGATACGGCCACCTTCAGTCTGGAAAACAAGGCGGCCTGGAAATGGACGCTCATGATCCTGCAACCCAAGGTGGTGACCAAAGCTCTGTTCAAGAAGGCGGTGAAGCAGGCGAAAGAAAAGAAGGGGTTGGCTGC
>Ga0315289_10005614_pt1 | contig 18502 bp, 17 predicted proteins | sample YL17G11_40_MG_FD_203452 | JGI IMG/M metagenome (GOLD analysis project Ga0315289, IMG submission 203452) | Sediment microbial communities from Yellowstone Lake, YNP, Wyoming, USA - YL17G11_40 | ecosystem: Environmental > Aquatic > Freshwater > Lake > Sediment | place: USA: Wyoming | collected...
CCATTCCATCCCGGGCTTCCTATGCTGGTCGTTTATTGATCCGCCGGAATAGCCCGGTTTCTGAGACCCGGTTTTCGAATTGACTCTCCCCGTCAATTATGATAAACGAATTAACATTCAATTGAATTTCGGATTTCGAAATTTTTTAGTTGGGGGTGAGAACATTTCAACCCAAGAAAAAAGAGCCGTGCTCGTCATGGGAACCCTCGACACTAAAAGTCAAGAGATCAAGTACCTCCGGGACAGGATCCTGCAGAGCGGACTGGGAGTTATTGTTTTAGACAACGGCGTTCTGGGGGAACCGCAAGGTATTGTGCCCGACATTTCCGCCCGGGAAACAGCCATCGCGGCGGGAACGACTCTCGACGAAGTCCGCAAGAAACCCAGCCGGGGTGAAGCCATAGATGAGATGATCCGGGGGTGCAAAGTTCTGGTCCGAAAGCTCTGCGAGGAAGGGCGCATCCATGGGGCCATTTCTTTCGGAGGGGCCGAAGGGGGTGTTATGGCGGCCGCGGCCATGCAGGTCCTCCCTCCTGGCTTCCCCAAGATCGTCATTACTCCCCTGGCCAGTGGGGTCCGACCTTTCGGTCCCTTCGTGGGCATCCGAGACATGATGGTCATGCACTCTCTCGTCGACATCGTGGGTATCAACGACATCAGCCGCACCATCTTTGATAACGCTAGCGCGGCGATCATCGGCATGACCAAGAATTACAGGCCCATGGAGATCAAAGGGCAGAAGAATGTGGCCCTGACCGGCCTGGGAACGGTGCAGAAGGCCCTCAATTTCATCTGCCCGCCGCTCCGGGAAAAGGGCTATCAGCCCATCATCTTTCACGCCAACGGGGTCGGCGGCCGGATCATGGAAGATTTCATCGAACGAAAAACCTTTTGCGGGGTGATCGACCTCAGCACCAATGAACTGACCGATCATCTGGTGAAGGCTTTTCATGATGCCGGGCCCCATCGGCTGGAGGTCGCCGGAAAGATGGGGATTCCCCAGATTATCATCCCCGGCTGTGTGGACTTTTTCGCGGTCGGGCCTGTGGACACCATCCCGGAAAAATGGCGCGACCGGAAAAAATATTACCACAACCCCGCATATACTCTCCTCCGGCCCATTCCCGAGGAGATGAGGCAGATCGCAGAGGAGTTCTGCCGGAAGTTGAATACTGCCCAAGGGCCGGTGCGGATCGTCCTGCCTCTCAGGGGTATGAGCATCGGCGGCCTCAAGGGGGGCAGTACGTATGACCCGGAAGGGGATAAGATATTCTTTGAAACCCTGAAAAGGGGGCTGCATCCGAACATCCCTATTTTCGAACTGGACTGCCATGTCAACGAAGAGCCTTTGGCCAAAAAGGTAGTAGAAGAATTTTTCAAGCTCATGGGAGAAACGTAAGCGTTCACTCCGAAACCAACCCAGCCCAAAAGAATGGAGGTAATGAACATGTCTCTGAATCTGCCGACCTGGAATATGGGATATCTCACCTATCCGGACATTCAGGAATACCTGAAGCACAAAGATATCATCATGGTGCCGGTGGCCAGCCTGGAACAACACTCCTACCATTGTCCTCTCCTGACCGACAGCATCCATTGCGAAGCGATTACCCAGATCGCCGCGGAATACGCCCAGGTGCTGTATACACCCCAGCTCTGGGTGGGGTACAGCCCGCACCATATGGGGCCGCCCAACCTCGGCATCGGAACCATCACGGTGCGTTCCGAGACCTGGCGGAACCTGATGTACGATATCTGCCGCAGCCTGATCCATCACGGTTTTAACAAGATTATGATGGTAGTCGGTCATGGCTCGAACATGAAGATCATCGATCCCTTGATGCGCAGCCTGAAATACGATACGGGAGCGTTAATCGGCATTTGCCGGCCCTGGGCGGAGAATTATCTGGGACTCGTGGCGGACATTTTGGAAGGCCCGCCCGAAGAGACGCCGGGATGGCATTCCGGAGAATTGGAGACTTCCCAGATCTTGGCTGTTAACGAAAAATGGGTGCGCATGGAAAGGGCCGTCAAGAGCGAAGTGACGAAAACCCCGCCCTTCCTTCCCAAATCTTTCCTGAAAAAGGATGGCACGCCCAACGTGGAATTTGAAGGCTATCAGTATTTTGTCTTCCCCATGGAGCACCGGGAATTCTCCGATACTGGTTTGATCGGCAATCCGCTGAGAGCTTCCAAGGAGAAAGGGGAAAAGGCAAACCGCCGGTGGGGTGAGCACCTGGGGCGGGCGTTGAAAGAGCTCGAGACGGTCAAGGTGGAGGTCAAAAACCGGGAATTCATCAACCGGGTGTAGGTCATCTCAGCCCGAATATTTATCGAAACTTTAGATCCTTCCGACCCCCCGACTATTTCTCCTCTGGGCCTCGGTTTGACGGGAGGGCATTGAGAGCCGAAGGAATAAAACATTCACTCCCACCTTTCCCTCCCCCATGAAAGGGGGAGGGAATCGTGAGGATTCTTATTTCTCACGGAAGGCAAACCCATCACGGATTATAAACCAGAAGGTTTCAGGGAATGGAAAAAAACTTACTCTTTGAGCTGGTGAGAGAAGAACTCTGCGATGCAGTCGGAGAGGAAAACGTAGACACCTCCGAAGCCGGGCGCTTCTGCTACGGAGCCGACTACTCCTGGGTGAGCCGGGCCTGGATGGACCGGGGGCAAAAACCCATGGTCCCTGACTTTGTGGTCACCCCCCAGGCGACGGAGGAGGTCAGCAGGGTCCTGAAGATCGCCAACCGGCACCGGATCCCGGTGATTCCCTACGGAGGAGGATCGGGAGTCAATGGCGGCATCCTGGCCCTTTACGGCGGAATCATGCTGGACCTCAAAAGGATGAAAAAAATCATCCGGAGGGATGAGCAATCGCTGACGGTGACCGCGGAGGCCGGGGTCAACGGAGAAATCCTGGAAAGGGAGCTCAACCGGGCTGGATTGACCCTGGGACATTATCCGGCTTCCGGCTACTGTGCCACCCTCGGGGGTTATCTGGCGGCGCGCGGCTCGGGGACTCTGTCTACGAAGTACGGAAAAGCAGAGGAGCGCGTCGTCGCCATGGAAGGAGTCCTGCCTACCGGGGAAATTGTGAGGACCCTGCCGGTGCCGCGCCACGCCACCGGTCCGGATTTCCTTAATTTTTTCATCGGAGCCGAAGGGACTCTGGGCGTGATTACCGAAGTCACCATGATGGTGGACCCCATCCCGGAGGTGCGCGAATTCCAGGGGTTCCTGTTCCGAAGCCTCGCCGATGGTCTGGAAGCGGGGCGGAGAATCATGACCCAGAGGCTGCGCCCCTGCGTCATCCGTCTGTACGATCCCCCCTCCACCATCCGCTTTGTGCAGAAGGTGTTGGGTATTCCAGTGGAAGGGTCCTTCATGGTTGTCGGGTGTGATGGAAAGAAAGAGATGGTGGCTCTGGAAAAAAAAGAAATCGGCAAAATCTGCCTGGCTATGGGCGGAGAGGACCTCGGTCGCGAGCCCGGGGAAACTTGGTGGAAGGAGCGCTATAAATTCTACTTCCCGCCTTTCTGCCCGGACCTGCCCGAGCTCTTCGGCACGATGGACAGCGTCACCACCTACGATAAGATCATCCCCCTCTACGAGGCCAAAAAGAAGACGATTGAGGAGGGGTTTAAAGACTTTGGGGCCAGGTACACCGCCCACTTCTCCCACTGGTTCCCCTGGGGGACGATGATCTACGACCGTTTCTTCGTGGAGAAGCCCCCCCAGAATCCCCGGGAGGCCATACAGTTGCACAACCGCATCTGGGCCGCAGCCATCCGCGCGGCGCTGGCGGCCGGCGGAGTTGTCAATGAACATCACGGGATCGGTCAAAAGCTGGGCTATTTCCTGCCCGAACAATTCGGGTCGTCCTGGCCGGTTCTCTTGAATCTGAAAAAGATGCTCGACCCGAACAACATTATGAATCCTGGCAAGCTGGGACTATAATCTTTCGGATCGGGACTGTAGGCAGGGAGACCGAGAAATGTTCTTATCGGCAAAAGAAAGACTGGAAACGATCCGGGCCTGCAGAGACTGCCCCATGTGCCATCCCGTGGACATGGTGGCTATGGTCACGGGAAAAGAGTCGAACACGCCCCGGGGGCGGGGGATGATTCTCTGGGGCCTGGAATCAGGGCTCCTCTCATGGGAAAGCGAAGGAGTTACCCGCATCCTCTATCAGGCTTTCCTGGATGGACTACCCCGGGAATGGTGCGAAGGAAATTACGATTTTGATGAAATGGTCATCGATGCGCGAAAAACTTTGGTGGACAAGGGATTCGCCCCGGCCGCCGTTTCTAGTATTGCCTTGCGAATTAAGGAAACGGGAAACCCCTATGGAATAAAGGAGAGGGAAATTCCTTCTCTACTGGGCAGTTCCCCGTCGTCCCTGCCTGAGGTGGCTATCTTTCTCGGATCTTCTGCTCGAGTCCAGAGACCACAAACCGCGCTGGCTTTGGGAAAGATTTTGCGCACTCTGGGCATCTCCTTTGAAGTGCCGGATGGGGATTCCGATTGCGGATTCCTGTCCTATCAGCTCGGAGACTTCATATCGGCCGCGGAGCAGGCTAAGAATGTGGCCGCCTCGCTCGCGCGCTGCCGGGCAAAGAAACTGGTTTCTCTGAGCGCCTCCGCTTACCGGATGTTTACGACTCGATACACCCGTTTCGGGGCTCCCCTCCCCGAGGGCATGAGCATAGTTCACGTGACCGAGTTCCTCAGTGACCTTCTCACCCAAGGGAGGCTGACCCTGAAAAGAAAAATAGATGATAAAGTTACCTACCATGACCCGTGCTGCCTGGCACGGTTTAATTATGTCCTGGACCCACCGCGGAAAGTTCTTCGCGCTTTGGTCGCCGATAATTTTGCAGAGATGGATTGGAGTGGCAAAAAGGCCCGCTCTTGCGGCGGATGCGGGGGGGTACCCTTTACCTATCCCGAGATTTCGGAAAAGGCAGCTCGTATCCGGGTTGAGGAAGCTTTGCGCACGGGCGCTCGGATTCTGACTTCAGCAGATCCTGAATGCGAGCACCATCTGAGCGGGGCGGTTCAAAAAGGGGAGATCGAAGTTAAAGACTTGGTCGAACTCGTGGCCGATGCTCTGTAAACCTTTCCGGCGGGGACGATCCGCCTCCTCGGCCTTCCGCAACCCAAACCCGGTATGAATTTTCCAAAGCTAACTTCAACAGGCCCGAGGGCCTACTCTAATAGGTCTCGTCCAAAGGGGGGATGATGATAGGCAGCAGAATCTCATCATCCTCTTCTTCCCAGGCGGGTGGCCCGGCCTGGATTTTCCTTGGTTCCATAGGATTGGAAAGCGATACCCGCGCTTCCTTAGGCATCAGGAAGATGCACCCAAGCCGTCGTTTTTACCCGACAAATGCTGGCAGGTAAGTAGCGAGGATCGGAAAAGAAAAAAAGATAACGAGGCTGATTAATTCGGCAACTAAAAAGGGAGATGATCCGGCTATTATATCTTTCATATCCACATCTTTTTCGGCGACTCCCATTACCGCAAACAGATTAATTCCGAAGGGCGGAGTGATAAATCCTATTTCTATGGCTAATATGACTATAACGGCATACCAAATAGGATCGACCCCTGCCTTATTCACGATGGGATTGAATAAGGCAACGGTCATGCACAACATGGATATACTATCCAAGAAGCACCCCAATATCAGATATACGGCACAGAACAGGATAACGATGCCTAAGGGGGACAACCCCAAACCGATAACGAAATCGGAAAATTTGATGGTCAAGCCGGTCAGCACCGCGAAATTCGAGAAAATCGTTGCAGCGCCAAAAACAAAAAAGATCATCGCCGAGGTTATGGCCGTATCGGTCAGCATCTCGTACAATTCGCTGAACCTCTTGGAGAGCTTCAGTTCCGCTTTCCGAAACAGGCTGCGGTAGATGTAGAGTACAAACAAAACCAAGGCGGCCACGGCGGAGGCTTCGGTAGGGGTAAAAGCCCCTCCATAGATTCCCCCAAAGATGATGGCCCCCGAAACCAGGATCGGCCACCACCAAAGCAAGCTCGCCAGTTTCTGAGGCCAGGGAACGGATGGGCGGGTGCTCAATGCCGGCATCCAGGAAGGAATGATCTTGCTTATTAAAAAAATAGAGAGGGAGAAAAGGATGGCCCACAAGATGCCCGGCACGATTCCGGCAATTAGGACTTTGCCGATAGAGACCCCGGTCAGCATGCCATAAACGATGGCGAGAATACTCGGCGGAATAAGCATTCCGATGGACCCGGCTGAGGCGCATATTCCATAGGCAAAGGCTCTGGAGTAACCCCGCTTCCTCATCTCGGGGGCGCTGATTTTGGCAAATACGGCAGCCGTTACCAGAGATGAGCCGCAAACCGTGCCAAAGGCCGTACAGCCAATGACCGTGGCAATCCCTAGCCCGCTCTTGAATCTTCCGATCAGGAGATCCAAACTTTTATAGAGGTCGCGACTGATTCCTCCGCCGCTGGCCAGAAATCCAACCAGGATAAAAAGCGGCAGGGTCACGAGCGCGGTGGTGGAAATCTTCCCGTACATGGATGAAACGGATGTGGCCAGAGCCTTTTCGAAACCCTGTAAATAAAATAGACCCGCAAAACCGGATAGGGCCAGAGCAATACCCACGTGCGTACCCAGGGCCATCAGTACGATTAATAGAATGACCCCCGCCAAACCAACCAGATAGGGATCCATTTTCAGACCTGCTTTCGTTGATCCATCGTGGCGGACTGAAACAATTGCAAGATGTAGGCAATTGTAAATATACCCATTCCGATGGGCATGGCAATTTTGCCCCACCACCACAGAATTCTAACTGCAGCCAACATCTCTTCCTGCAGGCTATAAGAATCCCAGAAGCGCAACCAGGAATAATAGGTCATCAAAGCGCATATGGGAACGGATATCGCATCGGTAAAGATCTTCATCCTGCGCTGCACGCCGGGTGAGAATTGATTTCTAATCAGAAGAACGCGAACGTGGTTGTCCCGCCTCAGGGCATAGGCGAAGGGAAAGAAGACGATGTAGGGCATGCAGATTTCCCCGAGTTCCCACGTGGCGGGCAATGGCCGGTTAAAGAAAAAACGCCCGGAAACATCGATTACGATCATCAGGGTCAAAAAGATTGTAACCATCCAGGAAAAAGCGGTGATCGTGGTCTCCACAATTCGTGCCGCATGATCTATCCTGCTCAGCATTCCCATTTCATCCCTTTTATGCTGGATGATTGCCAGGCAAGGGGAAGACGGTTCATCCCCCCCTTGCCTGTTTCTCTCCGGCATTCATTCGCCCCCGTAAGTCGAGGCTACTTCTTTACACCCCATCTCCTGGGCCATTGATACCCCAGCTCGCTCGTTATATCCTGCCAGGCCTTTACAAATTCAAACCCGGGGTAGCCTTTCTTGGTGACTTCATCAGCCCATTCAGCGGGAACATCCTCCAATTTGCCAGCCCATTTTTTTATTTCTTCTCGCGGAAAGTCGCTGAACGTTACACCGAGTTTCTTAAGTTCTTTCTCGAAAAGATCGGTCCACTGAGGGAGTAATTCCTTCGCCGTTTTTTCGTCGACATAATCACCCGCTTCCATGAAAATTTTCTGATATGCTGGCGACAGCTTTTTATAAACGTCCAAGTTCACAAAAGCTTCCGAATGGAACCCGGCCATGGCTCCCACTCGGGTGTAGTTTTTGACCAACTCATAAACCTTCGTATGATAGAAATGGGTGAAGGGATGAAAGTCGATGTTCACCACTCCGGTCTGCAGCAACTCGTACCGCTCATGCATGGGGCGCACGACGGCGGTAGCGCCCGGGGGCAGCCACCGTCCAAAATAACGACCGATGAGGGCCACTTTTTCACCCTTGAAGTCATCGATGGATTTCAATGGTTTCCTGCTCATGAGATCATACGGCCCCCCCGGGGGGTCACACACCCGGATCACATTCTGCTTTTCTTCGTCCTGCCGGAGCTGAGGAAACTTTTCTTTCATTTTTCTATTGGCTTTCACGATGAGCAGGGGATCCGTAGGCGTGAAGGGAAACACATAAGTATAAGACCCCAGGGGAAACCTTCCCGGTGTGTACCAGGCAAAGGTCTGGGCAACGTCAACCGTTCCTTTTCTCAACAACTCGATGTGTTCCGATCCAGGACCCAGGGTAGCCCCCCATAAAGTTTCAAAAGTGATATCCCCTTTCGTCCTCTTCGTGACCTCCTCCATCCAGAGCTGGAACGATATGCCCATATGCATGGGTAAATCGGGGGACGGGTATATACTGGCGGCCTTCAGCTTCATCTTCTGGGCAAAGGCTGTCTCCTGGCCGGTGAGGGCCAAGATAACGAGCACCCCCAAGAATAAAATCAAACTCCTGGTGAATAAGTTTCTCTTCATTTCTCGCTCCTCCTTTTTAGAATTGCATCCCATTTTCCCGGTCTTCCCGAGCGCAACTCAATCCGCTTGAGAACTTGAATGATTGGATTCGCACAAGATCCAACCGAACGATCAACCAACTTGCGATAAAAACTTACCCCCTCTCCCGCAGACCTAGGGCTTGGAATCCATTTTTCTGAGAAAGGACCCAGCCTATGAATCGAAGGGAACGAAAAGCCAATATCATAAATTCCCTCAGGGTTCAATGACGATTTTGATGGCCCGTCTTTCCGCTGGGTAAAGGTGCGAAGAACCTCTTCATATTTATTCTCTGCGCCCTCTGTGTGCTCTGTTCGCAGCCCATAATGCTGAATGTCTTGCCGGTGGAAGTCCGGCTCCGGCAGTTGACTGTATGGCCGGATAGTTATATTCGACGTTTTCTGGAGGCGACTCCGGGAAGCGAAAGCTCGAAAGTAAAAGCTCTTGCCGGTGAAGAGCAAGCAACTCACCGGGCCGTAGCATAAAGCGAACGTTGCCGCCTCGTGACACAGCCCACCCGAGATCCGGCAGGGGTGGGGAAAATGCAGACGCCGAGCCTGTACAGAGGAGGCGAAGGCCAGGGTCGATGGAGGAGGAACAGTCTTGGGGTACAGGAAACAGGGGTATGGCTTGAGACTCTTTGGCACCAGCAGACGAAAGGGCCGGAAACGGAAAGTTCTTAGCCTAAACCTACTGGGCCTGTGCTGGTTCCATCGGGTTTGTCGGGGTACGGACGGCGGCACGGTGAGAGAGACATGCGGAGTAAATTGGGGAGCCTCTCGGGATCGGCCTCTACCAGACCGTAGGGCAAAGACCCGCCTGGACGAAGAAGATAAGCCGGTGGGAGAGACCGAGAGTTTCAGATGAGGCCATAATAAGCAAAGACTTGGGGGGACAGCATAACCCTCCGGAGAGCCAAGGGCCTCTGGACGGGAGAGTTCACGGTTAACAGCTCCGCTGAATTGTCTTGGGGGATCCAAGACTATAGGAGGTGAGACCTGGACTTTAGCCGCGTATAAGTTCGTTTTGCCTGAGGGGATGCGGGTCTTGCGCTTAAGCTCGGGGGGAGCGGACGAAGGTCTCGGTTGAATTCCCGTTTGAAGCCGTACTGGGGAAAACCCACTGTACGGAATTTTAGAGGGGGAGCAGGAATCGTTAGGCATGATCTGATGGCCATTTGCCACGAAGTCGGAAACGACAGATACACTGGAAGTCATTGATCTGCTCCTATGCGCGCCTGCTCTCTACTCGACGGCTAAACCGTTTCAAATTTACGCTTTTCCAAAATATTTTTCGTCCGTCTCCCAGAAAATTTCTTCCATCTCGGGTGAAAGCCCTACCACCCCCTCTCCTTCTTTTTTCGCAACCCGAGTCGCATAGATGCCTTCCAGATGAGGAAGGATTTTTTTCAGTTCCGGGGTGGTCTCCACTTTTTGGCTTATTAAACTGCGTTGCCGGGCCGCCTTCTCAAAATCTTTCTTGTCGATCGGGATGTCATAGAGCAGATTCAAAATTTCCATTAACCGCACCTTTCCCAGGTAGTCTTCGTCTACGTTTACGTATTGAGGCAATGAAACGATAAAGGTGATCGTTTCGATGCCCTGCTCCTGGGCCTTCTGGTAAATCAAATTAAGGATAGTCGTTGGGCCCTGGTAATTGCTGGTCTGGACTCCCGCTTTCTTCAGATCCTGCTCGGCCACCTTTCCGGTTGCTCTCCCGCTGACGAGTAACGGTTTCGTGTGAGGAACCGCATCATACATGCTGCCGAGAAGGCAATATCTCTTCACCTTGAGGGCCTTAAGAAACTGTGAGACGGAATCAACATAAACTTCGGAAAGAGAATGGGGTTCAAGCATACGAAGAAAAACGAAGTCATTCCCCTTTTCCCTTTTGGCGTAGCTGAGAATGGTGTTGGGTATTTTTAGCCGGCGGATATCCCCCTCAAAGTAAACGGTGGGGCGATAGCGGGTAAAATCAAAAAAATTACCGGGTTTGGCCAGCTTAGCCAACTCCCTGGCTCCGAACTGTGCTTCTAATCCATCCAGAGTTAAGCTGCCAACATTATTTACGTCTATCCAGGGGCGAAGAATTGCTAGAACATGAGGCTCCTTTAATTCCGGAATGGGTTCATTCAATCCAAAAGCACCGATCCTCATTTTTCCCCCCTTTATTTTCAGTTTTGGCAATCTTACGTTTCCATCTATTTATTATTATAACCAGAATCAAGAAATGAATCCTCTTAAAATAATTCCGCGATTATCGCATTCCCAAAACCCGAGTGCCGTTGGGTGTAGAACGTGGGCAGAATCAGATGGGAGATCCCTTTTTCAAAGGAGGAAAGAATGCCGTAAAAAACAGCATTCAGGATTTTTTTAAGGCCGTTTCCAGAATCTCCAAGGCCATGTCGATCTCCCGCCGGCGTACATCCAGAGGCGGCAAGAAACGGATGGACTTGTAGCCACAGCCCAGAAGTAAAAGGCCCCTCTTGAACGCGCTGCGGATGATCTGGTCCCGCCTTTCCCGGGAATCGATTTCGACGGCATCCATGAGGCCGATCCCCCGCACCTCCAGGATGGAGGGGTATTTTTTCTGCAATCCCCGCAATTGCCCCAAAAAGTAATTTCCGAGGGAAACGGCGTTGTCCAGCAAGTTTTCTTTCTGGATGGTCTCAATAATGGTGTATCCGATGGCTGAACTGGAAGCGTTTCCCTCACCCCAGGTGCTGGAGATCCGGTACTCCTCCTGGGGGAAAAGCTCTTTTTTTCCCAGGGTCGCGCCCACGCGCAGAGGCTTGGCAACGGTGATGATGTCCGGCTGGATGCCGAAGTGCTCGCTGGCCCACCATTTCCCGGTTCGCCCGATCCCCGTCTGCACCTCATCGCAGATCAGGGGAATGGAGTATTTTTTGGCCAGGCGGCCCACCTCTTTCATGAAATCCACGCTGGGAATGTTGTATCCACCTTCCCCCTGAATCGGCTCCAGGATGATAAAGGCGACTTCTTCCGGGTCCACCAGCCCGATATCCGGGTCCAAGTAATGATCCAACCGGCTGCGTAGCCCTTCCTTTCCCGTACAGCAGACCGTCCACCCGCAGCTGCAGGGATGAGCCCGGCAGGTGCAATAGGGGAAGTCCACGATGTTGGGAATCTGGGGAAACCAGTCCCGCTGGATCTTCTTGCTGCGGTTGAGGGAGAGAGCGCCCAACGTGCGGCCATGGAAAGCTCCGTAGAAGCAAAGGCCATAACCGTAATTCTTCTTGTGGTCATAGCAAATTTTGATCGCGTTCTCCACCGCCTCGGCCCCGGAGTTAGTGAAAAAAGCGGAGCCAAACCCGAACTGGGAAGTGAGCTCCATGAGCTTATAATGAAGATGAGACGGCGTTGGGACCTCGGATTTGTCCGGGTCTTCGCCCCAGGCGCCGATGAAATCGCATCCGGCATACCGGTCCGGGTCGATGGACTGGAGCTTAGCGGCAATGCGTACCAGGGCGGGGTGGTTGTAGCCCAGGGCCGAGCTGCCCACGTGGGAGACGAAGTCCAGGATGACATTTCCATCCACGTCGGCACAGAATGGGCCGATGGCCGGCTGGGAGCGATCCCAGATGAACCCTTCATGGTAGGTTGAGCGGGCCGCATAGCGCCGGTGGAACTCGCCCCATTTCCGGGCGTTCGGGCCTGGGGGAGGAGTCTTGATTTTTACCCGGGCGGTATCTCTGTTCATGGGCTCCAACTCCTATGGTTCGAGGGTAGCGGCCAAAAAATATTAACAGGGGTGATGGCCTTTGTCAATTCGCCCATGCCTTGCGGTAAAAAGTATGCTATTTTAAACGCGGTAAGAGCGGACTCAAATCCTTTCTGGAGAGACGATCTTGAAGTCCCAAGAAAAATCTTCGGGCATTCTATACATTGTCTCCACGCCCATCGGGAACCTGGAAGACATCACCCTGCGAGCCCTGCGCGTGCTCAAGGAAGTGGACCGGATCGCCGCCGAAGACACCCGGCGGACGCGGCAACTCCTCAGTCACTACGGAATTCACAAACCATTGCTCAGCTACCATGAGCACAACCGGCGGATGCGGGAGGAGTCTCTCCTGGAGGAACTTCGCGGGGGCAGGAATATCGCCCTCGTGACGGATGCCGGCACTCCGGGGATTTCCGACCCGGGGGAAAATCTGGTGCGAAGGGCGGTACAGGAGTCCATTCCTTTAGTTCCCATCCCCGGTCCTTCCGCTCTGGTGGCCGCCCTGAGCGTATCGGGTCTGCCCACCCAAAGCTTCCTTTTTTATGGGTTTCTGCCTTCGAAGCCCCCGGCCAGACAGAAATTTCTGCTGTCCCTGAAGGACTGCCCGGAGACGCTCATCTTCTATGAATCTCCCAGGCGCCTGCGCTCCTTCCTGGAAGATACTTTTCGGATTCTGGGGGACCGGCAGGTGATGGTGGCCCGGGAGATGACCAAGCTTTACGAGGAGGTTTACCGGGGGACGGTCTCCGAGGTACTCCAGGAGCTCGGGGAAGAGGAAATCAAAGGGGAGGTAACGATTGTCCTTCAGGGCTCCACCCTTTCAGCCAAGATGGAGGGCCCGGCGATCGAAGAAGCGCTGGAGCTCTACTACCGGGAGATGGGCCTATCTATGAAAGAGGCCATCGATCGGGTGGCGGAGGAGCTGGGAGTCTCCAAAAAGGAAGTCTACAGAGAAAGTTTACGGGTGAAGAGGAAAGTCAAAGATCGAACCCGGGAAGAAAGCCTGCTCCCCGGAAAGAATTCCGGAGAAAGCCCCGGGGAGCGGGGAACCTGAATTACTTCTTGGCTCGTTTCCTTTTCATGGGTTTCTCGCAGCAGATGATGTCGCAGGCATCGACGCACCCGCATACCTCATCGACGGTTACCGCCAGGCCGCAAACTCCGCAGACGTACGCATCGCCCTCTTTTGTTTTTCCCCTGGCCACGGCCTTCTTTGCTGTCTTCTTGGCAACCGCTTTCTTCACTGCCATCTTCCTGCCCTCCTTTTATTTATTTTTTGCCTGAGTGAACCCTGGGGTTCACCCCATTATTTCCACCGGACCTAATTGCTCGAACTCCCGGCGGAACTTTTCGACCCGGCCAACCACAACGATAAGCATCCTCTCCGGATGAATGTGCGTGCGCGCAACCCGGAGGAGGTCTTCGATCGATACCGTCGAGATGCGCTCCGGGTAACGCGCCAGGTATTCCAACCCCAGGCCATGAAGCTCGGCCTGGATGATTCTGTAGGCCACCTGGGAGAGGGTCTCAAATTTCATGGGGTAGCTTCCGGTGAGAAAGCTGACGGCTTCCTCCTTTTCCTGATCTATGGCCCCCTGAGCCATAAAGGAACGGATGACTGAAAAAATCTCCTGCACGCAGGGGAAGGTGGTTTCTGTAGGAGTAAAAGTGGAGATAATGAACGGCCCGGAGTTTTTTCGGGGCTCCAGCGACCCGCGGATGCCATAGGTATAACCCAGATCCGAGCGGATCCTGCGCATCAGCCGGGAGGCGAACCCACCCGCTCCCAGGATGTAATTCATGACCTCGAAAGCCAGGTAATCCGGGTGGGCATGGGGTATCCCGATATGCCCCAGGCGAATCTGGCTCTGGGTTAAATCCGGACGGTCGACCAAAATGGTCCGGACCCCGGAAAGAGAAGGAAGGGGAGCTTCCTCCGGCCCGAGGCCCTGGGAGCCCTGCACAGCGGAGGGGAAATGGTCTTCCGCCCAGCGAAAGCAGACCTCAGCATCCAGATCTCCGGCCATAACTAACAGACTTCCAGGGGGCAAAAAGGTACGCCGGTAAAAATCCCGGGATTCCCCGCAGAGAAGCAGCGGAAGCGACTTCAAGGTTCCATAAACGGGATGATCAAAGGGAGTCCCCTGGAAAAGGAGTTCCTGGAACCGTTCATCGGCGATAATCTGGGATTCATCCTTCTGTTGCACGAGGGCAGCGAGGCGACGCTGCTTTAGCTGTTCGAACTCTTCCGGGGAGAAGGTGGATTCGGTGTAGATTTCCAGGAGCAGGTCGATCAGACGTTGGCAATCTTCACTCATCCCGAAGAGATGCAGGGAAGTGGAGTTCCACCCGGAGGAGGCCGATAGGCTCGCTCCTAAACCGTCTACCTCCGCAGCTAACTGGCTGGCAGATCGCTTCTGCGTACCCAAGGTAAGCATCTCGGCGGTTAGATGGGCCAGGCCGGCTCGCCCGGAAGGGTCGGCCTCTGCCCCGCAGGGAATGACCAGGTGGATGCTGACTAAGGGAAGCTCCCGGCGCTGAACGACATAGACCTTCAGGCCGTTTTTCAGGACCGAAGAAGAGACGGGCGGGAGTGAGAAAAATCTGGATGGGGACCCGGCGCTCATTCCACCTCCCCCAGCTCTTCATGCTCGCTCTGGCTCACCGGCTGAAGAGTAATCACCGTCCGGTTTTCCGGACGAAGATATTTCCGGGCAACCCGGAGAAGATCCTCTGCCTTCACGGCCTCGTAATTGGGGAGGATGGCGTCGATCCGGCGAAAATCCCCGGCTCGCACCTGGTAGATTCCGGCCAGCAGTCCCTTGAAGAAAAGCGTCTCCTGGGCTTGGAGAAAGTAGGCCCGGGCTTGTTTTTTTACCTTGGTCAATTCTTCCGCGGGGAGGGGTTCTTGCCGAAGTTTTTCCACTTCCTCCCAGACCTCCTTTTCCAGAATATCCAGGGAAATACCCGGTGAGGCAATGGCATAAATCTGTAAAAGACCCGGGTCCATGGTCAAGAAGGGAGGATACCCGACTTCCGCTCGGGCTTCCACGGCCTTCCCGGGTTTTTCAAACTTTTCAAAAAACCGGGAGGATCGACCCGCGGATAAGGCGGTGCAGAGGTTCTGGAGAGGGAAGAGGTCCGGGTGAGTAATCTCCGGAATGTGGAACCCGGCGAAAAAAGCGGCGACTTGGGAGACTTTCTTGAAGACCGCACGTTTCTCCCCCCGTTGAGGCTTCTCCTTGGGAATGGCCGATCGCAGGTGAGTCTGAGACGGAATGGGGCCATAATATTTTTCCACCATCCGGAAGACCTCATCGGCAGCGATATCTCCCGCGACGACGACGACACCATTCGCGGGAGAATAATGAACCCGGTAATACTCCCGGCAATCTTCCAGGGTCAGGTTCTTCAGGTCCTGGTCCCAGCCGATGACCGGCCAGCGGTACGGATGCTGCTCGTAAGCCAGGGCAAAGAGTTGTTCGATCAAAAGTCCGAAGGGGCTATTCACCGCGCGCAGCTTGCGCTCGCTGCGCACCACTTCCCGTTCCGGCTCAAGGGTCTCCGGGGTCAGCCGGAGGTTTGCCAGACGGTCGGCCTCCAGGCGGACGGCCAGCTCCAGCTTATCCGCCGGAAGGTTTTCATAGTACGAGGTGTTGTCCGTGGTCGTAAAAGCGTTCAGCGTCCCCCCATTGGCCTGGATGATCCTGGAAAACTCTTCGGGACCCACTTGCTGGGTCCCCTTGAACATCATGTGCTCGAAAAGATGGGTAATCCCGGTAATCCCCGGCCTTTCATATCGAGAACCGGCAGCGAAATGGACCTGGTAGGAGACAATGGGCAAGGAGTGAACCTCACCCACGAGGACGCAGAGACCATTGGCCAGGCGATGCTCGATGATTTTGGGCAGCCCTTGCACTTCACTCTTCCCAATGGATGCACTGGACCGGGCAGCTATCGATGGCTTCCTGGATCTTCTCCTCGGAGGCTCCGGTGGGGTTGTAGACTTCCGAGAGGTCTTTATCATTCAGACGGAAGACTTCCGGGCAGGTTTCGACGCAAAGTCCGCAAGAGATACATTCATCCGGATCGACCACGGGGATCTTGCTCATACAAATCCTCCTTTTTAAAGCATCAGGGGTACATAGGCGACCTATAAAAATTATAACACCGGGACGGGAGAATTGTCATCCAATGAAAAAAACAGTGTGAGGGTCAGGGCCAGTTCTTGAAAAAGGAATCGCTCGAATAAATGAGCATAATCCCTGACACTCACACTGACACGGTTCTTAGGGTTGACTTGCCGCACGGCTTACGTAATAATGCATTGACGGAGAAGGCCAAAGATCCGGTGGCTTGTGACTTCACCCCTAGAGGAACCATAGAAGGCGGCCGGCAATGACCCGGGTATATCTCGTGCGTCACGGAACGACAGATTGGAACAAAGAGGAGATCTTCCGCGGTCGCCTTGACTGCAAGCTCAACGAGACCGGTCAGGCTGAAGCCCGCGCTCTGGCGGAATATTTTACGGATATTCCCCTCCAGGCCATTTACAGCAGCCCTCTATCGCGGGCGATGGAAACTGCCCAGGCGGTTGCCGAGGCCAAAGCCCTCCAGGTGGTCCCCCATCCAGAATTTATCGACATCGACTTTGGCGAATGGCAGGGCCTGCCCTTGAAAGAAGTACGGGAGAAATATTCAGAACTCTACCGGCTTTGGCGGGAGCGGCCCGAAGCTATCCATTTTCCTGGAGGAGAAAACCTCGCCCGGGTGAGAGCCCGGGCCTGGGAAGGTCTGCAAAAAGTCGTCCGGGAGAACCCGGATAAGACCGCCTTGATTCTTTCCCATCGGGTGGTCACCAAAGTCCTCATCTGCACAGTTCTGGGTCTGGATGACTCGCATTTCTGGCATATCAAGCAGGACACCACGGCGGTCAACTGCATTGAGTATAACCGGGGATTTTTCGTAACCTCCCTGATCAATGACACTTGTCACCTGAAGTCCATCCATCCGGACACCCGGAAGAAGGATTTTTGATGCGGCGTTTGAAGAAAAGAGTGGACGCTTTTTGGGCCCGGCGATCCCGCTTCGAACTAAAGACCGTTTGGGACATCCTGTGGGAAGCCCGCCGGGCATTCTCCCAGGACGGATGCATGAACCTTTCGGCCGCCCTGGCCTTTTACACGATCCTCTCCCTGATCCCTTATCTCTTTCTGCTGGTCTTCGCCGCCGGGTACCTTTTGGGCTCTTCGGAAGAGGGCCACCGAATCGCGGTAGTTTTTTTTGACCGCCTGTTTCCCCAGGCCAGCTCTTTGATTTTGCGGGAGGTGCGGGCCATCTCGCACCGCGCGGAGGTGCTGGGATTCGTCGGTTTTCTCTCCATGATCTGGACGGCCAGCGTAATCTTCTCCTCCCTGGAGTATGCCATGGGGGTCGTCTTCCGGGTGGAGAAAAGGAGAAATTTCTTGCGGTCTAAACTTCTGGCCCTGTTGATGGTCCCAGCATCGGCGGGTATCGTCTTCCTGTCCTTTCTTGTGACCGCCTTCGCGGGGGCCGCGGAGAAGTTTTATCTCAGTCTTTTCGCAGTGGCCTTGGCCCGTTCCGAGTTCTTGGAATTCCTCGTAGGCTATCTCTTTCCGTATCTGATTCTGGCAGCGGCGTTCACGGCGATTTACAAGATTATCCCAAACACCTCTATTTCTTTTCGCCACGCCCTGGCCGGGGGGGCTAGCTGTGCGTTCCTTTTTGAGGTGGCCAAGCATATCTTAACCTGGTATTTCCAACGGTCCCACCAATACAGCGTGGTTTACGGATCTTTGGAGGCGATCGTCATCCTGGTCGTGTCGGCCTTTTATTCGATGAGCGTCCTGCTTTTCTGCGCCGAGATGGTCTCCGCCTACCGCCGACGGGATGTCACTCTGCTGCAGAAGGCCTTTCTTTGAAGCGCCGCGGGGAGGATTTTACCATTACCTGAATCCCATGAAACCCCTCGACGTCCCCCGAGAGGGCCCGGGCTTGGCGCAGTCCCAAAGAAGATGTTCTCGTAAAAAGTCTGAAAAGACGTATTTCCGTCATTCCGGCGAACCCCGGATCGGGTCCGGGGCAGGCGCCGGAATCCAGTTATTTCAAATGCTTAAAAATTCTCTGGACTCCGGTTTCCACCGGAGTGACGATTTTTTACGAGATCATCAAAGAAGGAGAGTTTGAATAAATTGGCCAAACCGACAAGAGCCCGATCCCTTTTTTCGTTCTGCTCCTTCCATTTTGTTGACGACGGCTTTGCAGATTCCATCTACTTGCTCCTGCCATTCATCGCAGCCGAGTT
>Ga0315289_10005615_pt1 | contig 18501 bp, 13 predicted proteins | sample YL17G11_40_MG_FD_203452 | JGI IMG/M metagenome (GOLD analysis project Ga0315289, IMG submission 203452) | Sediment microbial communities from Yellowstone Lake, YNP, Wyoming, USA - YL17G11_40 | ecosystem: Environmental > Aquatic > Freshwater > Lake > Sediment | place: USA: Wyoming | collected...
TGAATCTTATCAGTTTGATAAGGCAATAGAAGCTTGTGAGAAAGCTTTGAAATTATTAACAACTTCTTTTAATAAATCTAGAGTTTATAATAAATTAGGTAGAATCTATGAACAGAAAAAAGATTATGAAATGGCAAGATATTATTATCAAAAATCACTCGATACAGATGTTAATGAATTTTCGTATGAACCTTATTGTGGATTAGGTTGTATTTTGGTAAAAGAAGGGAAATATAGAAAGGCTATTCCTCTGTTAAAAAAATCAATTGAAATTAATGATAAGGATTATAAATCACAGTATGTAATTGGATATTGTTATAACAGACTTAAGAAAATTGATCTTTCTCATAAACACTATATGAATGCTTTAAACCTTTTAGAGAATCCTAAGAATAAGATTCAAAAAGATTGGTTGGCGAGTGTGAATATAGGTTTAGCAGAGTTATATTTATATTCAAAAGATAAAGAATTTTTATCTTACTCCAAAGCATTAGAATACGCTAAGAAAGCAACAGAGAATCCTGAGAATATAGAGTATGCATCCTATTGGAGAGTATTAGCCGATGCCTATTACAAAAATAATCAGTATGAACAAGCTATTGGAGCAATTAAGAAAGCCATTGAAATGGATCCTAAAGATGAAAAATACAAGGAAAATTTAAAGAAATATGAAGATGCACTGAAAAATATAAAAAAGTAGTAAAAATATTTTCCAACGAATTTGGTCTATCTTATTAATACTGTTTAATAATTTATGAAATTCCCCTGAATAATATTTTGAGGTAAAGATAGTGTCTACTAAAATGTTTAATAATGAACAATCAGAAAAAGAACAGCAGACATTATTAATAGTTGATGATAGGGAAGATGTTTTGAAGTCCTATGCTGCCGGTTTTGCACGGACGAATTATCGCATCTTCACAGCTAATAGTGGCTCTAAGGCGCTTGATATTCTTGATGAAGAGGATGTCGATGCGGTCATAACTGATTTGAGGATGCCGGGGATGGATGGGATAGAGTTTTTAAAACAGACTCGGGACTTTAGTCCACCGCCTGTTGTAATTATTACAACTGCTTATGGAACTATTGAATCTGCTGTTGAGGCGATGAGGCTTGGTGCCTATGATTATATAACGAAGCCTGTAGATTTACAGGAGTTACGATTAAAAGTTGATAGGGCGATGGAAAAACAGGCTCTTGTTAAACAGAATATCTATTTATTGAAACAAATTGATAATAAATTTGGTTTTCAGGGGATAATTGGTGAGACTCAGGAGATGGTCGAAGTTTTAAATAAGGTGAAACAGCTTGCTCCCACGAGAGCTACTATTTTGATTACGGGAGAAAGTGGGACAGGAAAAGAAGTGATTGCTAAAGCGATACATTTTAATAGCGATAGAGCGAATAAACCTTTTATTCCTCTGCATTGTGCAGCATTACCTGCTGGGATTTTAGAGAGTGAGTTATTTGGTCATGAAAGAGGCTCGTTTACCGGTGCTGTTTCGATGAGAAAAGGTCGATTTGAGTTGGCTCATAAAGGAAGTCTGTTTCTGGATGAAGTGGGAGATATTCCATTAGAGATGCAGGTAAAATTGCTCAGGGTTATTGAGACAAAGGAATTTTTACGTGTTGGTGGAGTTCAATCTGTGAATGTCGATGTGAGATTAATTGCTGCTACTAACAAAGATTTACAAGAAGAAATTAAGGGAGGGCGATTCAGAGAAGATTTATTTTATAGACTAAAGGTGGCTGAGATTTTTTTACCACCGTTGAGGAGAAGAAAAGCAGACATACCCAACTTTGTGAAGGTTTTTACTGAAGAGGCTTCGAAAGAGCATAATAAAAAGATTAATATGATAACTAAAGATGCGATGAATGCCTTGATGAACTATGGTTGGCCCGGGAATGTAAGAGAACTGAAAAATTCAATAGAAAATATTGTAATTTTTGTGCCATCTGATACGATTGATGTAAATATTTTGCCTGATAACATTCGCAATTTTGATAGGGGAGAAAGTACAATTAATTTTAAGGTTGGGACAAGACTTGACCAAATAGAATTAGAGGCGATTCAGCAAACACTTTTAAGTGTTGACGGTAATAGAACAAAAGCAGCGGAAATACTCGGAATCAGTCGTAGAACGCTCCAGAGGAAATTGAAGGAATTTGGGATTGATTGATATACTTAATGTGGGGAACAGGCATATCTGTCCCATACAAAGTGAGACTTCTGAAATACTGGCCAAATTATGAGATTCTTCGCTTCACTCAGAATGACAATACTTGCCCTGTCATTGTGAGGAGGCGAAGCCGACGAATCAATCTCGTCTTTATTTAACTCTTAGAAGTTTTTCAGAGGTCTCAAATCATGTTTATTCCGTGTCAAAAAAGCTCTTGTATTTATATAATGTAAGAATACAGTGACATTTTGTCATAGTTAGGTGTCTATAAGTTAGTTTATCTTCTTTTTATCTTATATTATGATGTATTGATTTAAAAGCAGTTATATTATTAAAATCCATTCTAAATTCATCTGGCATTTTTATTGCAACTTAACCTTATGCTTAATTTTTTTATTTTAATCAAGGAGGCTATTTATGTTTCAGAACAGAATGAAAAACCGTGGGATTAAGGTTCTGCTGATAGTTGGTATACTAATGACATTATTCAGTATTTCCTCTTTCAGTTCAGTTCCGATGCCATCTGATGTGTATTCGAAGATTTATAAACAAGTTGCTCCTGCTGTTGTGGAGATTTCAGCCACTGTTAAGATTCCCAATCCGTTTTTTAATAAAAATGATGACCCATTCTTCAAATTTTTCTTTGACCAGAATATGGAGAAACAATTACAAAAGAAAGAATTCGAGGTTCCATATTTGGGTTCAGGTGTGATTGTGAAGATTAATAATGAACTTTACGTGATAACAAATCATCATGTTGTAAACAATATGACAAAAGAACAGATAAAAATTGTCATTGATGAAAACAAAACTCTTGAGAAAAATGATATTGAGTATATCAGGTCTGATAAATTAACAGATGTGGCGATTATTAAGCTTAAAACTAAAGATTTACCTTATGCTGAACTTGGTGATTCTCAAAATTTAGAACCGGGGAACATCGTGCTTGCGATTGGTAATCCATTGGGATTGACGAGAACGTTGTCTGTAGGAGTGATAAGTGCTGTTCATAGACGTGCGTATATCGTTGATATTGAAGATTTGATTCAGACTGATGCTATGATTAATCCGGGTAATAGTGGTGGTGCTTTGATTGATCTTGAGGGAAAAGTTATTGGTATCAATATGGCGATTGCTTCGAATACTGGTAGATGGCAAGGCGTAGGATTTGCCGTTCCAATTAATCTTGTAAAAAAAGTTATGACTTCCCTGATTGAGAAAGGAGCTGTTTCGAGAGGATTTATTGGTGTTCTTATTGAGAATGTTCCAAAAGAACAAATTAAATGGCTAAAGGATAATTTCAAGTTTGACAGAGATAAAGCAGTTATAGTTGGCAAAATTACAGAAGGCTTACCTGCACAAAAAGCTGGGCTTGAGAGAAATGACGTTATTTTGGAGATTGATGGAAAGAAAATGGACGAGACTTCAGATGTAGTTAATTATATTACGGGTATTCAACCCGGTAATACAATTAAGATAAAGATTTTCCGCAAGGGTGAGATTAAAGATTTCAGTATAAAAGTTGCTGATAGAAGCGAATATAAAGAAGAGGAAGAGACTGTATTTGAAACGATGGAAGGAAATATCCTCGGGATGAAGTTAGAAAGTTTGTCACCAAAAGAGAAAGAGCAATTGAAGATAGATACTGATGCTGGTGTTAAGGTTGTTGATGTAAAACAGGGTTCTCCTGCCTATAATGCGGGAATTAGAGAAGGAGATGTAATTATTGAGGTTAATTTAGAAAAGGTAAAAACAGCGAAAGATGTAGAAGAACGTGTTAAGAAGACCCCAAAAGGCAAAGATAACGCATTTAGCGTATATAGAAATGGACGAATCATTTTCGTTCCAGTTCCTTCTGAGTAATGTTTCGTGAGTTTGGAGCCTTTGTTGAGAAAGCAAAGGCTCCTTTTTTTGAGAACCATTATGGTTCACCAGTTTTGTTATGAAAAGATTTGATTTCAATTTGAAATCTTTGAAAAGCTAATCAAAATGTAGGGGCAGACCTATGTGTCTGCCCACTTTATCGGGCGAACACACAGGTTCGCCTCTACTTTGAAAGTGATATGATGAAGAAGATTATTCTGGTATTCCTAATACTTTTAATTTCAAATTTTCTTTTTGCAGATTCAGGCGAGGTCAAAAAAGAAGACTCTTCAAAAAATAATGTTATTTCACAATCAACAACTGAGAATTCAAATCCTGGACAGGATTCAGCCTCAAAGGCTGATAGTAAGGAAGAATCAGGTGTAAAAGTTAAAGTTGATACACAAATTGATAAAAAGAAAGTTCGTAAAGGAGATGAAGTTACATTTTCAATTATAGTTGAGCAATCAGGCGGTAATGCACCTTACTTGTTTGAATTGGAAAGTCCGGAATTAAGCGGATTGGAGTTGGTGAAAGAGTATTCAGAAGATACAATTTTTGCCAGTGGGCAATTTAGGAGAGATTATAAATTAATTCTGAAAGCAACTGAAGAAGGAGAGGGGCGTATTAGCTCTGCAAAAATTTATTATACTGTTCCTAACCAGGATAAAAAAAATCAATTAATTGTTCCCTCAGAAAATATTGAAGTATTAAAAGAACGAAAATCCTATAAGAAAGAAATAAGCTACTTTATTGTTGCCATATTAGCTATATGTGTGTCTTATTTTGGGATGTCGGGTTTGAAGAAGTTGAAAGTATTAAAAGAAGTAAAAAGGTTAAAAGAGAAAGAGGCAAATAAAACACCTTATGATAAGGCAATGGAGAAGCTAAATTCTCTTGAGTCATTACAAATCGAAGGAAATATTTCAACATTTTATGAGGGAGTAGAGAGGGTATTAAAGAATTATTTGTATGAAAAATATGATTTAAATGTATTGAACAAGTCGGGAAGAGAAATTGCTGATTTGCTTATGGTTAAGAAAGATTTATTGAAATTTAAATCCGATAAAGTTAAACCAATTTTCGAAAAATGTGAAGAAGTAAAGTTCACAGGTATTAAACCAATAAAAAGTCAGCAAGAGGAAATTAAAAAAGACTTAATAAATTTTTTAAATGATGATAAAAATAAGGAGGAAATAAAGTGAACGTTTCGATTCAAGAAATGAATGAGAAAGTTAAAGGAGAAAGTATCTTTATTGATAAGCTGATGTCTGAGGTGGGAAAGATAATAGTCGGACAGGAGTATATGATTGAGAGATTGTTGATTGGTCTCTTATCGAATGGTCATATTTTAATCGAGGGAGTTCCGGGATTAGCAAAAACAATGACAGTCAAGACTCTTGCAAAGACAATTGATCTGAAATTTCAAAGGATTCAATTTACTCCTGACTTATTACCTGCAGATTTAACTGGAACAATGGTCTACAATCAAAAAGATGGGAATTTTTATCCGCGTAAAGGTCCTGTATTCAGTAATTTTATTCTTGCAGATGAGATAAACAGAGCCCCCGCAAAAGTCCAGAGCGCCTTATTGGAAGCGATGCAGGAACATCAGGTTACAATTGGTGATACAACATTTTTATTGGATGAGCCATTTCTTGTTCTTGCCACTCAAAATCCAATTGAACAAGAAGGAACTTATCCTTTGCCTGAAGCGCAAGTTGACCGATTTATGCTCAAGATAGTTGTTACTTATCCGGATAAACAAGAAGAAAGAAAAATTCTTGATGTAATGACATCAGGAAAAATTCCAGATGTGAATAAAATTATTTCTCCTCAAGAAATAATCAAGGCACGAGATGTTATTAATGATATTTATGTGGATGAAAAAATAAGAAATTATATTATAGATTTGGTCTTTGCCACAAGGAATCCTGATAATTACGGATTAAAGTTGAAGGGATTGATTGAATATGGCGCATCACCGAGAGCATCGATTTATTTGACACTTGCGGCAAAGGCGCATGCATTTTTAAGACATCGTGGTTATGTTGTTCCTGAAGATGTGAAAGCGATTGGAATGGATGTGATGAGACATCGTGTTATTTTGACTTACGAAGCTGAAGCGGAAGAGCTTACCTCAGAGGACATTGTGAAACAAGTTTTCGATGAAGTTGAAGTACCATAAAGAAAAGATGAAGCCACGAAATTACACGAAAAAAACAACTAAAAAATAAAAACTTTTAACCGCGAATCACACGAATCTAAGCGAATTTCTAAGATGGACAGGATATTCATCCTGTCCACAATGTTGATGCAGGATATATAGTTTTTTTAAAATTATTGTTCTAAATAAGGGATTCTGTATAGTTCCCAGCTTTAACCCCTCACCTTAATCCTCTCCCCATAGGGGAGAGGGAAGGGTGAGGGGGTATATTCATTAATTTATGAATAGAACTTTTTAAAAATTTATATATCCTACACCATCTTAAACTTGAAACTTTAAACATTTGACTTTGAACTATTAAGGATTTGTTAATGATATCTAAAGAATTGTTGAAAAAAGTGAGAAAAATAGAAATAACGACAAATCGGATTGTGAATGATGTGTTTGCTGGTGAGTATCACAGTGTGTTTAAAGGTAGAGGTATGGAGTTTGATGAGGTGAGAGAATATCAGGTCGGTGATGATATCAGGACGATAGATTGGAATGTAACGGCGAGATATGGTCATCCTTTTGTTAAGCGATATGTTGAGGAGAGAGAATTGACTGTGATGCTCCTTGTTGATGCGAGTTCTTCTGGGGAGTTTGGAACGGGTTGGCAGTTGAAGGGTGAGTTAGCCGTAGAAATATGTGCTTTGTTAGCCTTTTCAGCGATAAAAAATAATGATAAAGTTGGGTTGATAATTTTTACGGATAAAATTGAGAAAGTCATTTTGCCCAAGAAAGGTCGGAAACATGTTTTGAGGGTTATTCGTGAGTTGTTGTATTTCAATCCTGAGCAGAAAAAGACAGATATAAAATTGGCTCTGGATTATTTGAATAAGGTTCTTACACGAAAGGCGATTGTATTTTTAATATCCGATTTTTTGGGCACAGGTTACGAAATGGCTTTAAATGTGGCGAATAAAAGGCATGATTTGATTGGAATTACCATTCGAGACCCGCGAGAAATTGATTTACCACCATTGGGAATTATAGAGTTTGAAGATGCTGAAACAGGGGAGACAATTGTTATAGATACGTATGATAATGAAATTCGAAAATCATTTGCAGAGGTTAGTTCAGAAGGTCGCAGTAATCTTGAGCTGATATTCAAAAAGCTCGGTGTTGATTACATAAATGTAATGACTGATAAGCCATACATAAATTCTATAATTAGATTTTTCCAAAAGAGAGCGAGAAGGTTTTGATTTAAATTATTTTATTTGTGTCAATTCGTGTGATTCGTGGTAAAAAATTTTCGTGTAATTTCGTGTTTTTTCGTGGCTAAGTTGTAGTGATTATATTTATGTGATGTGGTAGTTCGATAAATCGAACCACCACGTCATTTGTTTGTGTGTAAAATAAACTCGGAGGGATGGAATGAAAGAATTTAAGAATGTAATTTTTCATGCGTTTGTAACCATTGTTGCATTAGTTGTTGTCTCAGTCGTTTTAATTTCAACATTATCAAAGAGAGATTATGAGAAAAAGTTGGTTGATGAGAAAAAGAATCTCGCCGTAATGCTTTTCAGAAACAAATTGTACGAACCAGCCATTGTCGAGTTAAAGGATATTCTCGATAATCCATATTTACGAAAGCAGGATAAGGCGAATGTCTCCTATACTATTGCAAGTGCATATTTTGAAAACCTTAATGATTATCCTAATGCTCTGTCGTATTATCAGAGAGTCGAGTATTATGATCCTTCATCAAAATTGATTAAACAAACTAAAGCGAGAATTGTAGAATGTCTTGAAAGGATGAACAGAAGCCTTGAAGCTCAAACAGCCCTCGAAACTGCTACTGATTTGAAGGAAGAGAAAAGAGATTTTTCAGGCGAGGTTATGGCAAAGATTGGTGATAGGGAAATAAAGATGGGTGAATTGGATTATCAAATTGAGAAGATGCCACCTTATATTCAACAACAATTTAAAGACAAAAAGAGCAAACTCGATTTTTTAAGAACCTATGTTGGTAGAGACTTACTTTATAATGCGGCGAAAAGAAAAGGACTTGATAGTGATAAAGACATTATAGAAAAGGCTTTCCAGGCGAAGAAAGATGTGATGGTGCAAAAATATTATCAAGATGAAATTGAGGGTAAGATAAAGGTCAATGACTCTGACCTGGAGCTTTATTATAAGGCGAATTTGGATAAATACAAAGAGCCAAGAAAATTAAAAGTCGCACATATACTTTTTGATGATGAGAAGAAGGCAAAAGAGATTTTAGAAACTTTAAAGAAGACCCCTGATAAATTTGGAGAGTTCGTAAAAAAAGAATCGAAAGACACAGCGACAAAAGATAAAAATGGTGAAATTGGTTATGTTAAGGAAGACGGTGTTATTCCTTATATTGGTCAAGAACCTGAAATTAATAAGGAATTATTCAAGTTCAAACAAGGTGAATTAAGTGGTGTAATTAAGAGTAAAAAAGGATTTCACATCTTTAAAATTTTGGAAGACGTTCCGGAACGAACAAGGACATTTGATGAAGTAAAAAATATGGTTAAATCCTCAAGGGAATCAGAATTAAGAGCCAATGAAGAGAGACAATTGATCGATAGATTGATGAAGGCTGAAAATGTAATTATCTATGAAGATAAGTTTGCAGAACCTGAGAAGGAAAAACCTGAAGAGAAAGGGAAAGAAACCGAAAAGAAACAACAGATTGAAAAGGAAGCTCAACCACAAGTTTAATTTGTAGGGAACGATTTATAACCATTCCTAACCCCCACCCTTCCCTCCCCCATTTATAGGGGGAGGGTTAGGGAGGGGGCTTGAAACCATTGTGGTTTAAGGATAATGAAATAAAGGCGTATAAATCAATATGTTAATATTGTCACGACATAAGTGTAGAGAAGCGATATATCGTGTCTCTACATTAATGATATTATTCTTTTATACGTTTGCATTCTGTAATCTGTTTGCTGCTGATGATATTGTTGTAAAAGCCAATGCTGATAGAACAAAAATATTAATCGGTGATGTCTTTAATTATACTCTTACAGTTGAATGGGCTGCAGGAATCGAGTTAAGTCGAATAGAACCACCAATGGCTCTGGGTGCGTTCGAGATACGTGACTATCAACCATCTGAAACTAAAAAAATTACCAAAGAAAAACATTCAAAAACTATTGATTTTAAACTTTCAACCTATGATACAGGTGAATATGAAATTCCTGCATTTGATATTAATTATAAAACAAAAGATGGGATTGAAAAGAGCATAAAATCAGCGCCGATTAAAATTGTTGTTGAAGGTATTAAGACGAGTGAAGCTGAAAAAAGAGATATTCGAGATATAAAATCACCGGTTATGATTAAAGCAGATACCTTAGTAAGAAATTTAATTATTATTTGTGGGTTATTCCTCATAATTATAGCGAGTATTCTATATTATTTTCTAATTTATAGAAGAAAACTAAAAGCGATGGCGGATATTGTAGCTATAGAAGCATTTTTACCACCAGATGAAGAAGCAATTAGAAGCCTCGAAGAACTTGCAAAATCGACTTATTTTGATGAGGGGAAATACAAAGTTTTTTACTCAACTCTTTCAAGTATTATTAAGAGGTATATATCTCGCAGATACCTAATCAATGCGATTGATATGACAACCTATGAACTTACGTATGTTATGAAAAAGAAAATAAGATTAGCAGAAAACATTAGAGCAAGAATCAGTGATATACTTAATGAGTGCGATTTGGTGAAGTTCGCTAAATTTGTTCCTGATGCGAGTAGGAAATTAATAGTCATTGATGCCAGTCGTGGAATTGTAGAAGAGACAAAGGAAGTTAAAGCTCCTGAGAGTGGTTCAGTAGTGGCGAAGGAGGTGGCGGTATGAGGTTTGCGACGCTTGGCTATTTATTATTATTGATTCTTGTTCCACTTCTAATCTTTTATTTCAGGAGAATGAGAAATTCGAGCTCTGTAAAATATTCGGATGTTGGGAATTTCAAGAAAATTAAGAAGAAAGGTTTGGTGAAGTTCAGGAATATATTGTGGATAATGAGAATATCGGCGTTGACGCTGTTAATCTTAGCTGCCGCAAGACCTCAATATGGGAGGAAAGACATTACTTTTCCGACAGATGTTGTGGATATTATGCTTGCGGTAGATGTTTCACAGAGTATGTCTGTGCAGGATTTCAAACCGAATAGGCTTGGAGCGGCAAAGAAAGCGGCTGAAGAGTTTATCGATGGCAGACCTTATGACAGGATTGGTCTTGTGGTGTATGCGACAACTGCATTTACTCTCTGCCCTTTGACAGTTGACCATGGCGTTGTGAAAGACTTTTTAAGCAATGTGGATTTTGGCATTGTTGATGGAAACAATACGGCGATTGGCACGGGACTCTCTACGGCTATCAAAAGAATGAAGGATAGTGATGCTAAAAGTAAATTCATTATTTTACTCACGGATGGACAGAATAATTTTGGGAAAATTGACCCGATTACTTCAGCAAATATCGCCAAGACATTCAATATAAAAGTTTATACGATTGGCGTTGGGAGTGAAGGAACGGTGATGGTTCCGCAGAATGTGCCTTTGTTTGGAACGCGTTTTGTCCCGATGCAGTATGGACTGGATGAAGACACACTTAAAAAAATAGCGAATACTACCGGAGGGAAGTATTACAAAGCAGAAGACGAAAAAAAATTGGAAGAGATTTATAAAGAGATTGATAAGGAAGAAAAGACGGAAATAAAGATTGAAGAACATTATGATTATAATGAATTGATGGGTTATTTTGCACTTCCTGCATTATTTTTAATTATCGGAGAATTAATTTTAGGAAATACGCGATTGAGAAAATTACCCTAATCATTTCGTAGGGGCACATTGCACGTGCCCTATAAGAGGTTAATGAATGCATTTTTATAATGAAAAAATGTTTTTGCTAATGCCGATTCTGATTGTGTTAGTTGTGTTTGTAATTATTTCATTCAAACAGAAGCATAAAGCATTGGCAAAATTTGGAAACATAGAGTTAATTGAGAAATTAATCAAGAATATGAGTCTTACAAAACAAAGGCTGAAAATAGCTTTAATTCTTATAAGTATGTTCTTTTTAATATTTGCTTTATCTCGACCACAATATGGAGCGAAAGAACGAAGATTGAAAAGAAAGGGAGTTGATATTGTTATTGCCATCGACACCTCTACAAGTATGCTTGCGGAAGATGTGAAGCCGAACAGGTTGGAAAAGGCGAAGCAAGAGCTTATGGGTCTCATAAAAAGATTACAAGGAGATAGAATTGGAATAGTTACTTTTGCTGGAGTATCATTTGTCCAGTGTCCGCTGACACTTGATTATGCAATGGCGGAGAAGATTCTTGATTCCGTTGATGTGGATTCTGTTCCTGTTCAAGGAACTGCCATTGGTGAAGCTATAAGAATAGCAACAAAATCATTTAATCAACAAGAGAGAAAATATAAAGTTCTTGTTTTACTAACCGATGGCGAAGACCATAATACAGACCCAGAAGGTGCGGCAAAAGAATCTGCTAAACAAGGAATTATAATTTACTCCATTGGTATTGGCTCTGAGAGAGGTGAACCCGTTCCCTTATATGATGGGAAAGGAAACCGCATAGGTTTTAAAGAGGATAAAAAAGGTGAGAAAGTTTTGAGTAAGTTGGACGTTGAGACGTTGAGAAAAATGGCGCTGGCAACAGGTGGGAAAAGTTACATTGCAACTGGTGGCAGCTCTTTGGAACTGGATTCTCTCTATAATGAGATTTCTCAACTTGAGAAGAAAGAATTAGAGTCGAGGATTCATACAATATATGAGGAACGATTTCAGTGGTTTCTTGTTCCTGCTCTAATCCTTTTGATAATTGAGTGTTTTATTACCGATAGAAGAAAAATCAGGAAAGAATGGAGTGGTAGGTTTGAATAATATGATTAAAATTTTTAGAAAATATAGATTAATGAATTTTGTGTTATTGGTTTTGATTCTGCCAATTCTGATGGGTGCAGGTGGTTCGATTTATAGTCGCGTTAAGAAAGGTAATGAGAGTTTTGAACAAAAAAAATACGATGAGGCACTTCAATATTATAAAAATGCTCAAGTCGATGCACCAGAATCTCCAGAGTTGCATTATAATATTGGTTCTACACTTTATAAAGTTCGTAAATATGATGATGCAGTTAATGAGTTTAGTAAAGTGACAAGTCCCGATGACCCTTTATTAGAAGAAAAATCACATTATAATACTGGTGTTGTTCAATACAGGTCAGGGATTCAAGAATATAATCAGAAAAATTATCAGAAGGCGGTAGAATGGCTTGGGAAATGCATCGAATCAAATATTGCAGCGTTGAAAATTAATCCTGAGGATGAAGATGCGAAATTTAATCTTGAACAAGCAAGACGAAAGTTGAAAGAGATAAATGCAGAATTGAGTAAGATGCAACAGGAACAACAACAGAGTCAGCAACAACAGCAGCAGCAAAATCAATCGCAACAAGCCCAAAATAATCAAAAAGATGAGAAGTCGGTTCAAGCAGAACAAAAGAAGGAGTCCGCAGAAAAGGGTAAACAAGATAAAGAGAGTGAAAAACAGGGAGAACAGAAAAAAGATTCTCAAGAAGAACAACAACAAGTAGCTCAAGCGCAAGAGTCACAGAGTGGAAATAAACCTGAAGAAGGGAAAAAAGAACAGGCACAACTGCAACAGATGAGTAAGGAGGATGCTGACAGATTATTGCAGATGCTGTCAGAAGAAGAAAAACAGCAACAAATTTATCAAGAACGAAATAAAGGCGGAGATATTTATGTGGAGAAGGATTGGTAAACAAAATATATTTCGCGCAGAGATGTAGAGAATGCAAAGAAGAAATTATTTTTGGTTAAATTGTATGCATTGGAAGTTTATCACTTTTATATCATTATTGACTGTTTTATTTATTGTTAATTTATATGCTGATATTCAACTTGAGGCAACAGTTGATTCAAGAAATATCACTAATGCGGATAGTATTGTTTATAAATTGAGAATAAGTTCTGACACTTCGGATTTGCCCTATCCAGAACTACCCGATTTTAAAGGCTTTAAAGTCGTGAGTAGAAACATCCCCGTCACCATTACTCAGATGGTAAATAATCAAGTTACTTATGCTCAGGAATATGGATTTGTCCTTGTTCCTCAGGTTGAATCAGGGCAATTAACAATAGCGCCCGTTACCGTTAATTATAAAGGTAAGACATATTATAGTAATACAATTGAAATAAATGTCACAAAAGATACAGTAGTATTAACTCTTCCCTTTGAGGGAATCATATCAGCGAGAACTGGGAATAATGAATATGATAAACAATTAAAAGGAAAATTATTTTTATATGTAGATGTGGATAAAAAGGAAGCTTATGTCGGGGAACAGATAAATGTGGGTTATTATCTGTATAACAAACAATTTGATTTAGGAGGATTATCTTTAGCCAATGAACCGGATTTTTCGGGAGTTTTAAAGGAAAGTCTATCTGATATTTTTCAAACTCAGAGATGGAATTGGAAAGAGAAAACAATAAATGGTGAGAAGTTTTATGTTTTACCGATTCGTAGTTATGCTTTGTTTCCGACGAAGCCAGGAGCGATCAAATTGGGTGCTATGGAGTTAAAGAGTTCATTGCGAGTAAAATCAAGTCAGAGACGCAGTCCAATAGATAATGAATTTTTTAGAACTCCCTTTGATGATAAGATGCTGGATCAACTTTTTAATGATGATATTTTTGGAACGAATCGTATTCCCGTAGTGTTGTCATCGAGTGAAATTGAGATAAATGTTTTGCCGATACCTGAAGAAGGGAAACCCGCAGATTATAATGGGACAGTTGGAAATTTTGACCTTAAGATGGATGTGGATAAAAAAGAGGTTAGTGAAAATGATTTGATAACGTTGAAATTAGAGGTCGATGGCAAAGGCAATCCTGATGCGATTGTTGAGCCTAAGCTTGGTGGATTAGAAGATTTTCAGATTTATCAATCGAGTTCGAAAGTCACAGATAAAGGTTTGGATGCGGATGGGAAGGTTAAAGGTAAAAAAACGTTTGAGTTTGTTCTGAGACCGTTAAAACCAGGGAATTTGAAAATTCCTGCAATAGCATATTCCGTATTTAATCCTTTTGAGAAAAAGTTTAAGACACTTTCTACGGAAGAAGTAAACGTTAATGTGAAGCCGGGTAAGACTGAAACGGTAAAAGTAATTGAGGCACCAGGCACTGTTGCCACAGAAGGTAAAGAGATAAAGACTTTAGGAAAAGACATCAGATTTATTAAGGAGAGTGGATATACCGGTGGAAAAGAACATCGGTATTTGTATGAGAATCCGATGTTTATTCTTGTTCAATTTGTTCCGATAATTTTAGTTATTTTTAGTGTCGTTTATAGAAAGCGAAAAGATAGATTAGAAAGTGATGTAAGTTTTGCAAGAAAAAGAATTGCCCGCTCATCCGCATTGAAAAAGCTTTCTAAAGCAAAGCAATTATTGGATGTTCATAAAGCAGAAGAATTTTATAATGAATTGTCTCAAGGACTAAGAGAATATTTTGGAAATAAATTTAATTTGCCTTCGGCTGGTTTGACGGCTGAAGACGTTTGTTCAAAGATTAATGAGAATGAGAATACGGAATCGTTAAGAGCGGATGTGAGAAAAGTTTTTGGGCTTTGTGATTTTGCAAAATTCTCTTCTGCCTCTTCTGATAATAAAGAGATGGAATCAGCCTTTCAGCTTGCTGAAGATGTTATCCTGCAATCGGAAAAAGTTTTGAGATAATACATATTAAAACAATGAATTATTTTGACAGGATATACAGGATTATCAGGATATTATTTTAAAATATTGATGGTGCAGGATATATATCCTGCACCATCCTAAATTGTATTGTATTGTCATTCTGAGCGAAGCGAAGAATCTCGTAACTTTGTAGGGAACGGTCGCGACCGTTCCCTACATTGTAGAAAAAGTTTTAAGGTGATAGAAATTGAGACAAATGAGTAGTAAAAAAGTAAAAATATTTTCTCTTATTATTTTAGCAACGTTCACCTTCTTTTTAATTATTAATGTGGTTTTAGCAGAGAAAAAAATATCCACAGACTTCTCAAATATGTTTATGGAAGGGAATAAATTTTATAAAGAAGGTAATTATAGTAAGGCAATAGAGTCTTATGAAAGCCTCATCAAGAGCGGTTGTGCGGATGGTGTTCTGTATTATAATCTTGGTAATGCGTATGAGAACATCGGCGAAACAGGTAAGGCTATCGCAATGTATGAACGGGCGAAAAAATATATTCCAAGAGATACGGATTTGAATTATAATTTGAATTTAATTAAACCGCAACTAAAGGATATTTCAAAACCATTTATTTTATTCTTACCTTTTATTTACATCTACAATGCCTTCGCTGTCGAAGAGTTGTTGTTCATAACTGAAGTGATATATTTATTAGTTGCACTTTTCATCATCATTTTAATCTTAACCAAGAAAGAAAATATTTTACGTTTATCAAAAATCTTTCTCTATATCCTTATTCCCCTGTTTATTTATTTTGGTTTTATGCTCGGTATCAGAATTTATGACAATGAATATAATAAATATTGCGTTGTGATAGAAAAAGAGGGGATTGTATATAGTGGTCCTGGTGAAAATTACCAGATACAATTCAAAATCCCAGAAGGCGCAAAACTCCAATTCCTTAAAACTCAGGAAGAAAATTGGGTAAAAGTCAAACTCCCTAATGGTGATAGCGGATATATTGAAGATAAGGCGATAATTGGAATTTAAGATATAAAACTGATAACTGACAACTGAAGTTGTGTCATCCCGATCCTGAAACAAGTTCAGGATGACATTACTTATTGCGGAATCTTAATTGGGATGCTGAAACAATACTGAATCAAGTTCAGCACAAGGTTCAGCATGACATACGAATCAATCTCGTTTTTGAAGTTCTTCAAAGCTCTCAATATGAGATTCTTCGCTTCGCTCAGAATGACAAAAAACCCCAAAATGCCATTGTAAGGAGGCGAAGCCGACGAATCAATCTAATCCTCTTTTATTCATATAAACTAAATATTAATCCATCAACATTTGTAGATGGTAGTGAATACCAAACATCATTCATATGACCATCAGGATATTTGTATCCACCAATAATCCACATTTTGTTATTGTAGACTACACTGGTATGACTTAGACGGGAAGGGAAAGCCGCAGAGGCAGTGGCTTGAGTCCATTCCACCCCATTGGATGAATACCATACATCATTCGTATAATCATAATGGGAACCTGAGTTTGAGTATCCACTAATCACCCACATCTTGTCATAGTAGACTAAACTTGTATGACCATAACGTTTACCGAATGCTGCGGGATCTATAGCTTCAGTCCATGTTACTCCGTCAGCTGAATACCATATATCATCATGATAAACGGTAGCGATATAAGGAATATGATTCCACACATCCTGATATGAATAAGAGCCGCCGATTACCCACATCTTGTTATTATAGACTAAATTGGTATGGCCCTCTCGAACGGAGAAGTGTTCAGAGGCAATAGCTTGAGTCCAAATTATACCATCGCTTGAATACCATATATCGTGCTTTTGAGAAGTAGAACCAGATTCTCCGCCAATCACCCACATCTTGTTATCATATACTACACTTGTATGATCCGCACGAACAGGGAACTCTGCAGAGGCGGTGGCTTGAGTCCAAGTCACCCCATCGCTTGAATACCAGACATCGTTCATATAAATGGAACCATCAGAGTATGCGTATCCGCCAATTACCCACATCTTGTTATCATAGACTATACTGGTATGACCCGAACGACTAGGGAAGGCTGCAGAAGCGGTGGCTTGAGTCCAAATTACTCCATCAGTTGAGTACCAAACATCATTCATATAATTGCCAGAGTATCCTCCGATTACCCATATCTTATTATCATAGATTACACTTGTATGATTACTACGAGCAGGGAAAGAGCCAATTGTAGCAGCTTGTGTCCATTCCGCACCATCAATTGAATACCATGCGTCATTCAAATATGTACCAGAGTATCCCCCTATCACCCAAATCTTGTTATTATAGACTACACTTGTATGATCGCCACGGGCAGAGAAATCTGCGGAGGCAGTGACTTGAGTCCATATCACGCCGTCAGTTGAATACCAAACATCATTCAAATAACTACTAGTACCAGCATAATATCTGATCACCCACATCTTATCGTCATAGACAATACTTTTATAACCATAACATGCCTCAAAGGCAGCAGAAGCAGTGGCTTGAGTCCATACCACGCCATCAGTTGAATACCATACATCATTATAATAAGCACCCCCAATCACCCACATCTTATTATCATAGATTAAACTTGTATGACTATAACGTTTCCCAAAGGCTGCAGAAGCTGTAGCTTGAGTCCATTCCACTCCATCAGTTGAATACCATACATCATTATAACAAATATAATTATCGTTGATTTCTGCGTGTCCCCCAATCACCCATATCTTGTTGTCGTAGACCACACTGGTATGTTCAGAACGTTTCCCAAATGCTGCGGATTTAGTAACTAGTTTCCAATTGGCTCCATCTGAAGAAGACCAAACATCATTCAGGTAAACAGCATCATATGCATATTGTTCTCCTCCAATCACCCACATCTTATTATCATAAACCACACTTGTATGATGACTTCTAACAGGGAAGTGAGAATCTCCTGTAGCATAATACCAATTAACTCCAGGATCATTTTGGGGATAAATATTTATTAAGGATAGGATGAATAGAAGAGTTAAGTAAACAAATATTATTTTGTTCTTTAAATTGTTTTTATTATGTATATGTGATATTTTAAATGTAATTGGAAACATAATTAAAATCTAATTGTATATTTTAAAAAATCAAGAGATAAATGAGATGTAATATAAAATTTTTCTATGTACTTTAAAGGGTGAAATTGTTAGTAATTCAACCTTCTTGAAATGACGGTTTGTAGTTCCCACTTCAGTGGGAATAATTAATCCTGCTAAAGCAGGGACTACAAACTATATGTGTAATTGTTAGCGAGCGAATGTGCTTTGCAATCTTGTAGTTATTAGAAAGGATATGTTTTTGAACAGTCAATGTAATAATTAACAGAGATGGATAAGATGGACAAGATGTTTTTTATTCTCAAATCCTGTATATCCTGTCTATCCTTGTTAAAAGTCTTTTAATCTTTAATCTTCACTTTTG
>Ga0315289_10005616_pt1 | contig 18498 bp, 13 predicted proteins | sample YL17G11_40_MG_FD_203452 | JGI IMG/M metagenome (GOLD analysis project Ga0315289, IMG submission 203452) | Sediment microbial communities from Yellowstone Lake, YNP, Wyoming, USA - YL17G11_40 | ecosystem: Environmental > Aquatic > Freshwater > Lake > Sediment | place: USA: Wyoming | collected...
GTCGGGGTGACCGGTCTCGGGCCGTGCGCCCTGCCGGCCGACGCGGACGGGCGACCGCTGCGGCCCGCCATCCTCTACGGCATCGACACGCGGGCCAGAGAGCAGATCGAGCGGCTGACGGCCGATCTCGGGGTCGACGAGATCCTCGCCCGCTGCGGATCGGTGCTCTCGAGCCAGTCGGTGGGTCCGAAGCTTCGCTGGCTGGCCGAGCAGGAGCCGGACGTATGGGCGGCCACCCGGCGCGTGTTTGGCGCCGGCTCCTATCTCATCTTCCGCCTCACCGGTGAGTACGTCCTCGACCACCACACCGCCAGCCACTGGAACCCGCTCTACGACGTGTCGCGGAACGAGTGGGTCGGGGAGTGGGTCGACGCCGTCGCCCCCGGACTGCCGTTGCCGCGCCTGGTCTGGCCGCAGGAGACGTGCGGGCGGCTCAGTCGAGCCGGGGCCGCCGCGACGGGGCTGCCCGAAGGCATCCCCGTGGCCGGCGGCGCCGTCGACTCGTGGGCCGAGGTGGCCGCCTCGGGCCTGCGCGGGCCCGGCGAGGGTCTTCTCGTCTACGGCACCAGCATGTTTCTGGCCGAGGTGCACACGCCCGCGCGCCTTGACCGGCGACTGTGGGGCACCGTCGGCTTCGCGCCCGGCGCGCTGAACGTCGCCGCCGGGGTGGGGTCCGCAGGAGCGCTGGCCGAGTGGGTCCGCGGCCTGACCGGCGAGGCGACGTTCGACGAGCTGTTCGAGGAGGCCGCCGGGGCCGGTCCCGGCGCCGGCGGCCTCCTCGCCCTGCCCTACTTCGTCGGCGAGCGCACGCCGCTGTTCGACCCCGACCTCCGGGGCGCGCTGCTGGGACTCACGGTCGCCCACCGTCGCGGCCACGTCTTGCGTGCCCTGCTCGAGGCCACGGCTTTCGCCGTGCGCCAGAACCTCGAGACGATGCGCGACGCCGGGGCGACGATCGGGAGTCTGCGAAGCAGCGGAGGGGGGACGTCGCACTCGCTCTGGCCGCAGATCGTCTCCGACGTGACGGGGCTCGCCCAGGACGTCCGCCACGGCGGCTCCGGGGCGAGCCTCGGCGCCGCTCTGTTCGCGGCCGTCGCCGCAGATGCCGCGACGCTCGACACCGAGTGGTGCCGGCCGGGAAACGCCGTTCAGCCTCGCGCCGAGCTGCGCGATGACTACGAAGAGCTCTACCGCGACTACCGCCGGCTGGCGCTGGCGACGCTGCCCCAGGCGCACGCGCTCGCGAGATGGCAACGCCGCCGCGGATGGCCCGGCGGCGGAGACGGGGCGCGCGGAGACTAGGGCCGGCCCGGCTCCTGGTCTGGAGGCCCGATGTCGCCGGCCCCCGCCGTGATGCCCTCGTCGGGCGAGGGCGCGACCGGGCCCGGGCCACCGAACAGTCCCACGGCGCGCAGGCGCCCGTACGAATCGACGGCGATCTTGAGGAACGGCGCCGCGAAGACGCCGCCAACAGCGCCGGCGAGCAGACCGCCGGCGGTGGTCGCGAACAGCACCGCCAGCGGGTGCAGCTTGAGCGTCGACCCCAAAGCGAACTGCGAGATCAGCGTCTGCAGGAAGCCGTTGGCGATGATGACGACGATCAGCATCGGGATGGCGTCGGACGGCCCCCCGGCGCCGAGCGCGATGAGCACCGCGAACGTGCCGCTGATGATCGCCCCGAAGTACGGGATGTAGTTGGTGAACCAGGCGACGATGGCGATGGTGGCCGCCATCGGCACGCCGATGACGAGCGCGCCCACGAAGAGCACCGCGCCGTTGAACAGGCCGACCAGCGTGCTCCCCCAGATGTAGCCGCGGAAGAAGCGCGCGCTGCCGGCGAAGATCTCGTAGCCGACGTCCGGCGGTACCGGCCCCATATGACGTGATGCCCAAGCGCTGATCTGGCGTCCTTGGGTGAACACCCACACCAGGATGTTGAGGCCGATGAAGATACCGAAGACCAGGGTGCCGACACCACTGATCACACCGACGATCGCGCCGGCCGCGCCGCTGGCCGCGTTCTGCGCCAGCTCGGAGAGCCCGGACTTCACGCTGTCCACCGTCGACGTAGGCACGCTTGTCGAATCGAGCGCGTCCTCGATGGAGGCCGTCGCGGCGTCCAGGCGCTCCTGCATCTCGGGGATCTGGTTCACCACGCCGTAGACGACGATCAGCGCGATGCCCACGGCCAAGGCAATGAGGAGCAGGACCACCAGCAGGGCTGCCATCCAGCGCTTGAGATGGTGGGCGGCGAGCCAGTCGACGACGGGCAGGAAAGTGCCACCGATGAGCACCGCGAACAGCGCGGCCATCACCAGCACCATCGTCGCGGAGAACAGCGCCAGGACGGCCGCTGTCACAAGCAGGACGCCGACGATGATCCAGCTCCAGCGCCCGATGTCGACGGCCCAGTCGGGCGCCGCGAATCCACGCCCCGCGACCCGCTCCTTTGGCTCGTCCGTCAAGTCTCCCCCCGACCGCAGCCCACCGAACTGACGGTCATGGTACCCCCTTGGCCGAGCTGAAGCGACAGGAACGAGCATGTCGCACGTGACCGAGGGGTTACATCAAGCGGCACGACTGCGATAGGCTGTGTGGAGATTTGCGGCGACTCGACCCACGGCGAGGGGAGGTCGATGAGATGCTCGGCCTGCTGGCGGGCTCGGTCATCATCATCCAGCCGGAGGTCTGACGTGAAGCTGCCGATCCATCTGCCGCGGCGCGGGGACCTCAAAGGAGACCTGGCCGCGGGCCTGACCAACGGCCTTGTGCAGATCCCCGACTGCATGGCCTCGGCTATCTTGGCGACAGTCAAGCCCGTCAACGGGCTCAACACGCTGGTGCTGGGCACGCCGATCGGCGCCCTCTTCGCGGGATCGGTGTTCATGACGGTGACCACGACGGGCGCGATCTCCCTCGCGGTCTCCGACGCGATGAGCGGCACCGACAGCGGTGAGCTCACGGCCGTCCTCATCGCGCTCACCCTGCTCGTCGGCGTCCTGCAGCTGACCCTGGGGCTGCTGAAGCTCGGCTGGATCACGAAATTCGTCTCCAACAGCGTCATGGTCGGTTTCATCACCGGCGTCTGCATCCTGATCATCCTCGGTCAGCTGGGTGACCTGACCGGCTACGACAGCGAGTACTCGAACAAGGTCGCCAAGACCGTCGACCTGCTGTTCCATCTCGGCGATATCGACTGGCCGACGTTGCTCGTTGGCCTCGTCACCATCGGTCTCATCCTCCTCCTCGGTCGTACCCCCGCCAGCAAGTTCGCCATGGTCCTGGCGTTCATCGCGGCGACCGTGACGACGGCCGTGATCGGGCTCGACTCGGTGGCCCTCGTGGGAGACATCGCCGCCATCCCGTCGAGCCTGCCGCAGCTGGAGATCCCCGATCTGTCTTACCTGCCCCGCCTGATCGTGCCCGCCTTCGCCATCGCCGCGATCGGCCTCGTCCAGGGAGCCGGGGTCAGCAAGAGCGTGCCGAACCCCGATGGGACGTACGGCGACGCCTCGCGCGACTTCGTCGCCCAGGGCGTCGCGAATGCCGTGATGGGCTTCTTCCGCGGTATGCCGACGGGAGGATCGGTCTCCGCCTCGGCGCTCAACGTGAGCTCCGGCGCCCGGTCCCGCTGGGCCAACGTCTACGCCGGGGTGCTCGTCGCCGTCGTCTTGCTGCTGTTCGGCAGCTCTATCGAGAAAGTACCCCTGCCGACGGTGGCCGGACTGCTGATCGTCGCCGCCGCCGCCTCGCTCAAGCCTGACGCGTTCCTCGAGGTCTGGCACACCAATTGGGCTCCGCGTCTCATCATGCTCCTCACGCTGGCCCTCACCCTTGCCGTCCCCATCCAGTACGCGGTGCTTGCCGGCGTGGCCGTGTCGACCATCCAGCACATCTCGAGCTCCTCCCTGGATATCAGGGTCCGCAGGCTGGTGCCCGTTGGCGAAGGGCGCTACGTGGAAGCGGACCCGCCGGAGCGTCTGCCGGACGGCGAGGTCACCATCATCGACATCTACGGCAGCGTGTTCTACGCGGCCACCGATGCGATCGACGCGCGGCTGCCTGAGACGCGCGGCACACGGCACGCAGTGCTGGTGGTGCGCCTGCGCGGGCGTGGTGAGCTGGGCAGCAGCGCCATCGGCCTGTTGCGAAGTTGGGCGCTGCAGCTCCAGGAGGGCGGCGGCGCGCTCCTCCTGGCCGGCGTGGGCGAACACATGGCCGGCCAGCTCGAGCGCACCGGCATCCAGGAACTGCTCGGGCCCGACGCCATCTTCCCGGCGCACAGCCTCGTCTACCAGTCCACCGAAGAGGCCTTCGAGGTGGGTCGCCGCCGCCTGCAACGAGACTTGGAATCGTAGGAGATCGGAGGAGGGACCATGACCGCCCCAGGACAGCCGCCCGACACATCAGCCGAGTTCTCGATCGCGGTCAAGCGAGGTCTCACGACGCCGCGCGCCGCTGGCGTGGCGGGGATCGCTTTCGCCGTGCTCTTCGTGGTCGCCCTCTTGCTGCTGCGTCAGGCCGTGGGTCTGGACCTCGACAACGAGACGGTGCTGGACAACATCACCAGCACGAGCACGGCCTCGGACCTGGCGCTCGCCGGGCTCTACGCCGTGCCGTTTGCCGGAATCGCCTTCTTGTGGTTCATCGGCGTGGTGCGCGACCGGGTCGGCGCGCGCGAAGACAGGTTCTTCGCCACCGTCTTCCTCGGCAGCGGCCTGCTCTTCGTCGCCATGCTGTTCGCCGCCACCGCCGTGCTCGGCGGCCTCATCGCCGGCAATCGCTACGGAGCGGCCGCGCCGACCGACGTGGCGACCGTCGGCTTCGCGCGTTCGGTCGGCTACTCCTTCCTGTTCGTCTACGCGTCCAAGGTGGCCGGCGTCTTCACGCTCGTCATGTCCATGATCGTCCGGCGATTGGGCTGGCCACGGTGGACGTCCCTGAGCGGCTTCGCGACCGCGATCCTGCTCATACTCAGCGTCAGCTTCTTCGAGCCGCTCGTGGTCATCTTCGCCGCGTGGGTGGCCGCCATCAGCCTCTACGTGCTGGTGGTGGGGGGGTCAGAGTCGCGAGCGAGCGACGGATCTTGACGGGTGGCGGCCCCGGGCCGCTAACGGTCGCCACTCGCGGCGTACTCCGCGACGATGTCCGACGGCGCGCGGTCCGCGCGCAGCAGCTCGCACATGCGCCGCATCGGCGCGTCGACGCGGTGGAAGAAGGCCTTGAAGCCGGGGCAGAGGTAGTTGAGCCCCGGCTCCCCGTCGGGCGTCGTGACGAAGCGGTCCTTCGGGCAGCCCCCGTGGCAGGCGAAACGCACGTCGCAGTCGAGGCAGGAGCGCGGGAGCCGGTCTAGCTTGTCCCGCCCGAACTGCACCTGGGCGGGGTCCGCGACGAGCTCCGCGAGGTGTCGCTCGCCGATGTTCCCGCGCAGGTACGCCGGCTCGACGAAGTGGTCGCAGGCGTAGACGTCGCCGTTGAACTCCATCGCCGGCGCGGTGCCGCACGCCTCCGAGTGCACGCAGAGGCCTGACGGCTCGCCGTACCAGTTGGCCAGGGCGACGTCGAACATCTGCACGTAGACCTCGCCGACGTCGTGCCGCACCCACTCCTCGAAGACACCGACGAGGAACTCCCCCCAGCCCGCAGGCGTGACCGAGTGGTCCGTGATCTCGTCGCCGAACGGCACGCCGCGCTCGGTGGGCCTCTCGACGATCGGGATGAACTGGATGAACCGGCAGCCGCACTCGTCGCGCAGGAAGCGGTAGACCTCGACGGCGTGGTCCTGGTTCGCGGCGTGGACGGTGGTGAGGGCGTTCCACTCGACCCCGTGGTCGCGCAGCGCGGCGAGCCCGCGCATCACCCTGTCGAACGTCGGCCGGCCGCTCTTGTCACGGCGGAAGGTGTCGTGGAGCGCGCGCGGGCCGTCGATGCTGAGGCCGACGAGGAAGCCGTTCTCGGCGAAGAAGCGCGCCCAGTCCCCGTTGATCTTGGTGCCGTTGGTCTGGATCGTGTGCCGCACGGTCATGCCGGGCCGTGCGTGTCGCTTCGCCAGCTCCACGGCCCGGCGGAAGAACTCGAGCCCCATCAGCATCGGCTCGCCGCCCTGCCAGGCGATCGTCACCTCGGGGGTGCGATGCGCCTCGATGAGCTGGCGGATGTAGCGCTCGAGCAGCTCGTCGCTCATGCGCGGCTTCACGCCCGGGTACAGCTTCTCCTTCTCGAGGAAGAAGCAGTAGGCGCAGTCGAGGTTGCAGACCGAGCCCGTCGGTTTGGCCAGCAGATGGAAGGACGGCGGCGCCGACGCCGGTCCCGGCGCGCCGGGCTCTGGCGCATCGGCCTTGGGCTCCCGGTCGTCACAGGTGACGGCCATAGGCGCTCAGACGCCCTCGACCGCCGCCAGCCGCCCGGACTTGATCGCCGCGACGAAGGCTTCGTGGTCGCGCTCGTTCTGGTCGGCGTAGCGCCGCGAGAAGTCGGCGATCGCCTCGTCGAACTTGTCGCGCTTGCCGAGGTACGAGGCGATCGCGACCGGATCGCCCGAGCGGGCGTGGGCGCGCGCCAGCGTCCACCCGCAGTGGCGGGCGTACCACGTGAGACCGAACGGCTTAAGCGCCTCGACGTTGGCGGAGCCCTTCATATCGCGGAGCTGGCGCCAGTACAGGAAGCGGCCCTCCTGGGCGCCCTTCGTCCATCCGAGGAAGATGTCGCTCGCGGCCTGCATCATCCGCTGGCCGTGGACGACGCGCGCGCCCGGCTGGCGCCGGCTCTTCGGCAGGTGTTCCTCCAGCACGGACCGCGTCGCCTCCTTGACCTGCAGGAACAGGGGGTCCTGCTGGTCGCGCCCCTGGAGCAGGACGATGAAGGCCCGCGTGCCGACGCTCCCGACGCCCACGACCTTGCGCGCCATGTCGACGAACTGGAAGCGCTCGAGAAGACGGCGGCGATCGGACTGGAGCGTCGCGCGATAGTCCCGGTACTGCTGGTGGACGACGTGCTGCAGCTCGTCGGCCGAGAACCCGTACGCGGCCTCGAGGTCCCGGGCCGGGATGACGACGGGGGGTTGGCTGACGATCCGGTAACTGCCGTCGACGAGCTCGGCGAGCTTGGCCAGCGCCCGAAGGCTGTCGCGGGTGCGCGCCTTCTGCATGCCCTTGGCGAGGATCCTGGCGCGCTCCTCGGCCGTCGGCTGCGGCGGGCTCCCCGAGGCCGCGCCCTTCGCGCCCGACTTCTTCACCTGCTTCGCCGCCGGCTTGCGCGTCTTGTCGTTCGGCGCGGGCTCCAAGGTCCGGATGGTCTTCAGCAGGTCCTCTTCGGAGAGGCGGGCGTACCAGATGTCGAGGATGCGCATCCCGGCGAACTCGGCCATGGCCTCGCGATAGGCGCGCGCCGCCGCGAGCGTCGCGTCGCGCTCCTCCGCCTTGCTGAAGGCGTTGTGACGCGCGGCGATCGTGAAGCTCGCCGCCATGCGCTTGACGTCGTACTCGAACGGGCCGGGCAGCGTCTCGTCGAAGTCGTTGAGGTCGAAGAGGAGAGTGCGCTCGGGCGACGCGAAGACGCCGAAGTTCGACAGGTGCGCGTCGCCGCAGAGCTGGACCGTCAGCCCCGCCCTGGGGGTGTCCTTCAAGTCGGCGGCCATGATTTTCGCCGCGCCTCTGTAGAAGGTGAACGGCGAGACCATCATGCGCCCGTGACGTACCGGGACGAGGTCGGGCTCGCGCCTCGCGTTCTGCTCCTCGAGCAGCGCGATGGGGTCGGGGCGGTCCGCCGCCGGCTGCCACTTGCCGTGACCTTCCGTCGGCGCCGCCTCGCGTGAGCTCTTGCCTAACGCCCGGCGCTCGTCGACGCTCGGGTGGGCTATCTTCCTGGGCTCCATGAGTGGTGGGCCTCCCCTGGTCGGGGGTGCGCGTGACAGGTACTTTGCGCCGCTACGTTCCCTGACGCTTCAGCGGCGGGGAGGGGCGTCTGCCCCTCCCCGCCGCCTTCTCTCATGCAGAGGTCTGCGTCACGTCGTCGGGCCTCAGCCGGCGGCTCCCGCGCCCACCGACTGGGTCGCGTGGTGCTCGTGCAGCGCCTTCTCGTCTTCGAGGGCTCCCGGCCTGAGGTCGAAGGCCACCTTCTTCAGCGCGCCGGTGAACGCGTACGGCGCCCTGTCCTCGTAGGCGAGGTCGACGACGCCGCCGTTGTCGCGGCCCATGTCCATGCCGGCGTAGGTCGTGAAGAGCAGCGCGACCGTGTGGTCGAGCCTGCCCTCGCCGATCTGCCTGTCGTCCGCCCAGAGCGTGACCTTGCCGCCCGCGCCCGGCTTGGGCTCGTCGGCCTCGAAGAGCATCTTCAGGGTCACGTCGCCGGCCGGGATCGGCTCGGTCGAGGTCTGCTTGTACGTCTCGACACCCAGGAACTGGTAGGTGTGGTTCAGCAGGCCGTTCTCGTCGACCCACAGCGCGAACCCGCCGATGAAGTCGGCGAAGGCGCACAGGACGCCTTCGGCTCCGCTCTCGGGAACGCTCACCTCGGCCTCGATCGCGTAAGACCGTCCGTAGATGCGCGGGATCATCGTCGTCTGGATGTTCTGGACGTCGCCGGCGAACTCGTAGCGCGTCTTGGTCGGCATCGGCGGGAGCATGCCGAAGAACGCGGCGAAGCCGGCGAGCAGCGGCAGCGCGCGGTTGCGTTCGGCCTCCTGCCAGAAGAGTTCCTTCAGCTCCGCGAGCTTCTCGGGCTCCGCGGCCGCGAGATCCCTGGCCTGGCTGAAGTCGTCGGGCAGGAAGTACAGCTCCCACTTGTCGTTCTCGGGGTCCCAGGTCCCTCCGGGGCCGAACTGCTTCAGCGTTGCAGGGCTGAAGTCCCAGGGGAGCTTGTCGAGCTTGGCGCAGGCCCACCAGCCGTCCTTGTAGATGGCGCGGCTGCCGTACATCTCGAAGTACTGGACCGTGTGGCGTTCGGCCGCCTTGGGGTCGTCCAGCGTGTAGGCGAAGCTGGTGCCGTCCATCGGCTCCTGAGCGATGCCGTCGACGACGGTGGGCTCGGGGATGCCGGCGAGCTCGAGGATCGTGGGGACGACGTCGATGCAGTGCGTGAACTGCGCGCGCGCGGCCGCGTCGGGCTTGATGCGCTTCGGCCACGCCACGACCATCGGGTCCCGGGTGCCGCCCAAGTGGCTGGCCATCTGCTTGCCCCACTGGAAGGGGGTGTTGTTGGCCCAGGCCCATGCCGAGGCGAAGTGCGGGGCGGTGTGGAAGCCGCCCAGCTCCTCGATGCCGCCGTACTTCTCGATGATCTTCAGCTGCTCGTCCGCTTCGAGGACGACGCCGTTGAAGAAGGTCGTCTCGTTGAAGGAGCCGGTGAGGGTACCCTCCATACTGGCGCCGTTATCGCCCCAGATGTAGAGCACGAGCGTGTTGTCGAGGTCGCCCATCTCCTCGATCGAGTCGAGCAGGCGCCCGACGTTCCAGTCGGCGTTCTCGGAGAAGCCCGCGAACACCTCCATCTGGCGCGCGTAGAGCTTCTTCTGGGCGTCGCTCAGCGAATCCCAGGCCGGGAACAGCTCGGGACGCTCCGTCAACTGCGTGTCCGGCGGGACGATGCCGAGCTTCTTCTGGCGCGCGATGGTCCGCTCGCGGTACTTGTCCCAGCCGTCGTCGAACTGACCCTTGTACTTGTCGGCCCACTCCTTGGCCACGTGGTGTGGCGCGTGGCTGCAGCCGGTGGAGTAGTACATGAACCAGGGCTTTTCCGTGTCCTGGGCACGCACCGCGTGCAGCCACTCGACGGCCTTGTCGGTGATGTCGTCGGGGAAGTAGTAGAGCTTGCCGTCTTCACCCTCGGGTACGCCGAGCGTCGAGTTGTCCTGGGTGATGATCGGGTCGTACTGGCCGGCGGCGCCCGTCAGGAAGCCCCACCAGTGGTCGAAGCCCCATCCCGTGGGCCAGTGATCGAACGGACCGGCGGCGCCCATCTCGCGCCCCGGCGTCATGTGCCACTTGCCGAAGCCTGCCGTGATGTAGCCGTTCTCGCTGAGGATGCGCGGCAGGGCCGTGCAGCTGCGCGGCCGCGTGCCCGTGTAGCCGGGGAAGGGTCCGGGCAGCTCGGCGATGCCGCCCATGCCGACCCGATGATGGTTGCGTCCAGTGAGCATCGCCGCCCTGGTCGGAGAACAGACCGCGGTCACGTGGAAGCGGTTGTAGGTCAAGCCCATCTCCTGGACCCGGGTGAGGGCCGACGTCTTGATCTCGCCGCCGAAGGTGTCGGGGCCGCCGAAGCCGGCGTCGTCGATGAGCACGATGAGCACGTTGGGCGCGTCCTCGGGCGCCTTGGGCCCGGGGATGAACGACCAGTCGGCCGCGGAGCTGTCGAGCGTGTGCCCGATCGCGCCGCCGAACGCCTTGTCGGGGATCGGCAGGACCGTGCGGTCGGGGTTGAACTTGCCGGCCGCCTCGGCCAGCGCGCCCTTCAGGCCTTTGAGCCCGCCTTGATCCATCTCGGCGACCGACTTGGCCAAGGCTCCCGCCAGCGCCTGCTCGGCGGCCAGACGGTCGGTGTTGGCGACGATGGCGACGATGGCGGCCATGCCGGGCTTCAGGTTCTTACCCATGCCTTCTTCGAGGCCGCCCTTGACCTTGTGCTTGGCGAACTTGCCGACGAGCCCGCCTGCGGCGGCGCCGACGGCGGTCGCGGCCAGGAGCGGCGGCGCCGCCAGGCCGACCAGGACCCCGACGCCACCACCCCACCCCATGCCCTTGCGGGCCAGATGGTCGCCGGTCTCGCTGATGCGGACCTCGCCGCTCTCATCGCGCTCGACGAGGATCACGCCTTCGCTCTTGACCTTCTTGTCCTTGACCAGCTGCAGCAGCTGATCGAAGTCCGTCTTCGCCGTGGCCGCAGCCGGGTAGCCGGCCATGATGACGTCGAATACGTCACTCACTGGTCCTCCTTCTCATGATGCGGGCCCCTTCGGTCCGTCCTTGTCGTTCGGCGTGTCTTCGGCTACGATCGTCGAGTAACCGAGAGGTAACTGTCCATGATATGCGCCTTCCCACTTGGCGTACAGTCAAGACGTTGACGATGTCGCGAGTGCCGCGTGAAGCGCGGGTGTCACGCTGGACGTGTTGCCGATGACACCGGTCGGCGCGCGAGCACGATGACGATTGTGAGGGCAGATGCCTGCCAGCAGAAGGACGAGTGACGGTAGCGGCAAGAAGTCGGGCCGCACGGGAGGTCAGACTAGGAATGCTGCCGGTCCCATGAAGGCACCCCGATCCAGGAGAGCCGGCCGTGAAGCCACGATGGAGGCGATCCTCACGGCTGCCGAGCAGCTGTTCGCGCTGCAGGGTCTCGACGGCACGTCGGTGCGAGAGGTCGCCGCGCGCGCCGGCGTCACGCACGCTCTGGTCCACCGCTACTTCGGCACGAAGGACGACTTGTACAGGGCGGTCCTCGCGCGCCACGAGGACGTCATCCGCGACGCGGCCGAGGACGTCGACGATCTGGTTGGTTCGGCGGCGCGGATGGTGCGGGAGGGTCTCGCGTATCACCGCGACTATCTGCGGCTCCTCGTCGCCTCGGCCGTGAGCGGAGTGCCCTACGATCGCTCCATCGTCAACTTCAGCGCCACGCAGCGCCTGGTCGATCTGGCGCGGTCGGCCGCGGCCAGGAGCGGTCACCCTGCCGAAGGGGAGACTGCCGCGGCGGCCGAGTCGGACCGGCGTCTCGGCGTCGCCATGGCCAGCTCGCTTCTGCTCGGCTGGGCATCCACGGAGCCGTGGCTCGCGAAGGCCGTCGGCATCGAGGGCCTCGGCGACGAGGCCACGGCTGCCGGCGTCGAGCGGGCCGTGAGGATCCTGCTCGAAGGATGGTTCCCGGCGCCAGACGACGCCGACGCCGGCGTGACTGGCTGAGCGCGGAGCAGGAAGACAAAGGGCGCGGGGCCCGCCCGCCCCCCGCGCCCCTCGCCCGTCAGTACTCCTCCCGCCAGGGGGGTGCGGGATGAGTCAGGCGTCCTCGCCCTGGCCGCCGTACACGGTGAGCCCGTAGATCACGAGGATGTCGAGCACCATGACGAACAGCGCCCAGAAAGGATAGGCCGGGATGAAGAGCATCTGCATGAACACGTTGACGCCCGCGGCGATGATGCCGATCCAGCGGCCGAACTGGCCGCCGGCATAGACGCTGGCCGCGGCGATCAAGAGGACGATGCCCCAGATGAGCAGGATCCAGCCCCAGGTACGCAGGTCGCCGTAGACATACACGGCGCCATAGTCCGTCCAGAACGACGTGTTACCCAGAGCGACGATGCCGTTGATGACGTTCATCACGCCCGCCGTGATCAGCATGATCCAGGCGAACATGATCCAGCCGAGTCCCTTTTCCATGGTCACGTACCTCCCCGTGATTTGACGATGAGTGCCTTGTACCCCGAAGTAACCGGTCGGTCAACCCCTGTTCTCAGCGCACACACACGCTCCATGTCTCGGATGCGGAGACTAGCCCGAATTCGGAGGGCTGTGACCTCGGAGTATTACGGGCGTCGGCGCTGGGAAACTACGAGGTCCCCGGGCCTGCGGCCTCGGCCTCGGCGGCCCGAACAGCCGCGTCGAGCGTCGGCAGGAAGTGGTCCTCGCCGACGGCCTCGAGGAATCCCGTGCGACGGCCGGCTTCCATCACCGGCACATGGGCGTCGGCGACGTAGACCGCGATGCCGGCCTTGTGCCATCCGTCCACGAGTTCGGTGAGAACTGTGGCGCTCGTGATGTCGAGGTCGTTCTGGCCGGCGGCGTCGATGACGACCGCCCGTGCCGGCGGGTCCATCTCGGTAAGCACCGCCTTCATGCCGTCGCGGGCGGACCGTGCGTTGGCGTAGTAGAGGGGCGCGTCCACGCGCAGGATGGCCACACCCTTCGCTGCCTTGTTCTCCGGATGGCGCTGCAGGTCCGAGTACCCCCCGGCAACGTCCGGGATACGGCCGAGGGAGGCGACGCGTGGCCGGCTCGTGGTGTAGAGCAGGAGCAAGACCGACGCGACCATGCCGATCACCATGCCGGGCAGCACGTCCCAGATGATCACCCCGAGGAAGGTGGCGGCGGCGAGCACCCACTCGGGGCGAGAAACACCCCAGATCTTGGCGAGCTTGCGGGCAGCGACCAGGTGCCACACGGCGTGCACGATGAGCGCCCCGAGCACCGCCTCGGGCAGCGACGCGAACAGCGGGGTGAGGAACAGGACGGTGAGCACCACCGCCACCCATGCGACCAGGTTGGCGACCTGGCTTCGGCCGCCCGCCCCCTCCTTGACGGCGGAGCCCGACATCCCGCCCGCGCCGATCATCCCGCCGAAGAGGGCCGAGACGACGTTCGTGACGCCGTGGGCCCGCAGCTCCTGATCGGGATCGACGTCGTAGCCGTGCTTCTGCGCGAACTCCTGCGCCACGCCCAGCGCCTCGCTGAAGGCGAGCAGGAAGATGCCGAGCGCGGGCAGGACCATCTCCGCCACGGTGCTCCACGAGGCGTCCGGCAGTGCCAACGACGGCAGGCCCTGCGGCAGCGTGCCGACCGCCTCCACGTCGAAACGGCCGCTGAGATCGACCAGGCGGCTCACGACGATGTAGCCGAACAGCACGATGAGGCCGGCCGGCAGCTTACGGCTGAACATCGGCAACACGAAGAGCAGGGCCAGTGCCGAGAAGCCCACCACGACGGTCGCCCCGTTGGCGCTCGGGAGCTCCGTCACGATGTGCGCCAGCTTCTCGACCGTGTTGCCTGACCCCTTGCTCACGCCGAACAGCTTGTTCAGCTGCCCGACCGCGACGAACACGGCGAGCCCGGTCACGAACCCGTCCATGACCGGCTTCGAGAGGAACTGCGTGATGAAGCCCAGCCGAGCGAACCCGGCGACCAGGAAGACCGCGCCCACGACCATCACGAGCGCGGCAGCCGCGCCGGCGTACGCCGCGGGATCGTCGGCGCTGATGCCCACGGCGACGACCGTTGAGGCGATGAGCGCCGCGGTGGCCGAGGTCGCGCCCACGCTCAGATGACGCGACGTGCCGAAGACCGCGTAGACGAGCAGCGAGACCACCAGCGTGTACAGGCCGGCCTGCGGCGGCAGGCCGGCGATGCCCGCGTAGGCCATCGCCTCGGGCGCGACCAGGCCCCACAACGTGAGACCGGCGACGAGGTCGAGCGGAAGCCAGCTGCGCTGGTAGCGTGGCGCCCACTCGAGGATCGGCAGGAGGCGAGCGACGCCGCTCGTCGGCGCGTTTCTGCTCATCTCGTCTGCTGTGACGCTCACTCCCACCCCCGGTAACCGATTGGTTATTCCTACATCGTCCGTGCGGCCCGGTCAGCGGATCTCGGTCGATGGGTCGTGCGGACTCGGCGTCGAGCGATCGCCGATCACTTCCGCCCGAGCTAGCTCCCTCCTGGCTACCCGAGCCGCGTGCCCTCCACCTCGAGCCCGCCGCCCTGGGGAAGCTTGCTCCAGCTCCTTCTCGCCCACTCCTCCTTGAGCACTTCCTCGGCCGCCTTCTCCAGGAACTCAGGCGCGGCCCACTCGTCCACGTTGAAGTCGTTCTTGATGTAGCCGTGGCTGACCATGAAGTCCTTGCCGATCTTGATGCATTCCAGGTTCCGCGCGCTCAGGCTCGGCACCATGTCGACGTCCTTGATACCTTGGTAGGTGTCCTCGGCGTCCAGGTAGAACGTCTGCCGGTTCAGGATCGCTCCCGCGGCGTGCTTGTTCTCGTTGGCCCAGCGCCCGACCTTGATCATGGCCTTCATGTAGGCGATGACGAGCTCGGGGTGCTCATTGGCCATCACGTCGGTGCAGGTGATGACGGCTGGAGTATTGGCGACCTGGATGGTCCAGTCCGGCCGCTTGGACAGGTCCTCGATCATCTTGATTTTGCCCGTGGCCTCCTGGAGGTGCTGGAAGACCTTACTCTGGGTGTAGATGGCGTCGACCTTGCCACCGAGCAGCGCCGTCTCCAGCGGCCGGAAGGCCAGATCGTGCTTGTGGTCGCGGCGCATCCAGAGCTCGGACGGGTTGTTCATCGGCGGGACCAGCATCTCGGGCTTGTCGTACCAGTCGTCCGGATACGGGAACTCGACGAGCTCGATGTCGTCCATGGTCATGTCGTTCAGCATGAGCATGTTCTCGATGCCCATGTGCTCCTGGATGCGCCACCAGTCGTTCTTGATGGTGTTCAGGCTCTTCGAGATGCCGATCTTCTTACCCCTCAGGTCCTTCATCCGGAAGATCTTGTCGCGGGCGCGCACCGCCATGCAGCCGCCCTCGTACACCCACGTCGCCCCCAGGAGCCTGGTCCGGCGGAGGTCCGCATGGACGTGGATGGGCGGATAGAGGCCGCCGAAGCGGACGAGGTTGTCGAGGTTGTGGATGTAGTGCGGGTACCAGTTGTTCTCGGGCGCGTGGCGGAAGTAGGCGTACTCGACGCCGATCTTCTTGAACTCCTCGCGGCACCAGCCCAGCTCCTGGTCCACGTTGTTGGCGGACACCATGGGGCAGTTGGTGAACCACACTTCTTTCCAGTTCAGGGGCACCGTGGTGCTGACTCTTGCTGTCTCAGCCATATCTGAGTCCTTTCGTTGGGGCTCTCTCGCGACTGACTAGGCGGTCCAGAGCAGGTCCGGATCGCAGTCGTAGGTCCACGGCGATCCTGAGTTCTTCCAGCCGTTCCTCATGCGCTTGCCGTGGTATGCGCTGCCCGCGTCGTCGACCTTGTCGCCCTCGGTGCCGTCGATGACGTTGTAGGCCTTGGTGAAGCCGGCCTTGGCAAGGAAGTTGACCGCCCAGGCGCTGCGGCCGCCGGAACGGCAGATGAGGAGGAGCGTGTCGTCCGGCGCGTGTCTGGCCTGCACCTTGGCGACGAACTCGGCGTTGGGCTCGACGACCGGCTCGTCCTTCTCGGCGTCCCACTGGTAGCGCATGAAGACGAGCGGGATGTTGCGCGCCATCGTGGCGTGCCCCACGAACACGTACTCCTCGGGGGTGCGGACGTCGATGATGTGGACCTTGGCCGGCGCGGCCTTCCACATCTCGTAGGCCTCCCGCGCCGTCACATAGAGCCCGAGACTCGTCTGCTTCTTTTCGGGGACCTCGTGGCCGGGTGGAGAGGTGGATCCTTCGTGGCTCGTCATGCTCCTGCCTCCTGGGTTCTGGCGTCTGCGCCATTCCTGTGCGCACAGGGCGTCGAGTAGAGGCTAGCCGGGGCGCAGAAGGCTGTGACCTCGAGAAACTACGGGATTTGGCGCTGAGGAACTACGAGGCCTTGGCCGTCTTGAGACCCTTCGCGAAGTACTCAAGGGCGCGCTTCGTCTTCGTCTGCTGCTCGCCCTGGCGGTCGACGCCCCGCGCGATCAGGAAGTGGCGCACGTCGGCGTAGGCCTCCATCAGTTCGGGCGGGGCGCACTTCGTGGAGAGCTCGAAGATGCGGCTGCCGTCAGGGTAGAGCCACAGCTCGGCGACGAGCTTGTGGGCGAGCTCCTTGGGCGTGAACGGCACTTTGACCACGAAGATCGGGCCGAGGGCCGAGAGGTCGTCGAGCCCGAGGCCTTCCGGGGCGTGGGCCTTGTAGAAGGCGCGCTGGTCCTTGTTGAACGCCTTGCGCACGGGGGCCTGCCCGAGGCTGACCAGCTTCGCCCTCGCGGGGTCGGCGACGCCCTTGAAGGACGCCGAGCAGACGAAGCCGCCGGGCATGGCATCGACCTCGATGCCGAAGGTGGGCAGGCGGCGCAGCTTGGCGGGGAGCTCGTCGGGCACGACCGGACGCAGCTTTACCACGGAGTCGGCGCCCTTGCCCTGGATGCGGCGGGCGCGTACCACGACGCCGGCCTGGTTGAGGGCGAGGTCAGGGGTGTCGAAGAAGGTCACCAGCCGGATCTGCCCGTCCAGCGGATCGAGGCCCAGTGCCTCGATCGCCGCGCGGGTGCTCTCCTGGGGGATCGTCAGCTTCATCTCGACGCTCTTCGAGCCCTTCACAAGCTCCAGCAACGTCGCGAATTGCTCAGTGTCGAGCCCGCCTTGGGCCGCCTTGGGGGTCATCGCCTCTCTCCTTTCGCCGGGCACATCATTGCGCTGCGCCCCGCTGAAGCGCCGCGTGGAGCTCCTCGCGTCGCGAGTCCCTTCCCGCCACCGTACCCGCCGTGATGTCCGTTGACGTGGGCCTGAAGCGGAGACTAGCCGGGATCCGGAGGGCTGTGACCTCGGGAAACTACGGGCCTTGTTGCCGGGGGATTACGAGTCAGAACTCGACGAGGCCGTTCTTGATGGCGAAGTGGATCAGGTCGGCGTTGGTGTGAAGGCCCAGTGTCTCCATCATCTGGTACTTGTGGAACTCCACTGTCCGGGTCGAGATCGCGAGGCTCGAGGCGATCTGTTTGGCCGAACGCCCCTCCGCGAGGAGCTGCAGGACCTCCCGTTGCCGTGGCGTGAGGGAGGCGATCGGATCAGCAGACTGCTCCGGCCCCTGCTTCATGGCCTCGAGGACCTCTCCCGCGAGCTGCGGCGTCAGGTAGGTCTTGCCTTCGAGCGCGGCGTGGAGGGCGGCGATCAGCTCGACCGACGCCGAGTGCTTGAGCACGAACCCCGAGGCCCCGGCTTCAAGCGCGCGCCGCGCGAAGGTCACATCCCGGTGCATGGTGAGGAACACCACGGGCACTCGATCGCCGCCCTGCCTCAGCCGGATCAGGGCGTCGATGCCGTTGAGGTGGGGCATGGTGATGTCGGCGACGATCACGTCCGGCCGCAGCCTCCCGGCTGCCTCGATCAGCGCGAGCCCGTCTTCCACCACGCCCACCAGATCGAACTCGGGGGTGAGCAGGCTCTTGAGCGCCTCGGCGACCAGCAGATGGTCGTCGGCAAGGAGCACCCGCGGAGGCCGCAGGGAGTTCATTGCGGGCCTCCGTCCACAGGGACCCACGCGACGATGGTCGTGCCCCGACCGGGCGCACTCTCGACGTCGAGCGTGCCGCGCACCAGCCGCACGCGTTCGCGCATACTCGCCAGGCCGAGGCTTCTCCCTTTCTCCGGACTCCCCGGGTCGAAGCCGACGCCGTCGTCGCGGACGGCGAGGAGCAGCCCGTCGTCCATCTCCCGCAGCTTGACGCTCGCGGCGCTCGCACCGGCGTGGCGGGCCACATTGTTCAACGCCTCCTGCGCCACGCGGAACAGGCAGAGCGCGACGTCCGTCCCGACGACGGCGGGCAGCGGGTCAAGGTCCACCGAGATGTCGAGCGAGCTCTGGCGACCCCGCCGTTCACATTCCGCGCGAAGCGCCTCGTCCAAGCCAAGCTCTTCCAAGACCGACGGGTGCAGCTGGTACGCCAGGGAGTGGACGTCCTCGCTGAGGCGCGTGAGTCCCTCACGGACCGCCCGCATGACCTCTGCCTGCGCCCCGTCCGGATCGGTCAGCTCGGCGCGGCCGACGTCGATCGCCAGCACGGCGAGCCTCTGACTCACGTCGTCGTGCAGCTCGCGCGCGAGCAG
>Ga0315289_10005617_pt1 | contig 18494 bp, 13 predicted proteins | sample YL17G11_40_MG_FD_203452 | JGI IMG/M metagenome (GOLD analysis project Ga0315289, IMG submission 203452) | Sediment microbial communities from Yellowstone Lake, YNP, Wyoming, USA - YL17G11_40 | ecosystem: Environmental > Aquatic > Freshwater > Lake > Sediment | place: USA: Wyoming | collected...
TGTGACGGGCGGGGGTATCGACCTGCAATGCCCAACCGGCAACTGTGCAAGTACGGTCTACTTCATGACATCGGGTTGCACCGGAGAGCCGTACTACACCTCTAAAATCGGCAGGGATGTCGTCTTACCTGTTTCCAATTATGCAGCCTTCGTCCGTAGCACTGGTAGTGAAGTTCTAACCACCTACGGGCCTTTTCAAGCAAAGTATCTAAACGGTTCATGCTCGGTCTCTGGTTGGGGCTCCTTTAGTTCCTACAGGATCTCCACCAGCTATACCTACCCAGCCGGCGTAACTCCCCCACCGTACGCTGGGATCCCTATGTACTATGGACCTTAGTCGCTTCGGACTCAGGCTGATAGCGATTGGGACGTTGATTGCCGCAACTGTGGTGCCGCTGGTTGTGAAGATCAAGTCCTTGGAATTACCGCTTGACTACAATGTGTTCCATTATGGCGTTTCTGTACTTGATGGATTCTCATGGTACAAGGGGGTGCTGGTCGCAGCGTGCGGCGCCGTCACTTTGCTCGGTTTGCTCCTTAGCCGAGCGCGAGTGACCCGTTTCGATGGGGCCTGCATGGCCTTGGCGACCCTTGCGATTGCCTCAGCTTTACTTAGCCCTTTTCAATCACTGGGATTCCTCGGCGTACCCTATATACTTGAGGGTTTACCGACGATCTTAGCTTACCTTGCACTAGCGGCTGGGGCGACGCGACTTAGTCCCGCGATGACCGACCGATGGCTGCCAATTGGCATCGTCAGTTCGGTGTTAGTGATTGCGATTTTTGGTCTTGCCGAAGCACGGGGCGTCCATTTAATCAATCAGCCGTGGCTTGCCAAGCTGCTGTTAGAGACGCCGGATGGTTGGCGGTCCAATTACAACGGCGGTTTTGGCGCTGCTGCATTTCCCTTCGGCAACCCAAACTATACCGGCATGTACGCTGCGCTTATATGGCCCTTTCTGCTCGCCACTGCATGCAGCAGAAGAACTTGGATGAGCGGCTTGCTACCAGCCATAGGTGCAGGGGCAGCCTGCGCGCTGCTGGTCGCCAGTGGTAACAGAGCCGGATTTATCGGCGCCATTATCGCGGTGATCCTGAGCATTCTGTACCTGCGAGGTAACATGGTACCAACACCAAAGCTAATTTTTGTTTTATTTTTTACCCATGCCGTAGCCTATGCGGTGAGCAGCCAGACCACAAATAGCATCAACCATCGCCTCGCTGGCATCAATAACGAGTCTGCAGAGACGATGTTTGTCCCGCCACCTAACGCCACCAGCCCTAGCGCCACCAACAGCACGGTGATATCGGTCGAAGACGGCCGGCTGCGGGCGGACCATGCTGGCATCAGCCTTCTTGTTGAAAGGCAGCTGCGCTCGGTTAAATTTATGGATTTGAATTATCGTCCCTTGCCTGTCGAGTTCAAAGGCGAGCAAATCGCTATCTTAGATGACCGCTTCCGTGCGTTTAGAATTAAACTACATGATGTAGATCCCTTCTATATTCTAAGCATCAACGATTATGAAATTTCGGTCACTAACCGAGGCTTTAAAATCATGCGGTTTGGTAGCTTTTTTAGTCCGGTCGCGGCGGCACGCTTTCCCCTCCCATTGAGCGACCAAGCCTTCTCCTATCGGGGGTATATCTGGTCGCGGTCCCTGCCTTTGCTCGCAGACGGTTTGTTCCTAGGCCATGGCCCAGGTGCATTTCCATTTGTCTTTCCAAACAATGATCCAGCCGGGATATTCGGAGCCTCTCAAATCGTTGATAAGCCGCATTGTTTTTATATTTCCTTTGCTTTCGCACACGGTGTTACCGCCTTGTTGATACTGCTCACGACTGGCTCTACTTTTTTTTACAAGGCGCTGCATGCCCTACTAAGCTGCCGGGACCAAGACTACTGCCTTCGCCTTCTGCCCTATGTTGCTGCCGGCGTAGGCTGCGCCGTAGCGGCCTTAGCAACCGATAGCACCATTGGTGTAGCGGCACCTTGGTGGGTACTTTTTGGCTGTGGCGTTGGCATTTTGCGACAAAGGCCGCCTCGCGCCAGCTGCTAATGGTTGCGCTTAATAGAGAAACAAGCAGCCAGCGGTGCTTTATCATGGCCCGCATGGTAAAATGAGTCTATCTAAATCGAGGGGTTACGACCCATAATGCAAACGTCCTGCGCGGCGCCAGCATTGCTTTTTAGACCCACTCCTTGAACAGCAGGTCCCCTTATGGCCCGGTCCAAAGGTGATTAGTCTGAGCACGCCTTTACTGGGCGTCTGTAGCCTTCAGTTGCATGAGCCTTGCGGCGAGGTCTTCTAGGATCGCTGGCGTATAACCAAAAAGCAGCACGCGGCGGCCACGGTCGACGGTGTCGGCAACGAGGACGATGATCGATGCTCCCCCCCCTTCACTGCTTGCTCCATGGATACTTGCAGATAAGGGCAATGCCTCGACTTGCATCTGAGTGATCGTTCCTAGGGCAAAGCTACGCCTTAGGCACAACAACCCAGCTCGTTCGCGGATGACCAGCCGCTTCCCAACCACCTCAATGCTGCTGCGGCCAAAGAGGATCATGCAGGCGAAGGCGAGGGGCAGCAGCGCCAACACCAGGCATGCGACTGCCAACCAAGGCGGGCCTGGCGTCGCGCCCCATGTAAGACCTAGCAGGGGAGCAGCACCCGCTAGGGCGAGCACCAAGCCCAGGGTCAGCGCGCCTTGCGCCAGGCGGCGTAGCGCCGACGGCAACACCCTAGCCGGTAGATCGAGACGCATGCATGACTCCGTTAAGGCCCCTTAGGAAATAACTTACCGCAAAGACCTAAGCGCCAGTTAAAAATTATAGCTCCTGCTTACCTGTAGGCTAAAGGTATTGCCGGCTTGACCAGACCAGCTTGGGGGGCTCTAACGCTTGCCGGGGAGTGCTGCTGCATTGCGCAGCAATGCCTGCTGCAGAGCCGTTGGTGTCGGCAAGTTTTTAAAAACGAAGCCATGGTGATCAAACCAAGAGGAGGCAGCCAGCAGCGGCGAGATAGCTTTGTCGGCGGCGACCTCTTGAGCGACGGCGATGATCAGTGCAACGCCAACTTGCGCCTCAGCTAACACCGCCAAGCGACCAGCCAGCTGCCCGGCATGCCACTTGTGAAATATCTCCAGGTGCACCTTAGCACCATTTGCTGCGGTAAAGGTCACATCAGGGCAACAGTACGACTGCATGCCTAAATTGATAAACTCCTCGCCTAAGGCCGCTGTATAATCAGATTGTTTAGCGTTAAAGGCGGCGATGAAGGCGGTCAGTTCCTGGGGCACGACTGGAGCGAACATCTTGTAGTGGCTGATGATGCCGACTTTAGAATCAAGTTCCAGCTGAAACACCTTTTGCTGCAGTTTAACCTCTGCAGTCATCTCCCATTTCGGCATCTGTAAAACATATGGGAAAAAGTTGGCCAGGCGCATGCCATAACTTTGGGTGTTCTGGAAGATTTTGAGGGGGCCGCTGAGGTGGCATACCACCTCGTCAGGGGCCTCGCCTGGTTCGACCGTGCTGAGTAAGCGCTGGAATTTTAGGCAGCGAAAAAATCGGCGCTTATCAGCAATCGTAGCTCCCTTTAACCGCACTTCGACGGCTTGGGCATGCAGGAGCAGCCCCTGCACCTGCGCGCAGTTATAGCGATGTAGGAGCCCAGCAGGCGTAATCGGCTCGAAGCTTTTGACAATGCGAAACTCGGCGAGGTCGCCGTAGAGCTGCTCTTTGAGACTCGCCACGGGCGCATCTGCAGCGGCGGCAACGGCGTTTTGAAAGTCATGCAAGGTTTGCTGGATACCGTCTTGCCGCAGGCTCTCGGCGGACTGCAGCACCGCCCAACGGCGCTTAGCCACTGCCCCATCATCGTCAACCTCTTCGCAGCGATCGGCAAGCAACTTCTTAAAAGCAGGAGTCAGGAAATGATCAGCCCAGTTACCCTCGGAGATCTCCTCGTCCAGATCGCCTAGCGTCGAGCCAATGCCACAGCGAAACTGCTCGATTAAGCCCTCAGCCAGCTCGGTGAGCACGGGGTCTTGAGCCGCGACAAAGACGGGGCTGACCCGTTCCTTACGCTTCCGGTAATTCAGAAGGTCCTTGGTAAGCATCGTGCTGCCTGCGTCTTTGGTTAACAAAATATTCATTGGTGCCCTGGGCGATCACCTCATAGAGCACCGCCCGTTTACCCGGCCTTGCACGCAGAATCCGCCCGAGGCGCTGAACATGCTCCCGCACTGTGCCTGATCCGGAGAGTACCAAGCCGATGCTAGCCTCGGGCACGTCAACGCCTTCGTTGAGCACTTTAGAGGTGGCGAGGACGCTGATCGCACCGCTGCGAAATGAGTCCAGGAAGAGCTTGCGCTCCTTGACCTTCGTTTGATGGGTCAATACCGGCACGAAAAATTCCCTGCCAATGCGGTAGGCCAAAGCGTTGTCATCGGTGAAGATCAGCACGCGTTCACCGCGGTGACGTTTAATGATCTCCCAGGTTGCTTGTAGCTTCGCGTGGGCGGCCTGGGCCAGACGCTTCTGATCGCGGTAAGCGCGCATGGCGAGTCGCCCGTCCGTGGTGCGTACCGATGCACGCACAAACTGCATCCAATCAGCGCCGCTATTAAAACGGATGCCGCTGCGTCGTAGAAAGCTGGTGTAAAGGCCGCGGGCCTCCTGATAAGCGGTCATCTCCTCCGGGGTCATTAGAACCTGAATGCTGACGACATCATAGGGCGACAACACAGTGTCCGCCATCTGATGGATCTGGCCTTCGTAGACTAAGGGTCCAACCAGGTCGTAGATCACCCGCTCCTTGCCATCGGTACGCTCCATCGTAGCTGACAAGCCCAGGCGGAAAGGCGCAATCGCGGCAATGGCAATCGTTTGGTATTGCGGCGCGGGGAGATGGTGGCATTCATCGAAGATGATAAAACCGAACTTCTGACCAAGACGCTCAATATGCAGAACCGCCGAATCATAAGTCGAGACGGTGATCTGCTGGATATCGTGAGCACCGCCGCCAAGCAACCCGATCGGTTGCTGCAAATAGCGGGTTAGTACTGTTTCCCACTGCTGCATCAAATCTATAGTAGGCACGATGACCAGCGCAGAGCGCGCGGTGGTCAGGATCGCAAGCACAGCGAGAATGGTCTTGCCGGCGCCGGTTGGTAGTTGAATCGAGCCGGCCTTACCTGCGCTGACCCAAGCGGCGAGCGCCTTGGTTTGATGCTCACGCGGCACGATTGGTTCGGCCAGACGAAGGGACAAGACATCGTATGCCCGAGCCTGGTCGTCAAAAGTATGGCCCAAGCTCCGCAGAGTCAACAATAGACTTTTATAGACCCGTCCGGGTGCGCGCCATTGCTTGGTCCGCAGGTCCCAAGTCACCTGGGGTAACTGTGCCGCCAAGGCATCGGTCAACCCGCTGAGCAGTAAGGTGCCACTATCATATGCAATGCTAATAGATGCCATGACTTACCTCAAGTCTTAAGCACCTGGGTATAACTTACCAGGCACCTTTAGACCAGAAGTAAACTGAGGCATTAAGGTAGTCGTCTGGCCGCGCCGTCGTCAGCCACAGGCGTTCCTCAGCATCGATGGTGAGGTTGGTCAATGTTTTGAGTTGGGTCGGCAAGGCGTAGGTGGCGACTCGCGGCAGGTGGAAGCAGGAACTGAAATGAAAGCTCGCTAGGCGCTTGTTTTGGCGCTCACCCACAACCACCAGCCGCTGCGAGGCGACGACACCAATTCCAGTAATATCAGATGGTTGAAGATCATGCGCACCTTCCAGATTGCACTTGCGAACGATCATGCATGATGACGGCTCGGCCGCGCTACAAGCCATCTGCACCAACGGGAAGCCGATCATACGGGTCGCCAACAAATAATTCACCTGGTCTCCGGCGTGCCAAGCCGCTGGCATGCGTGCCATTCCCGCAATGTGCAGGCCTGAGGTAGCCAGCCAAGCTCGCTTAAAGGCTAGTCGCAATGCGGCTGTCTCTGGATGAGTGGCCTCCCCACCGCGGTCTGCTGGCGGCTTGATGAGGTCCCATGGCACGCTGCGCCTGAAGGTTTCCTTGCCGGTGCTAGGATCCGCCTCGATCATGCTTGAGGTGATGGCTTCAAATAACAGAATGCGTCCCCCACTGAGGTCAGCCCCGACTAAGTCCCAATCAACCGGATCTTTCACGACGCTCAGCCGTTGCTGGCTGCTGAGCGGGCCGAAGGACTCCAAGCGCGTGGCCTTACCGGCATGGAAGGCGACGTCAATAATGAGTCCAAGATTGCGTGCTGGTAACACCAGCAGCCGCGATGCAAATACCCCGAGTCCAGTCGCCCCGAAAGAGGCCGTCTCCAGACTGGTCGCCTCGGTTGGCGCAGGCAGCTCGCGCACCTTGCCCTTAACTAAATGCGGTGCGGCGGCAAATGCTGCCGCGCCTGGCTGACTGTTTGGGCCGATAAACATGGCGCAAACTACCAAAAATACAATCTGAATTGATTTATTTTGACGAAAGGTCATCGCCACCTCTGTCGACTTAGGTTGTGGATCCCAACATGAATGCTGGTGCCTGGCCAGGAGCCATGCCGCTTGTTTTGGCAGGCCATAGGTGAAACTGGTATCATAAACCTATCCAGCATCAACATCATCTCCCTTCGTCTCGGACCTCATGTCTAGCTCTATGAGGTGTGCCTGTGCCCGCTGCACCAGACTCGATCGATTATACTCATTATTTGCTTGGCCGGACCAAAGCCGAGCGCATGGCGACCCTAAGCGTCATGGCCAACACCCAAAAGGTGCTACCAATCTCTTTGGCGGAAGATTTGTTGTGCCTCGACATTGGCGGCGACGAGAAGCTGTTGATCCTGGCCTGCACCGGTTCCAAGGACGCACTCGCACTCGAACATTTTCTGACGTTGCAGGCAAACTCTGAGTCTCAGGAGCTGGCGACGCTAGCACTCCGGCTGTGGGACCAAAAAACGCAACACCTATTGTGGTTTCGCATCGCTAATCAGCTGCAATCGCCGCTCATTTCGCAGCGAGTTTTTTACACCATCATCGATCTCGCCTTTCACACCGGCGGCAGCAAGGTGCTAGAACAGTCCGTCCATGTCGACGGATTAGCCGACATGTCCGAGGCGATGCACGGCCTACTTTTGCATCGCGCCTGCGAGTGGAGCGTGCAACATAGCCAGATAGATAGGATTGCCGAGTCCTGCCTGACGGGCCTAGGTACCCATCTCCACCCCAGCAACAAAGCGATGCCATCGGCTCTTGCCTATATCGCTCGTTATCATCCTGAAGAAATTGCCAGCCTGACGCTGCGCGCCAACGTCAGCGAGCCATGGCGCGACATCCTCCGCGCTATTTCCGCTGCTACAGCTCACCACGCAGTTCAATCAACCCAATTGGCAAAGCGCCTCAAATCGCCAGAGAAGACCACGCTAGGCGCGGTGTCCCTGCTCTGGCCAGCGCTCTGGTCACGGCACACCCTCTCAGCAGAGACCGTCGCCGGTGCTCTTCACGTCGCCGCCGCGGCGGCATTGAAGGCCGCAAATTATGGGGGAACCCACGGCGAGGCGTCGAGCCCCTGGGAATTCTTCGCCGGCATTCCCGCTGCGACCTTGGAACAATCAACGCTTAGTCTTAGCGACGATAGGCTCTTCGCGGCGTCGCTGACTCTGCTCGGTGGATTGCTTGCTGTACCGGCCTCACCTAGCCTCCTGTTATCGCTGAAGGCCAGGCTAGCAGCCACCCAAGATCCTGGAGTGCTGCTAGCGGCATTGCCGCTGCGCATCCGCATCGAGCTGACGGAGGGGACACCAAGCAGCGGCAAAAAGAACATCCTCCCGTACGCGTTGGTCAAAAAAGAGGAGGCTATGGTCTTAAGAGGCGACAAGACCGCCACGCCCTACCCATTTGCCGACAGCAACCCAGCAGTTGCCGAAGACGCCGACTCATTGGCCAGCCGCAAGCGCTTTTTTGGCATCGCCTACCGCAGCGAACGCCAATCTGCCGGCCAAGGCACCGGCTTTTTCGACTTGTTGGCGAAGGCCTGGCAAGCACCAAACCAAGATCAGCTGGCCCAACTTGCCGACCAGTCTAGGCGCGTCGATGGCATCTTCCGATTGTGCTACATCAATGCCCTTGGCCAGTTCAAGGGATCAGACAACGCCGTCTTAAAGCTGATGGATTTTATCCGCTCTAAGGAAATCGACGATCTGCATGCTGTGCTTGCAGCCTTGGGTAAGATCGCCACGGCGCGTTCCACCTTCGAGCTGGTCGCCTGCTTAACCAGACCGAACATCACCCCAGCGCTACAGTTGGAAACCTGCCTGCTGCTAAAAAAGCAGAATTTGAGTAACCTCCAAAACGAACTACACAGCGCCATCAACGACCTCGGCATCGAAGCAGTCACGGCAGGTGTAAAATGGGAAGTGCGCGAGCTGGTGTCGAGCATGCTCGACTCGACGCCTGCCAAGTCCTTGCATAAATCTAGCGAGGTCAGCGCCGGCCTGGAAATCAGTGATCAACGCCTTGACCAAGAGCTCGCCGGTAAAATCCCGCACTACCGCGAGCTGTCTAGCGAGGTCAAGCGCGCGCTGCGTACGGCCCAATTCTTCCACATGCAGGTGAAGACTGACGGCGCACCGGCCTCGATCGACCTCAGCCCAGTCATAGATATGCAGTACAAATCGCTCGAGCTGCTCTTTCGCGAGGTGTTTGAAGAACCCTGCTCGCGCTTGATACACCGCGGTGTGTTACAGCGGCGCCTCGACATCATTGGCTATGCAAGGCCTATCCCTAGCGCTATGGATGAATTTGAGCACTTCGTATCCGGGCTGCCCACCGTCCGCGAGATCCCCTTTTTTAGCGCTTTCAAACTGCGCAAAATGCTTCGCGCGATCTGCCAGTACCGCCCGGGCCGCCGTTTCACCCTCGACGGACTAAAAGCCTTTGCCCTGTTCTTTTTGTGCTTTAGCCGTAACGAATGCCGCTACGGCTTAGCCAACCTCTTTCCGCTCGGTCTGCGCAGTGACGGTGAGCTGATGCAGTTCGCTAAAATGCTGCATACGATGCAGGACTTTCGCAACCGAGCCGCCCACGAAGGCTTCCACCCGGACGCTGCTAGCGATATCGACGGAATCTGGCGTTCGACTGCAGAGATCGTTCAAACCGTATTCGTCATCCAAACCGCACTCCAGTCGCTAAGTGGTCAAGGCGGACACGGCGATGCTCGGGAGAAAAAAGTGTCATGAGACAAGGGGCATACGGGCGACGAAGCATCATTCTGCAAGCAACGGCCATGCTGTTAGTGCAAGGCGCAACCGCTTGTATCCTCGCTAAATTGAACACTCCGCCTGGAGGTGCCGGGTCGACTGGACCGGCGTTACCAATTGCTCCGGCCCTAGAACCCGAAGAAACCGACGTCATTGCCTATGCTCAGACCTGCAAGCGCGAATTGAACTTACCGGCCGACATCCTGCCGCAATGGAACTGCCTGGCTGGAATAGAAATCCCAGTCACCATCAATGACCAGCCGCTGACAGAAGCCAACTATAAGCAGCTTAAAGCCGGCCAGGTCGGCTGCGACCGTCCCTCCTGGTTGGGTTCGGAAGCCTGTTCAAACTATGCATTTGTGCAAAAACGAGCTCTGAGCGACGAGGTCGATGCTTACCTAATTTGTCGCGATCAGAAATTCACCACTCACAAGGACCGAGCTACCCGCCTCAAGGACCTGCAGACTTCGTCCGGCGTGGACACCTTTAATTCCTACTACACCTTCGACAGCCTCGGTATGATCTGGACCAATAAGAGCACCGGCAAGACCTGTTTTTTTGACTTCGTCGGCCAGGTTTATGGCGGCCTGATTCCCTCACCTGATGACGACCATATTCTAGAGTACTCCGAGCTGCCCAATCCCAAGCCCCCAACCGAGCTGTCCACCGGCCCCATTGCCGCTGCGGTCTGGGGTCGCAACGCTCGCGGTACCTGGCGCGCCCCAAGTGTCATGGGCAAAGAAGATAGCTGCATCGTCTGCCATGATAACGGTCCGATTAAGAGCAGCCCATGGATGGAGCAGGCGATCAGACTGCCGGTCAATCCCCCGAACGTGCCAATGCTCGTGGTCGGCAAAGCTTTCGCCGCCTGGAAGGATAGATACCCGCTCCGTGCCATCTCCACGGCCCCCTTGAGCGATGGCAAAGGCGGCAGCACTCCTCAGAAATGCACCCAGTGTCATCGCATCGGTAACCAGTCGACATGCGAATACTCCATGTCCTACTCCGTCGGCAAAAGCTCGCCATTAGCAAAAGTCACTGGGCCGATCAATTGGGCGTATGCCGTGTGGATGCCGCCACAAACCCAGGCGGAACAAGCGCGGGGCTTTGACGCCCAAACGCAAAATTTTAATGATAAATTCAGCGCCCATTATGACCGGCTCGCCTGCTGCTGTAAAAATCCCAACGCGATCAACTGCACCTCTCAAGATGTGACCGTCAGTCCGATCGCCGCGCCAATCGCCGGTACCGGGCCTGACATTTGCCCATAAATACCTAAAACCTCGAAAGGGCTCCCACCTTGCGCCAGCCATCGACCATCATCATCGCCATATTATGCCTGCTGCCTTCAGCGGCAAAGGCCGGCGCCAGCAAGGAGAGCCAAGGCAGCGTCAGCAAGGAGAGCCAAGGCAGCGTCAAATGGTTTTGCGGCCAGTTTGAGACTGCTCTGGATAAAGGTGGGAACGCCAGCCATGCCGTGCAGCAATGCATTGAACTGATCAATTCCGGGGTGGCGCAGCAGCGCTTTCGCTATAAAAAAGATGTCGCGATCACCTGCGCTCAAGGCCAGCCGACCTGCGCCAGCGTGCTCACCGGTAACATCGCTGCTGGCGGCGCCTGCGAATCCTCACTCGACTGCCAACAAGCCCTAGTCTGCATCGGCCCGCGCGGCGGCCCACCTGGCCAGTGTACAAAGCCTCTCGCCAGCGGCCAGACCTGCAACGAGGAAGTCGGTGCAGGTCGCTTCTTCGCAGCGGCACTCGCCAAGCGTGGTGCTTGCAGCCCGGGCCTGCATTGTGCTCACCGAGACGGGGCGGCGGATCATTGCACCAAGGATTGATGGCCGTTACTCAGGACCAAAAGCGACGGCTACGAAGGCCGCAACGTCATAAGTCCCCGTGCTCTGCAACTGCCGAAGCGCAGCCTCTAGGGCTGCTAACTTGATTTCATCGTGGGCAGCTGCAAAGACAGAGTGCAGTAAATGCAGGCTGTAGACAAAGCCAGGGTCGATACGCAACGCTATTCTAATCTGGTCGATGGCCTCACCTTGGCGACCGGCGTTGAGCAGGGCAATGGCAAGATTGTGATGCGGCTGCGCATAGATCCGGCCGGTAGGACTGGAGGCTGCGAGCTGATAATAGCGGATGGCCTTCACTTCATCGTGATGGTCAGCGTAGTACATGCCCAGGTTATTATAGATCCGCCCGGAATCCGGCGCGTAGCGCAACTCGCCCAGGTAAAAGGCTTCGACGTCCGCCCACTCACCAGCGCGGGCATAGGTACGGATCGACGCGGCAACCAGCAAGGTCAGACTGATCCCAAGTGTCGCTAAGCGGCGGCGGGTCCAAGCATCGCCACCACTAGGCCCCCAACTGCGATTAAAAACCAGCGCCAGCCCCAGCGCCAGGCCGATCATCGGCATATAGAGCCAGTGCTCTAAAAAAATAGAGTTTAAGGGGATCACCCCGACAAAAGGCATCATGGCTGCAAAAAACCAGCCGAGGCTCAGTGACAGGCGCGGCCAACGTCGCATTTGCGCCAGGCCGGCGGCGGCCACACTCAGGCAGCCCAAGCCAAAGATGCCACGTGCCGTCCATAAATCAGCGTAAGCACGGTAAGGTTTTTCATAAAACAGCTCGCTAGGCCAGACGATAAGCTTGGCATAATCCCATAAGACGCAGACGTACGTGGTCAGACGTAAACCGAGGCTTTGCGTATAGGCATTAACCTCTGATGTCAGCCCAATCGCATCGCCAAATTTAAATACCGTCACTTTCAAAATGACCCATAGGCATGACAGCAGCATGGCCACTGCCACGGCGCCAAGTTGGCTACGCTCACGAACCATCCATAGGCGTACCTTCATATTAGAATGCCCGCTAGCACCCTGGGGGTGAGCGAAGGCCGACGCCACCATTAAGAGCATGATCATCGGACCAAACACCACGGCATTTTCCTTCGAAAACAGCGCTAGAACCAGCAAGGCACTTTGCACGATGCTAAAGGCAAGCCAATTTTTAATTGCGCTCCCCCATAGCCACCGAGTCGCCATGGCCAAAGCCGCCAGGCCAAAAAATGCCGCCAAAGGATCAGCCAGACCCGATATATAGGCCACTGCTTCAGTTTGCACCGGATGCAGCAAAAACACTGCGGCACCAAAGGCGGCTGGAACTAAACCAAGGCCAAGGTTTAGGCAAATAAAGAACAAGCTATAGCCAGCACCTATGTGCAGCGCTACCTGCAAAAGGTGGTACGGCACACTGGTCTTGGTGCCGACCAAGCGGTAAAGCAGTGCGTAAATCAATTGCTGATTAGGCCGGTAGAAGTTCCCCTTAATCGAGGCGCCGTCGGTCACCGCCGAGCTATAAATGGCCGCGACATGATCTAGGGAGTGAACCATTTCATTGCGCACGATGAAATGTTCGTCATCGAAGAAAAACGGCCCCTGTAGGGCCGGGCTATAGCTGATCAGGGTCCACAGACCAAGACCAAGCAGGACCAACGGCCGAAGCCAAATTTGCGGTAGAGTTGGGAGCATCCCTTTCATACTAGGAGAGTGCGCCAGTTAAATCAAAGACCCCCTGCCCCGCAGGCACAAACTCGGATTCCGTGACCGTCTGGCCACCTGCAGCTGCCTCAATAATGCACACCACGGTCCCTATAAAGTCCGCCGACACCTACTTTAACCAGCCAACACTCTAGCAAAAAAAGCATTTCCGCTATAAATCACACTTTCCTCGCCCCGTTCGCTATATTAATTTGATTGGGCCGCCACATTGTGAGAAATTCCCATTCAGCTGGGATGCAATGGCTTTCAAGACGTTTTTTTCACCGGAGGTCGTCGTGCGTATTAAGACTAGTTGCGTAGCTGGAATATTGACGTTGGTTGGCGGTGCAGCGCAGGTTGCTCATGCTGAAGATAATAAGGTCGTCTCGGCGGCGGATTCTACCAAGATAGGTTTGAATTTCCGTTCTGAAATCAACCGCAACGACAATGGCCTACAAAAGGTCAAGGACACCAAGGCGCCCAGCGCTAGCACCACGCTGGCGGTGCAGTACCTCCAGGTCAAGCTCAAGGGCAACCTCAATAAAGAAACTGAGTACAGTTTCCGCTTCAACCTCCTCGATCCCTACCCAACCAAGGGCGGTCCGCTCGACTATGGCTTTGGCACCCATTGGTTTACCGACATGGTCGGCTTCTCGATCGGCAAGCAGCGCATTATGCAGGGTGGCTGGGATACCTTTGACACCGACTACCGCAGCCATTTGACGGGTGCGTATGCCAACAACCTTGCTTTTAGCAGCTACGAATACGCTGCCGCATTGCATATCAAGGCCGCCGGTGTCGTCAACATCCAGCTACTCAACGACAAAGTAACCCCAGCGGCACCCACTGGTGGCATCGATGCTTCGTGGAATAAAAAGGCCAACCCAACCCTGGCCATCGGCTGGCTTGGTGACTTCGGCGTCGTCAAGCCGCTGCTCGAGTACGGCACCTTTGACAACCAGAAATCAATGTATATCGACGTCGGCGTCAAAGCAGAGGTATCCAACTTATTAGTCCGCTTTGACTACCGTAACGAAGCCTACTCACACCGCGTCAGTGACGCCGCCGATGCCAAAGCCAAGAGCAAGGTCGACAAGGGCAATGCCTACACCTTATTGGCGTCCTATGACGTTAATCAAACAGTGACTCCATGGGGCTATTTCTCGGCCTATGACAAAAAGGAATACGTAGACACCAAGACCAATAGCTTCAAGGCTGCCAGCGCCACTAGCAGCGCCGCGCCGGTTTGGGACGACAACAAGACCGTCTGGGGCGTCGGCGTCGACGTCGTTGGCCCACTTGGCAAAGGCTGGACTCCCTACCTCGCCTATGTCTCAACTTCGGGTAAATTCCTCGATGAACAGAAGACTGGCAGCAAGGTCACCCGCACCGATGGCCAAGTACGCCTTGGCGTCCTGGGTAATTTCTAGAGGCTGATGATCCGGCGGTGCACGAGCTATTATAGTGCACCCAATTCATTGAATTCACAGCTTAGCTTAGGGCCCGGCAGGAATGGTCATACCAGTCCGACCGGGCCCTAAGCACATGGTCTCACATCGTCCGAAAAGACCGATTTATCGGCTACCAACAGCCTTTTTTGCTGCCCGTTAGGGACGAGGGTCCAGCATCTTACTCCCTGGCAACTTGCCGTAGCGCATTGCCATTGTTTGAGCTATGCACTCATGTTAGGTTGCGGCAATTACTGCTCTTCCATTACACGGATCCACGCCTACCCTCATGGTCCCGAACTAGAGGTAAATCATGACTCAACAAGTTGCACTAGTGACCGGTGGAAGTCGCGGTATCGGTGCTGCATGTGCCATCGCCCTAGGCCGCGCCGGTTATAAGGTTGCCGTGCACTATCGTTCCGACGAAGACGCGGCAAGGCAAGTGGTCAGTGAAATCGGCGAGGGCCAGGCCATAGCCTATCGCTTCGATCTCACCAGGGAGGGTGCCTGCGCCGACCTAGTTAAGGCCGTTAAGACCGAACTCGGCTCGCTGGATGTTTTGGTAAACAATGCGGGCTTATCTATTGATCAGATCCTGCCCTTGGCCAAGCCCAGCGACTTTGACCTGCTGCTCAATACCAATTTAAAGCCGGTATTTCTTCTGGCTAAGGCCGCAAGCCGCGTCATGATTAAACAAAAGAGTGGACGCATCATCAACATCACGTCGGTCGTCGGCCATACCGGCAACCCAGGGCAGAGTATGTATGCTGCCACCAAGGCCGCTATCACGGCTTTTACACAGAGCATCGCCCAGGAGCTTGGTGCCGCAGGCATCCTCGCCAACTGTGTCGCACCTGGTTTTATCGAAACGGATATGACCAAGGACTTGCGAGTAGAGGTTAAGCAAATGATCCTAAGCCGCATCCCGCTTAAACGCTTGGGCCGAGTTGACGAGGTTGCTGCAGCGGTAGATTTCCTGGCATCTGCCAAAGCCTCCTACATCACCGGCACGACCCTTCATGTAAATGGCGGAATGTTTACAAGTTGAGTGGCTTATTTGTTCACAGGGCGGTTTAACGTGGTTAAGACCGAGCATTCAGCTGCAGGTACCGGCAAGCGTCTAGTCATCACCGGGATGGGGCACTACTTTCCACCCGAGGTGCTGAGCAACGAATTCTTCGAGAGTCTGGATATCGGCGCTTTGGCCGCATGGACCTATGAACGTGTTGGCATCCGGCAACGCCACTCGGTCCTACGAGCGGAAGATATCCGGCAACTCCGCCACGGCCTGACTTCGCGGCAGGACTTAGTAAATTCCGGCCGCATCGCTACTATGGCTGAGATGTGCGGCGAACCTTGGCAATTGGCGCTCAGCCGCTCGGGGCGGACCGGCGTCCCTCCTAGCGTCGACCTAGTGATTGCCGGGACCTCAGTGCCGGATTGGGATATTCCAGCCAACGCCTGCTCGATTGCTGCGGGTTTGGGCTTGGAATGCGCCGCATTTGATGTCAACTCAGCCTGCAGCAGCTTCATTGTCGACCTGCATGCGGCCCGCGGCCTCATGCTAAGCGGCATGGCCAAGGCTGTTGCCGTGTTCAATGCCGAGCGCTATTCGACGCGCCTTGATTTTAGCGACCGTAGCAGCTGCATGCTCTTTGGCGACGCTGCCACTGCGGCCATACTCAGCACCGATGCAGCGGCTCATGGCCTGGAGCTAATCGATACCATCGTCGAGTCGTCGCCGGTTGGCTTTCAAAGCGTGCGCATTGCTGATGGCGATACGTTCAAGCAGAACGGTGCTGCAGTGCAGCGTTTTGCCGTCACCAAAACGGTGGCGGTCACACGGCAACTACTGGAACGGCACGCTCTGACCCCTGGCGACCTTGCCTATTTTGTCGGTCATCAAGCAAATTTTCGCATGCTCACCTCGGCCTGTAATAGGCTCGGCATCACACCAGCGCAGCACCTACACAATGTCGAAATGCGCGGCAACCAAGGTGGGGCTGGCGCGCCAGCGGTGCTATCGACCCACTGGGACCGCTTTGCGGTCGGCGACCTCATCGCAGTGGCGGTGGTTGGTTCAGGACTAACCTGGGGTGCCGCACTCTTGCGGCGAGTTTAAACTCAGAGTTCTAGTCCTTTAGATGCACCAAGACCCCAGGATACTGGGGTGCCGAGTCGAGTGATCCTGTCCCGATAAACAGCCATTTAAGCAGCGACCGATAAAAGCCAAACAGCGGCTCTCGCAATGCGATCTCGTCACGCAATCCTTCACGTTTAGACTTGAATCCAGCATGGCTTTCCTGAGTTAAAAACTCCTGTTCGCTGAAGTAGTTACGCAGCGACTGGGTCTGCACCTCGAAGGTCTTGCCGCCCCAGCGCACCACTGACTTCATGGCCGACCAACCGCTCGCCTTACGCAGGTCGGTAGCGCTGTAATCCTTGGTTTCGAGGTGATCAAGGCGCAGCAGCTCCGGCGTCGGGCGCAGACCAAGATCTGATACTAGTCCAGGATCCCAGGTCGAATCGACAAGCACTCGGTGCATTTCGGCGACGTCGGCCTTGCCGCCGACCACAATTTTAAGGCCAAAGACGTCTTTAACGAACCAGCTCAAGTGGCTCATTTGCTTATCGCGCCGCACCAGGCCGTCGAGGTCAAAGATCTCGTCGACCACCTTATTCCAGATTTCTTCTTCAGCTTTAATCCGGCTGATAAGTTTATGGATGTGTAAGGGGTTGGATTCGGTGGGCTGGTATTCGACAAAATTGGCGACCAACGAGGCGCTGCTCCAAACGCCCTGTTCGACAAAGCGCAGCTTCGCTAATTGCCTAGTCCCCAAATCAATGTCAGAGGTCGTATAGAGGTCCTTTGGCGACAACCCTTGGCTAAGTACGAAGCGCTCCTTTGTCGCGTCGTTTTCACCGATAACGACGCTGCTGAGTTGATAGCCGGTAAAGAAATGGCGGCAAAACAGTTCGCATAATTGGTGAAGCGCCTCCTCACCGCGCAATATCATCGAACTAAACGCCAGCCGCACCTCCCCTAACTGTGCACGCGAAAACTCCAAATGGTGGACATTCATCCCCTTCGGCTTACGCAACTCTTGGAGAAGTTCAGTGAGAAAGCCAACGAACTCATTTAGCCGCGGCTCCTGCGTCACCATCCAGAGCGGGGACCTCGCCGCGTTTGCTTCCCCTTCGATAGCGCCTGTTTTCATTTGCGCATCCCTCCCGCTAAAAATCTCCCGATACACCCGCGGCTACTCCAGGGCCGGGCCCCAGATTGGCGATTCCGTATGAAACAAGCCAGTATTGAGCGGGCGCTGGGCAGAGCCATCACGATTCATGACATAAAGGTGCCGGACCCCTTTGACATCACCACGGTCGGGCGTGCGACTCGACTCGAATAACAGCATCTGACCATTTGGTGACCAACTCGGATGCTCATTATCGCCCGAACGAATGGTCAAGCGTTCAAGGGCAGTGCCATCGGGACTCATCATAAATAGATCAAAACGGTCGATGTCTCGATCGAATCCAGCGAAGGCAATCTTGTCGGAGGCAGGTGACCAGGCTGGGCTGGCATTCCACCAACCCGCGTAGGTCAGACGCTTATCGCTGACCACCCGTACTTCGGTATCGCTCGCCCACTTCAGCTCGGCACGAAAGATGTGCGGGTTGCCAAAGCGCCCGGATACGAAGGCCAGCCACTTGCCATCTGGAGAAAATGCCGAATCGACATCAAGGCCGGGACCACGAATCAGCGGCCGACTCTGCGTACCATCGGCCTTGATGTAATAAATATCGGCATCGCCTTCAACCGACCCGGTAAACGCCACGACCTTGTTGTTCGCCGCCCAAGCGCTACCACTATTTAAGCCTTTGCGACCGGAGAGCTTTCGCTTTTTGCCGGTGGCTACCTCATATAGAAACAGGTCCGGATTGCCATCTTCAAACGAAGTGTAGGAGACAAAACGCCCGTCGTGGCTGAAATTCGGCGAAATATGGGGGACCTGTGCCGAGGTGATCGCCACGGCATTAGCGCCATCAAAGTCTGAAAGGTAGATCTGCTTCGACGAAGTAGCCGCCTGCTTTCCGACAAAGAGAAGTTTCGAGGAGAAAATCCCGGGCTTATTCGTGTAAGCTCTAAGAATATGATCGGCGTATTTCGCCATCACGAGTTTGATCTCAGCAGGCGGGACCTTCGAATATTTTT
>Ga0315289_10005619_pt1 | contig 18494 bp, 7 predicted proteins | sample YL17G11_40_MG_FD_203452 | JGI IMG/M metagenome (GOLD analysis project Ga0315289, IMG submission 203452) | Sediment microbial communities from Yellowstone Lake, YNP, Wyoming, USA - YL17G11_40 | ecosystem: Environmental > Aquatic > Freshwater > Lake > Sediment | place: USA: Wyoming | collected...
CCACGTGGCGTTGAACTGGTAGCTCTGGTTAGGAGCGTACGTGGCAGGCGGGTCAGGAGCTGCTGTCAGGTTGGCGTACTGCGGGAACGTCGAATCGAAAACTGTAAGTATGTGCGTCGCGAGCGTTGAGTCGCTCCAGTTGGCATTACCTGTTGTGTTGGCTGCTATCAGCCAGCTTCCCACGCCGATGTTGGATGTCCTAGTGAGGTTGAACACATCTCCGGTGCTGCTGTTTATTTGCGCGAGCGCGCCCGTGTAGTTCGTCCACAGCTTGGTTGTGAACGACGGCATGCTGCTGTTAGCCTTAAGCTCGGCCACGCTAGCGTACGGATAGCTCGTGTCGCTGTCCGATCCGTTCAGATAAAGGCTCGTGGTTACCGTGCCTTTTTCAATAGTATAACTCATCGTTCCGGTCGAATTCCAGTTGGTCGGACCCGCGGTGTCGTTCGCATACCACTTGTATGCGTAAGTGTTCGCCGAAAGGTCGGTGAAGTCCTTGTAATAGACGCTGCTGTCGTTGCTGACCTGCCCTGCCAGGTAGGAATAGTTGGTTCCGTCGAACTCCAAGATTACATCGCTGACTGCCACGTTGTCCGTCCAGCTGATGTTGAACTGGTAGCTGGCGCCTGGCGAGTATGTTGCCGGGCTGGCCGGAGCTGTCGCGTTGGCGGACCATGTCGGAGGCGTAACGTCACCACCTAGCGGAGCGAACGTGCTGAAGGTCGTTGTGTTGCCCCAGACGTAGTTCGCGCTTGTGTCGACGCCCGTCTGTACCAGTGGCTGCCAAGAACCGCTGTAACGGTACATGTGCAGACTGGACTCGTCGACACCGAACGGCAGAGGCTCGGTGTAGCTGACGTTGATCATCGCCCAGCTGTCTCCGGAGTTGGCGGATGCGTTGAAGTAGCGGCTGATGTTGTACTGTGCGTTGGGCGGGCTGGTCGAAGCATTGATTGCAAAGTCCTTGCCGTTGAAGGAGACGTTCGCTGTTGAAAGCGTGAGATTGTAGGCTGTGTTGTTGAGCGAGCTGGATTCGGAATAATAATCCCAATTGGTTGTGTTATAGACGGCGTTGTTGTTGAAAATGTTGTTGGAGCTGGATGATGCCTTTATGCCCCAGATATTGTTACTGACAGAATTACCAGTAAGCGTGTTCGAATCGGCGCTGGAGAACAAATAGACCGCTGCCGTACCGGAATCTTTGACATTGCTTACCGTGTTGTTGGTTATGTTGTTGCCTGTGCTCGTGTATACCCAGATGCCGTAGCCTCCAGCAAGAGGCGGATCAAAGCTGACGTTGTTGACTGTATTATTTAACATGATATTGTTGTTGGCGCCGTCAAATGTCACCAGTCCGAAACCTTTGCTGTTACTGACCACGTTGTCGGTCACGTTGTTTGATGAGCTGGAAAGCAGAGCTATGCCGCTGCTGTTGACTGTGTTGTTGGTGATCCTGCCGTTATTGCTGGCCAGCAAGCGGATGCCCATGTTGAAACCTGTAATGCTACAGTTGCCTATGGATACGCCGTTAAGGAAGTTCGAATCGACACCGTAGTAACTTGACGGCGGATTGATCGGTCCGGTGATGCTGTGCCCGGCGCAGTCGAGATTGATGTTGTTGGTGCCGATGATCAGGCCGTTGGCCGTGCAGTTGAGGTCGTAAGTCAGGGTCGTGTTTGTCGTCAATGTGCTTCCGCAGCAGACTGCACCGTAGTTCAGCGTTGTCATGGCCTCGTCGACGTAGTAGGGCGCGAGCGAATCGCGCGATACGCCTGTTATTTTGGCGTTGCATATAAAACCGCCCCAGTAGTCGAGCGTGTAGTTGTTGGAACTACCGCTCGAAACCGAGATGTCATAAAGGGTGCTGTTGTATATCTTGTTGTAGCTAATGTTGTCAAAACTGGACAATTCTATATAGACGCCCTGGTTGTTCCTGTAGAAGGTGTTGTTGGTTATCAGGTTCCTGTTGCTTGGGCCAGTGAAGGAGTTACCGAGCTTTATTCCGTAAGCGTTGTAGTTGCCGGTGTTGTTGATGAAGGTGTTGTTATCTCCAGAGAACGCAGGTGGACTCGGCCCAGCAGAACCAACCAGACTGAAACCGCTGTCGGTGTTGTTGTTGGCTGTGTTGTTTGTTATGGTGTTATTGAAGCCGAGCGTGGAAAAACCATACCTGTTATTGTTCATCGTGTTGTTGGACAGGGTGTTGTTGTAACCGAACAGGATGAATATGCCCAAGTCGCTGTTGTTATTTGCCGTGTTGTTGATGAAGGTGTTGAAGCTGGTTGTTGGGAAAGTCACGGTGTTTCCAAAATAGATGCCTTCACCCCTGAACTGCGGGTAGGAACCAGGCGGATAGTTGTAGCTTACGTTGTTGTTGATGAGGGTGTTCTTGGAGCTGTTCTCGAACCACATGCCGTAGGCGGTGCCGGAGGCGTTGTGGACGTTTCCATAGACTGTGTTACCGATGAAGGTGTTGTTGGAGCTGGACGTGACGTAGATGCCCGTCGTGTAACTGGTCACGGTGCAGTTCTTGGTTATTGTGTTGTTGACACCATTCACGTGGATACCGACGTAGAAGGGGCCGTTGGCTATGCCCGATCCGGTAATCGAATAGCCTTTGCAATCCAACGTGACGTTCGGCACCTTGATGTCTATGCATTTGCCGTTCGTCTGGTTGCCTGTCAGGTTCTGGGTGAGGTTCCAAGTGCCGGCTGTGTTGATGTCCTGGCAGGATGAGATGATTGTCGAACCGAGCGGGGCGAACGTCGAGAACGCCGTAGTGTTGCCCCAGACGTAGTTGGCTGTTGTATTGACGCCTGTCTGTGCGAGCTGCTGCCAGCCCGTGCCGTTGTATCGGTACATGCTCAAGCCAGACTCGCTCATGCCGCCAGGCAGAGGCTCGGTGTAGCTCACGTTGATCATCACCCAGCTGCTTGTTGAAGTGTTCGTTGTGTTGTAGAACTTGCCGATACTCAAGGGTGCTATGGGCGGTACCGCTGTTGCGTTTATCGCGAAGTCCTTGCCGTTGAAGGAGACGTTCGCTGTCGAGAGCGTCAGGTTGTAGGCTGTGTTGTTGAGCGAGTTGCTTGTAGAGTAGAAATCCCAACTGTTGTCCCATACCATGTTGTTTGATATTATATTGTTGTTACTGGCCGTGAAACTGATGCCGTATGTGCTCGAACTGATATTATTATTAGCGATGACATCATTGTTGCTGGTGTCAAACATGATGCCGTATAGTGTATTGTTGTAAATCGTATTATTGCCAACCATGTTGTTGGATGTTGCGGCATAGCTGATTGTAATGCCGTGGTAATTGTTTGTAACGTTGTTGCTGGTCACATTGTTGCCAGAGCTCATGGAAAGGAAGATGCCATCAATGCTGTTGGTGGCCGTGTTGTTGGTGATTGTGTTGTTTGCACCACCAGTGAGCGAGATAGCACCGCTACTGCCTCTGGCTGTATTGGAAGCGAGGATATTGTTATTGCAGCCGGCTGTGAGGACGATACCGTAGCTGCTGTTAGCGACCGTGTTGTTAGTGATGCTGTTATTGTGACTGGAGGCGAGTTCAATGCCGTAGTTGGTATTGTTGCTCCCTGTGTTGTTTGTAAGGGTGTTGTTGTTAGAGCTTTGGTCGAGGTAAATGCCAATGCTGTTGTTGTATGCCGTGTTTGAGTTTACATCATTGTAGTTAGAATTCTTGTGGAGGTTGATGCCGTACTGGCCGTTACTGGAGGCTGTGTTGTTTGTCAGGTTGTTGTTGGTGCTAGTGGTGAGGTAGATGCCGTAGGCACCGTTGTTGTTGGCCGTATTGTCGGTAAGGGTATTGTTGTTGGAATTAACGCTGATGCCGTACCCATTATTGTTGGCCGTATTATTAGTGAGGGTGTTGTTGGACCCGGAGGAAATGTAGATTCCGTCGCCATTGTTGTTGTTCGCAGTGTTGTTGGTCAGGGTGTTATTGGTACCGGAGGAAACTTGGATACCAACTAAGTTGCTGTTGGCTGTGTTGCTTGTTATGGTATTGTTGGAGCCGCCAGAGGTGATCTGGATCCCATTGTTGCTGTTGAAGTTTGCGATGTTGTTGGTGATGTTGTTTAAATTAGAGTATGTGCTTATACCATACTTTCCATTGTAGTTAACCGTGTTGTTGGTGATGATGTTGTTGTTGCAGTTGCTCCTGATGTCCGTGCCATAGGTGTTGTTGTTGAGGGTGTTGTTGATTATGACAGTGTTATTGCCTGAATAGACTTGTATGGCTTCGCCATAGTTCTGTATGTTACAGTTCTGGATTGTCGTGTTTGAGCTGTTGGTGTAGATGCCGACATATTCACCGCCTGAAGCGCTTGTGCCGTTTATAGCATATCCTAGACAGTCGATGGTGATGTTCGGCACCTGTACATCGATGCACCTGCCATTCGATTGGTTGCCGGTCAGGTTCTGAATCAGAGCATAGTTACCGCTCGTTGTTATGTTTGTGCAGTTGTCGATCGGAGTTGGCGGTACCCATGCGCAATTATGCAGGCAAGTCAATCCTGTGTTATTATCGTCATCTTGTTTGTTTGTGCAGATGTTATCGCCGGAATTGTTTACGGAAGTCGATGCTAGGTAAATGTCCGTATCATAGCTGTAACATACGCGGTTGTTCGTCAGCGTGTTGTTGTGAGATGAGGGAATATCAATACCGTAACCATAGCCGGCTTCGTAGGTGTCATTAACGTTGTTGTTTGCCAGAACGTTGTGGCTCGAATTGGCCAAATATATGCCTCTCTGGGAGCTGTGGGTGACATTATTCTGTGTTATGTTGTGGTAGTTGGAACCGTAGTACAGCCCGATTCCTACAACAGAGCTGTGGAGGGTGTTGTTGTAGAATGTGTTGTTGTTGGAATCGTAATGGGTCGCATTTGCAACATCGTAATTGGTAATTCCCAGACTGAAATAAGTGATGTTGCAGTTCTTGACCGTGGCAAATGAGTTCTTGAGCAGGATGCCAGGTACACCAGATACACCGGAGCCTGTTATCGTGTGGCCAGCGCAGTCAAGTGTTACATTGTCCGCGCCGATTATTATACCATAATTCGGACAGCCCAAGTTAGATGTCAGCGTTGCGTCTGAAGTTATCGTGTCGCCGCAGGAAAGGTTGATCGGAGTCAGCGGTGTTCCCAAAGGCGCGAACGTTCCCGGTACCGTGGTGCCGCCACCGCCTTTACCAAGCAGCTGTTTTTCAGAACCCAAAGGTGGCGGACTGTCTATCGGTCCCGATCCCGGCACCCCAACCGTTGTTATGTTGGCGTAGACCACCTTGCGGTCCGTATCAACCCCGTACGTAGAATAGAAGGTGCTGTTCAGCCATATCGTATCGTTGCGCTTCCATATGAGCAGGCTGGACTCGTTTATTCCTGCCACGTCGGTAGAGTTGTACGAGATGTTGAGGAATAGCCAGCTGGACGTGCTTGAATTGGTCGCGTTTATCCATTTGCTGATGTTCATTAAGCCTGACGGATAGCCGCCGACGCCCTGGGCAACCGTCAGGGTCTTTATACCTACATCCTTCGAGGTGAAGCTCATGGTGTTCTGCTGACTGGTGAGGTTGGTCACTGTGTTGTTCAGCGAGCCGGTGGATGAATAATAATCCCATGACGATCCAGTGGCGTTGACATTAGTAAAGACGTTGTTCGAGCTCGAGGTCATGTAAATGGCCTGTGCGGTGCTACCGGTGGCGGTGTTGTTGGTGAAATTGTTGTTTGAGCTTGAGGATAAGTATAAACCTATGTTGAGGTTGTTGTATGCCGTGTTGTTGTAAATAGTATTAGAGTTGGAGGCTGCCTGGAGATATATGCCGTAATAGTTTCCGTTCGCCGTATTGTTGGTAAGGATGTTGTCGTTTGAGCTGTTGTAAAGTTGTATGCCAGTACCGACATTAGCGCCAGGAATTACGTTAGAGTCTATTATGTTGTAGACGGCGCTGTTGAGCATTATGGCACTTCCCGATGTGGCGCCTGTGAACGTGTTGTAGTTCAAGGTATTGTTCGAACCACTAAGGATGTAGATACCGTAGGGGCTACCGCCGAGGGTGTTCAAAGTCATGTTGTTAAAAGATGAACCGGCACTGTAGATGCCATCGTTGCTGTTGTTGTAGGCTATAGTGTTGGTCAGGGTGTTATTGTTTGAGCCGGATTCGAGATAGATGCCATACTGATTGTTACTGGCATTGTTACCTGTCATGTTGTTGGGGCCGGTTTGTAGATAGATGCCGTACTGATTGTAATTGACATTATTTTCTATCAGATTATTGTTGCTTGAGCTGCCAGGCCGGCCGATCAAGATGCCATAGTACGTACTACCATTGATCATGTTTCCTGTAAGGTTGTTGTTGCTTGAGTCGGAGAACATAACGATGCCAGAACCACTATTGTTTGCCGTGTTGTTAAGCAGCTGGCTGCTTTGTACATTCTCAAAAGCAATGGCATCTCCTGCAAAACCGGTTATGGTGCAGTTTTTGATTGTTATGTTTGTGACATAACCTGCAGAAATTCCAACACGGAAGTTTCCGGGGCTACTGTGAATCGTGTGGCCGGCGCAGTCCAGTACGATGTTGTTCGCGGTGATGTTCAGACCAATGCCAGAACACGGACCGATATCTTCTGTCAACGTAGTGTTGGAAGTTATGTTGGCGCCGCAGACTAGCGGAACCCACGAGCAATCGTGCAGGCAGGTAAAGCCGGTGTTGTTATCGTCGTCCTGTATGTTCGTGCAGATGTCATCACCTGTGTTGTTGGTCGAATCCGAACTGAAGTACGTATCGTTAAAGCCGTTGCCACATACCCTATCGTTTGTGAAGATGTTATCGATTGAGCTACTGGTTAGGTAGACGCCATATTGAGTGTTGTTATTGGCGTTATTTCCTGTCAGGGTGTTGTTTGTGCTGGTTCTGATGTAGATGCCATACAAAGTGTTGTAACTAATGTTGTTTCCTGTCAATGTGTTGTTTTTGCTAGATCTGAGGTAGACACCATGTTGTTTGTTGTTATTGGCTGTGTTTCCTGTCAGAATGTTGTTGGAACCAGTAGATGTATAGACATAGATGCCGTACAGAGTGTTGTTATTGGCGTTATTTCCTGTCAGGGTGTTGTTACTTGAGCTGCCATCGAGGGTGATACCACCATATTGTTTGTTGTTATTGGCTGTGTTGTTTGTGAGCGTGTTGTTGGAGCTGGACTCGAGGCGGATGCCTATCCCCCCCGGCCCCACATTATGGTTGCTAGCCGTATTGTTAATGAGCGTGTTGTAAGGGCTGGAGACAAGGCGGATGCCGTACAGGCCGTTTGAGTTTGCCGTATTGTTAGTGAGATTGTTGTAAGAGCAAGAGTAGATGTAGACGGCTGCGTTTTCGTTGTCTGCAGCGGTATCTGTTATTGTATTGTTGGTCAGGGTGTTGTTGTTTGAACTGTATTTGAGGCGGATGCCACCCCCTAAGTTATTTTTTAATGCATTGTTAGTGAGATTGTTGCTTGAGCTGGAATCGAGATCGATGCCTTGCGTGTTGTTATTGGCTGTGTTGTTTGTCAGGTTGTTATAGTTTGAGTTGGAGACAAGGCGGATGCCAAATCCCCCATAATCAATATCAGGATTATAATAATTGTTATTTGCAGTATTATTTGTGAGCGTGTTGTTGGAGCTGGAGGAGAGGTAGACGCCGAAGAGGTTATTATTAACGGTGTTGTTTGTAAGCATGTTGTTGGAGCTGGATTGTAGGTTGATGCCGTTTGTGAAGTTGTAAATATTACAGTTCTTTATTGTCACGTCGGTGTGACCGGTGACATTTACAGCATTGGCTGTGGCTGAGCCGTTGATTGAATGTCCTGCGCAGTCAAGGACTATGTTATCTGCGCTGATGTTCAGACCATTGCTGGAGCACGGACCGATGTCAGCGCCAAGCAGCGTGTCGTTCGTCACATTGTCGCCGCAGGAAAGGTTTATGGGGAGTGTCGAACCGAGCGGTGCGAATGTCGAGAACTGCGTCGCGTTGCCCCAGACGTAGTTCGCGCTCGTGTCGACGCCCGTCTGCGCAAGCTGCTGCCACGAGCCGCTGTATCTGTATAGCTTAAGCGTTGAATCGACCACGCCCGCCGGTAGAGGGTCGGTGTAGCTCACGTTGATCATCGCCCATCCGTTCGCTGATGTGTTCGTTGCGTTGAAATACTGGCTGATGTTTCTCGAAGCTGTCGGCGGGCTGGTCGAAGCGTTTATCGCGAAGTCCTTGCCAGTGAACGAGACGTTCGCTGTGCCGAGCATCAGATTGTATACGGTGTTGTTTGTCGAGCTACCAGACGAATAGAAGTCCCATTGATTATTGTTGGCTGTGTTATTTGTCAGGATGTTGTTATAGGAAAAGATGTAGGAAAGAGCGAAACCGTAGTTTTTATTGTTGCTGGCAGTGTTGTTAGTTAGGGTGTTGTTGGGACTGTTAGAAAGGAATACGCCATAGCCAGAATTTGAGGCACCCCAATTGTTGTAGGCTGTGTTGTTGTTCAAAGTGTTGTTGGAACTGGTTTCGAGATAGATGCCATAGCCATAAAAGTAAGCATTGTTGTTTTGTACTAGGTTGTTGGAGATGTTGTTGTTAGAGCTATTCGTTAATCGGATGCCTGTTCCGGTCGTGAAGCTCCCCATGTTGTTGTTGGCCTTGTTGTCTGTGATAGTGTTGTCGTTGCTTGAGGTGAGGTAGATTCCAAAGCCGTTCATGTCACCGTAGTTGTTGTTGGCTTTGTTGTTGTAGACGGTGTTGCTGTTGCTGAAATTAAGGTAGATACCTGCTGCGTCCCAACCGCTCGTGCTGGCCTGGTTATCGCTGACGTTGTTGTCTGTTATGTTGTTGTACGAGCTTGAGGATAGATAGATGCCGTAGGCTTCGTCAGTACCAGAACCATAGTAGTCGTTGTTGGCTGTGTTGTTATAGATCGTGTTGTTATTACTGGAATCGATGTAGATGCCGTATATGCCGTAGACGCTGCTTTTGATTGTGTTGTCGTATAGTTGGTTATATGTGGAACCTGATTGTATGGATATACCTTTTGTATTGTTGATGATCGTGTTGTTGGTGAAGACGTTCCAATGAGATTCATAGAGTTGTATACCAAAATTGGTGTTATTGTCGATCATGTTATTTGATACGGTATTGTTATCGCTGATACTGGAGGGTGACATGAAACCAATGCCGGAATAACCGTTTGAATTTACGACGTTGTTGGTGATGGTGTTGTTGTAAGTCCCGGATTCGAGCCTGATTCCATGGAATCTATTAAAACTGACGTTGTTGTTCGCAACCGTGTTGTTTGAATTGAATGCGATGTATATTCCGCCCCAATTGTTGGAGCTCACATTGTTGTTTGTTAATGTGTTATTATTGGAGTTGGTTTCAAGGCCGATTCCGACATTACCGTTGTGCTGTGCTGTGCTGTTTATTATAATGTTGTTGGAACTGGTAACAAGATAGATACCATCGGTGTTGTTGTAGAAAGTGTCGTTGATGAAATTATTATTGTTGCTGGAAGATAGATAAATACCATCCTGGAATTCGGAAATTGTGCAGTTCTTTATTGTCACGTTGGTTCGACTCGTAAGGTCCACGCCAATGCCTGTCGCGGAGCCGTTGATTGAATGGCCGGCGCAGTCGAGAGTAATATCGCTCGATCCTATCGTCAGCGCAGTGCCGGGGCAAGGACCGATATCGTCTGTCAGGATGGTGTCGGATGATATTGTGTCGCCGCAAGCCGTCGGCACCCACGAGCAGTTGTGCAGGCAGGTTAAGCCTGTATTAGAATCTGCATCCTGTAAGTTTGTGCAAACGTTATCGCCTGAATTGCCTGTTGAGCCGCTGTTCAATTCGATATCGTTACCTGAATTGCTGCAGACCGTATTTCCTACTAAGCTGTTGTTTCGGCTGTTGTAAAGGTTGATACCATAAAACCCTATATTGTAACTGACGTTATTTCCTGTCAGGTTACTGTAGCTTGAGTAAAGGGCTATGCCATACTGCTGATTGCCGATGGCTGTGTTGTTGATCAGGTTACTATAATTACTTGGACCTTGAATGGCAATACCTGCTATCCCATTGTTGTTGGCGGTGTTGTTTGTCAGATTATTGTAGTTTGAGCCGGTGTCGATCCAGATGCCAGAATCAGTCGGGTTGTTACTGGCTGTGTTATTTACTAAAGTGTTGTAGTCTGAGTAGGTGTTAATCTGAATGCCACGTATTGCATTGTCGTTGACCGTGTTATTAATCAGGTTATTGTAATCTGAATAGGAATGAAGCCAGATGGCATAGCTGAAATTAGTTACGTTGCAGTTCTGTATTGTTGTATAATTATGGCTGAGAACATTAATACCTATGCCGTCATGTGGGCCAGTCAGAGTTTTGCCATCACAATCTAAAGTTACATTGTTTGCTAGTATGTCTATACAATTATCAAAGCCTGAATAATTTATGCTCTGGTTCACGACATAATTCCCAGCTTCTGTTATGTTCGTGCAGTTGCTGATTGGTGTTGGCGGTATCTCTCCAAGAGGTGCGAAGATGCTTCCGAAAGACGTGATCTTTGCATAAACATAATTATTGGTTGTATTGACGCCGTAAGTTCCGTCCGTGAAACCTGTCGGGTCCGTATACCAGGTGCCATTATACTTCGCCATTCTCAGGGTGCTTTCGGCGACACCACCAAGCTCAGAATCATTGTAGGAGATGTTCAGCCATACTGAAGGTGACATCGAGCTGCTCGTCGCATTGACGTATTTTCCGATTGCGGTCATCGGTTCGCCACCTGGAGAAGTCGCGCTCTTAAGGAACATGTCGTAATTGAATTTTGCGCTGACTGTGGTGGTATTTAATGTCAGATTCTGGACCAAATTACTTAAGGATGCGCTGTAAAAGTCCCATACAGTATTGTTGTACGCGGTATTGTTGGTGAAATTATTGTTGCTGCCCCCAGCAAAAATTCCGTACCTGCCATTATAGGCCACGGTATTGTTGATGAACCTGTCATTACTGAGGACAGTGAATATGCCGTCCTGCGTGTTGAAGCTTGCGTTGTTGTTTGTTATATTGCTGTTGCTGGTGGCTATCTGCTCTAAATATATGCCATTTGTATTTGATTCCAGAGTGTTGTTGTCTATGATGCTGTTAGTAGCGTCTGCGTATATACCATTTTGCCAATCCGTAATGCTACAGTTGCGTATGGTAACATTATTTCTAGACCCATAAAGATTTACTCCCTTAGAATTGCTTGTGTGTATACCGTCTATGGTGTTCCCTTGGCAATCCAAGATTACGCCGTCTACCTGTATTGTTATACCGTTATTATTAGCACAATCTATAATATTGTTATTCAAAAGATACAGACCGGGCGTAGATATTGTTATATTCGATGTCCCTCCAGTGCCTCCTAAAGGTCCTAAATTTGGCGGCTGCATGGTCGAGGACTGTATCCAGACGTGCTTTGGCGTTGTCAAATCCTGCGTCCAGCCGTACGTGCCTCCGCCGTCGGTTACGAAAGGCACGTGGTTGGCATAGTCGTCCACGTACATGTGGTATTCCGTGCTGGGCAGAAGCCCTGAAATCAGAAGCGTGCTTGAAGGCGAAAGCGAACTAATGAGCATGTCAACCGTATCCGATGGCGTACCCATAGTCAGGGTTATCACTTCGGAGCTGCTCAGGGAAACGTTCGCGTATGAAGAGTCGGTGACCTCAAAGTACGTGCCTGTTTCCTGCAGCGGCCCGACGAACAAGCCGGTCGGCCTGATGGACGAAACCATCAAAATCACTAAGAAGACTACTACCAACGGAGCAATCTCACTAATTACGCTGTGCTTCCGCATGCCCTTAAATAGGTTGTCGAAGGTTTTAAAACTCTTTGCCACGTAAAGAAATAGGAACATTAGATTAAAATTGCTTCCTATCAGTCGAATTTCACGAACGCTTCTTCCTTCGGGTATACGATGATGCCCTCGTTGGTTATCCTGTACGGGTGGACCTTGTTCGTGTGGTCCGAACCCCTCATCTTCCATACGGTTATCGCCCGGGCGAACTGGCTGTCCGCACGTGTATAATATAGGACCACTATTGCATCTGAAACGAACTCCTCGACGCCAAAGCGGCTCAGCGAGCGCTGGCCGGGCATCATCTCGGTGGTTATTATCGCCGTGCATCCCAGCTTTCTCAGGAGCAACGCTATGTTGAATATCATGCGTCTGAGCTCTGCCGGGTCGCGCACGTACAGGCCCAGTGCAGCGACGCTGTCTATGACAACTCGCTTTGCGCCGACCTTCTTGACGGTCGTCTCTATCAACTCATAGATGTCCTCGACGTGGTAAGGATCGTAGCGGGTGAATGCGATCTTGCCGGCCCTTTCCAAAGGCTCGAAATCCATGCCGAACTTCTTCACGTTTGCCTTGATGTTCTCGGGCGGCTCCTCGAAGCTCACGTAAACGCCGTTCTGGCCCTGTAGCGCGCCGTTGTACAGGAAGTGCGTGCCGAATATGGTCTTCCCGGTGCCTGTGGTCCCTGTCACGAGCGTCAGGTTGCCCGGAAGCAGACCACCCATCACAAGATCGTCAAAACCTGTGATTCCGACGACCACGCGCTCATCGCTGCGGACGGGCTTCGCTTCGGGTTTCGGAAGAGGCTTGCCCGAGTTCTTCTGTGCTGGCATGCTAATAATTCGAAAGCCTTAATAAAAAGCTTGCGCACGGTAATTTTTTATATCGGCCAGCCAATTAGAACACATGACTTTTGGCATTCTCGAGTGGTTCATCATCGCGACGAGCGGCGCAGGCATTGCCCTGCTTTTCTCCGCCTCCGCGTTAGCACTGCGCTATACCCACACGTTCTACGGTGACAGGCCCGTTCCGCGCAGCTGGCTGCTCATAATGCTAGGCCTGCTCGGCAACGCCATAGCGGAAGCAGGGGAACTGGGCGTCTTCGGAGAAGCCGTTTTCAACCACGTCATACCCGGCATACCGGAAGGCATGGTCGAACTGGCCGCACATGCCGTAGCCGGCGCCGCATTGGCAGCGGGCGCCTACATGCTATGGAAGGAAATACCGTGATATTATGGCGGACCTCTCAACAATGCTTTTGACCGTCTTCGGACCGTTCAGCATACCCGTGCTGATTTCCAGCATCATAGCTGCAGTTGGCATGGGCATGGGCGGTATCTTTATTTGGAGATGGTACAAAAAGTTCTACGGAATAGCGCCTGCATCCTTCGGCTCAAAACTGTTGTATGCCGGCCTACTGCTGATAGGACTGCAACAGCTGCTCGAGGTGCCGTTCACCTACAATATCCTCGGGGGCAGCGGCTCGATCGTCGGATATCAGGTCATCGAGCTGGCTAGCGCTGTTGTGCTGTTCGGCGGCTTTTGGCTACTGGAGCGTGAGAGATTGAACATAGAAGATGAGCTTGGACGAATACTCAAGAAGGAACGCATACGCAAGGACATGCCGGACACCGTTAACCTCAAGCTGCCGCGCGTCCTTATCCAGTCCCTGCAATGGATATCGGTCGGCTATGCTTCCGCGCTTTACTTTGCCGGCAAGAAGCTGGGCAGCACCATAATCGCGAAGAGCCTGCCGAGTGGCCTCCAGCCGATGCTCAAGGCAGTGGGCGTAATATTCATGGACTTGGGCATAGGAAAGCTCGAAGTTATTGATGCGACTGCATCAAAGGCCATCGTGCGCCTGTACGAGGGCAGCACTGCATATGGCATGAAGTCCATCAACAAGCCCGTCTGCTTCTTCGAATCGGGCATGATAGCGGGTGCATTGGAAGCGAAGCTCTCAAAGAAGGTAATGGTCAACGAGGTACTGTGCGGCGGCTTGGGCGACGGCTATGAAGAGTTCGTCGTGCGCATAGGTTGATTGCCATGGTCGAGCGCGTAAAAACCGGCATACCCGGCCTTGACAAACTCATAGAAGGCGGCTTCCCTGTCTGTTCATCTATTCTGTTCGTCGGACCGCCTGGCGTCGGCAAGTCAACTATCGCCGAACAGTTCATATTCGAAGGCTTGCGAAACAAACAACCGGGCCTTTACGTCACATTGGACAGCAGCCCCAAGGAAGTCGTCAAGAGCATGGAGGACTTCGGCTGGAAGCTCGACTCCCTCAAAAGCATGCTGAAGTTCATAGACGGCTACAGCTGGCGCATCGGCGGAGCCAGCGGCGAGTTCGTCATATCCAATCTCAGCAACATCAACGAGCTGAACATCGCCATATCCGAAGTGATAAAGGCGCACGGCGCAGGCACCAAGCGCAAGATATTCGACAGTGTCAGCACGCTCCTGCTTTATGCCGATCCATCGCTGGTCGTTAAGATGATACCTGTCATAGTCGCCAAGTCCCGCGAAGCGGGCTACGTACAAATCCTGATCCTTGAAGAGGGCGTGCACGACCCTAAGACCGTTACCACGCTCAATTACGTAACCGACGGTCTGATCGAATTCAAGATGGAGGAGGACAGGCGGTTCCTCCGCATCGCCCGCATGAAGGGGACGGCCCACAGCAGGGACTGGGTACCATTCGATGTCACGGACAAGGGCGTAATCGTAAAGAAGTGAGCATATGTTCCAAGCCTCGCCCGAATATGTAAAATATCTGGAGAGTTTCAAGCGATTCGGCGTCCGCGAGTTCGCAGAGATGCCTGTGCAACGCAAGCACCTGGGCGACGCCATAAGCATGCTTGTGAGACAGGACCTGGAGTTCGGCATACTCGGGCTCGCGCCCAAGACATACACGCCCTACATCTACAGCTGGGGCAAGTTCGTCGGCCTGCAGGTGGCCAAGCAGGCGCTGTCCACGCTTAAGGTCTCGACGGCAACGAGGATCGCTGCCCGCGTATTCACCATGTCATTGCTGAAGACGGGCGTGTACCAAGACGCATTCGCAAGAGGTTGGATGGAGAACCTTGCTGGCATACCGTCAATGACATACTTCGATGAACGTGCAAAGGTCTTCCGCACAAGGGACGCAGAATGCGACGAGGCGAGCGGCTTTCCGAACATAGGCAAGCGCGTCTGCTTCTACGAGGGCGCTGCCATAGCAGGCACGACAGAAACTGCGCTCGGAAGACCCGTCAACGTCTTCGAAACAAAATGCGTTGCCAACGGGGATCCGGACTGCGAGTTCATTGCAGAGGTCGATTCGCCGTTCCCGCGCGAGTTCTGCCTGCTGAATGACGGTGACTTCAGGAAAATCAGGAAGTCGATAATAGACAACATGCTTTCCACAAAGCGCGCCATCATACGGAACCAGCTGGGCGACTACACGCATCTGGCCCAGTTCCAGGTGCTCTACCTCGGCATATTCCTCTCATCGCCCGGATCCCACACCATGCTCTACTGGGTCGGCAAGAACACGGGAAACGAGATTGCAGCAAAGGTCAGGGAAAGGACGATGTCGGCGCAGCTGAAGGCAATGTCCGATTTTCTGGCAAGGTTAAAGATCGGCGTCCTGACCTGGGAACGGGACGGCAACAAGCTTATTTTCGAAGTCAAGGAATCCGCGTTCAGCACGGGCGCGGCTAACTTCCACAAGCGCATCTGCTCGTACCTTGCAGGCTTCATTGCTGGCTTCCTCGGAACGAGCTGGAAGAAGCCCGTCAATGTTGTAGAGACAGAGTGCTTGGCGAACGGAGACAAGACGTGCCGCTTCGAAACGGTCTAGCCGTAAGTGAAGCTGACTGCAGAATGCGTATACGGCGTCGTGATTTTCACTTCATAGTATTTTCCTGTTGTCAGCCCTGTTGGTATGAAATATCCGACCTGGCCTATTGCCAGCGTACTCGGTCCTGTGTACGCCGAAAGAGTACCGTTGACGTAAAGCTTGAAGTCCGACAGATCGTACTTGCCCGTGTTCTGGGCGGTTATCTTTGCCGTGCTCGAATCGACCGACAGCAGGGTCATCTGCGAACCAGCTGCCCTGATTTCCGCTGCCTGCTGCGACTCTATGCCGCTGAAGACCGATGACTGTGTGGACTGTAGCCAAGTAAACACTGTTATGATGATCATCAGACCTATCATGAGCAGCAGAATCGCAGCAATCAAAGTCGACACGCCTCGCATGACTTTAAATTGATTGGGGCTGTATTTAAAAACTATGCAGAAAACTGCGGCCGAAAGAATGCAAAAAGCGGACTACCGCATCGTCGGAGCGCACAGCGGCGTCAAGCTCTGCCTCTGGTGCAAGAAGGCAGTTAAGAGCGGCGAGCAGAGCTTCTGCTACAAGCAACAGTTCTACGGCATAAAGTCCCATCGCTGCATGCAGATGAGTCCTGCTCTGCCTTTCTGTAATTTGCGCTGCCAGTACTGCTGGCGCGACGTTTCCGTTGCGCATGAGGCGTGGCCAGGCGGCATCGACGAACCTGAGAAAATAATTGAGGGTTCGATAGCTGCACAAAGAACTTTGTTAACGGGACTTGGTGGCGTGCCGCATTCTGAGCAGCATTTAAAAGAAGCGATGGAGCCGAAGAATGTTGCGATATCCCTCGAGGGCGAGCCCACCATGTATCCTAAGCTGTCCGAACTCATCGAGGGCTTCCATAAAAGAGGAATGACAACATTCCTTGTGACGAACGGCACCCGACCGGAGGTGCTGAAAGAGATGGCGTTGCCGACGCAGCTCTATCTTTCGCTTTCATCCTGTTCTCCCGAGATGTTCGAGCAATTGCAGAGACCGTTGACAAAAGACTTGTGGAACAAGGTGAATCAGACGCTCGAGCTCTTTCCGTCGCTGAGCACGCGCAAGGTCGTCCGGCTCACGCTGATACGCGACCTCAACATGGACCCTGCTGGCTATGCCAAGCTCATTGCAAAGGCCAATCCGGACTTCATAGAAGCAAAGGCTTTCATGTCAGTTGGCAGCAGTCGAACGCGTTTGCCTTACGAAAGGATGCCTCTGCATTCTGAAGTTAAGGAATTTGCTGAGAAGCTCGCCAAGCTGACTGGTTATTCTGTCAAGGATGAGAAAGCAGACAGCCGCGTTGTCTTAATGGCCTGAGGTTCTCGACCTTACCTTTCTGCGCAATGCCATGTACGCCAAGCCTGCAACGACTGCCGCGCCTGCAAGTGCCGCGATGGTGGCGATGGGCAAGACAGGCAGGCCGGCAACGGCCGATTCTGCCCTGTCAGCAAGGTCCTTGGCGCCCGCATAGTCGCAGCCCACATAGGCCCGCTCAGCCTCGGCAAGCAGGTTCTGTGCAAGACCAATATCCTTGCCTGCTGTGGAGGCCTGAGCTATTGCAGCTTCCGAGTTCCTTATGGAAGCCAATGCCACATCGGGCGTGACGCCGACGACCGGCACGAAGCCCGCTATCATGTAGGGCGTCTGTGCCTTCGTTACGTTGCCGCAGATTATCTCTGTGTCATGGAGCACCTGGTCCGGCGGCAGCTCGAGCCACCTGCCGTCCGAGAGCTTCCAGACGCTCAGCGTGTCCTCGCTGACGTTGCCGAGCTTGCCGCTATAGTCCATGCAGTAGTCCATTGCGCTTATGTCGCCGCTGATGTTGATCTCGTAGGTCGACAGCGGCTGCTGGTTGCACGCCAAAGGAGCTAGCTGCGACGGTACTACTTCAGAAATGTTATGGATTGTCGCCTCGCTGTGCGTCGGATAGATGAGGATGGCGACTGTTCCGGGCGTGGGCCTTCTGTTGACCACGCTGCCTCTCAGCACTATCGTCGTGCCTGCTGGAGGCACGGGCACTGTCGCGCCTATTGCCGCTGCCGTCGTCGTGGGTTCTGGCCATGTCTCGGGCGCCTTTGCTGTCGGCGCTGGCGCGACCTCTTCTGGCTTTTTACCAGGTATCGGCGGCGGGAATCCTCCGCCTGACGAAGGACAGTCTGCCGGGCAGTTGTTGCTGTTCTCGCCCGTATCGCAGAAGCCGTCTCCGCAGTACGTCGAGCCTGCCCTGCACACGCCGTGCACGCAGTGGCCTCCGAGGCAGTCGCTGTTGAGCGTGCAGTTGCCGCCGTCAGGCTTTCCGCCGCGCGTATAGTGCGTCGAGAAGCTGCTGCTATAATTGGAATCGCCAGGGAAGTAGCCTGTCATGTTGAACCTGCCCACGTGCTGGATCGTCGTGTAGTTCATGAGCGGAGTTGTGCCGTTCTGCAATGTCCAGCCTGGCATGTCGCTGGCCAGGGAGACGGTCTTTCCGCTCACGTTGAGCGTGACTGTGAAGTTGGCGGCCTTGCCTGTCGCGTACGTGTTGTCGCCGTCCGTTCCGTTCAGCAAAAGTGTTATCGCAACTGGCGCGACGTTTATCGTGTAGTTCTGGTTTGGCGTAGCTACCATGTTGCCGGCCGTATCGTTGGCGAACCAGCGATAGGTGTAGTTGCCTGCAGCCAGAGCGCTCTTTGAAACGTACCACACGCTTCCTGCATGCGTCGTTACGGTGGTATTGGCTGTCCCGTTCCATTCGAAGAGGACAGTGCTTATGCCCACGTTGTCC
>Ga0315289_10005620_pt1 | contig 18491 bp, 13 predicted proteins | sample YL17G11_40_MG_FD_203452 | JGI IMG/M metagenome (GOLD analysis project Ga0315289, IMG submission 203452) | Sediment microbial communities from Yellowstone Lake, YNP, Wyoming, USA - YL17G11_40 | ecosystem: Environmental > Aquatic > Freshwater > Lake > Sediment | place: USA: Wyoming | collected...
AGAACGGGACGGCTAGTGTCGCTCAAGCAACGGGGGCGGGTATGCTGTCAAACAATGCAGATCAGAGTAGCGGCATTTCCCAGTCTGCCTTTGTGGACAATCTGATAGGCTTACCTAGAGCATGACACTCAACGTAACAGACACCATTGCCGCCTTCTTGCAGCCAGTCCCCTCGCTGCAATATCCCAACACGGCTATCATGCAGAAAGCCCTGCTTAAAGCGGCCGTAACAACCGGCAGCCAGTCACTGGCGGCGATCCGCTTGCTGTCTTTGCTCTTTGATTTGGACATCAGCGCGCTATTCCTAAAGCTGGTGACACCGCCGGACTTCTCAGCTCCAGACGCTGCGACCTTGGCGGCGACGACGTCAGTAAGTGCCATTGTGAACCAGATGGACCCGTACCAAAACATCATTAGGCTTTCGGTGGGGGAGGCACAAAAGGCTTTTCCAGCGCCGACCATTAGTATTCTAAATGACTACAATAATGAGAGTTCGCCAATCTACCGAGTCGGAGTGTCCATCTTTGTTATCTTAGGGCTTAACTTGCAGGGATAGTATGTCGACGACAGAAGTAAAACGCATCCATCTGACCTCCGGGGTCGTCTATATAGCCGGCTACGAGTGCCCGGTAAACGATATCTCGGTGTCGTTTGGTGCAGGCGTCATCCCCACAGCAACGCTGACTCTTCCGGCTTCCACCGAGTTAGTCAAGTTCGGCGAAGAAGACCGGGTACCAGTAGCCATCTTTTATTTAGACAACTGGTATACCGACGACGGCAAGAACGTGGTGAAGCCAACCATGAGACTGCTCTTTGATGGAGAGATCAAGGGCTGGTCGATCATGCAGACGACTGGCGGAGACATGATCACGTTTACGTGCATCGCTAACGTCAACATGATGAATAACATGTACGCGAACTTCCTGATCGGTGCGAACTCAGCCCAGGACACGATCAATCTGGATAACTTCTCAACGTCGACAGGGATTGTGTCCGGGTCGTTCAGGACGTTCCCGGTGATCCTACTCAATCAGGGTCTTTTCATTGGCAAAGACCAGCCCATTGAGAGGCCGTTTGATTTTATAGCCAATATGCTGCTGGCTATCAAAATCGGTGGATACCCGAACGACAAGGCTATCACCGATGCGGGGGCGTACACGAAGGATTTCAAAGCCAAGATAAATGCCAATGCGGCTACCCCTAGGATCGGGCCGAATGCGTTTTCCAGTTTTATCACTGGGACCGTGCCGTCCGCCGTCATGGGCTTCTTCGTCATGTACAACCACCGAACGAAGTTTGACAAGCGGTGGATCGCGACGCCGCTAGAGAGGTTCATCAGCACCGGCAACTCTTCTGGGGTAAACGACTCTTCCGTTTATAAACAGATCGCTGATCCTAGATTTGCGGTGATTCGCGAGGACATCCTGAACCGCGCACAGAAGAGGGCTCTGGAGTCTCTTTTTGGCTCTGGCGACTCGTTCATGAAGCTGCTGCTCACCTATTACTCGCTCAATGCTTACGAGATCATGATGCTACCCACCGCCCCCTATGTCGTGGTGGGCCTTCCCGCGACTGCTGGCGGCGGGGCAGGTAGCGCACTGAGCGCTGGCATCCCAGTAAACGGGTCATTCTCCTCGACTACCACGGAAGCTCGCCTGGGCAACTACATCTCAAAGCCAGTCTCACCGTTTGCTTTGCCGCCCGAGTGCAACATCATATTCCCTTGCATGGCCAACCAGACTCAGTACATGGAGTCCTACGACACGCAGGCGACCAGGACAGTCACAGGTAACCCGTTCTTGGACATCGCAGCGCTCAGCGGGGTTCACCCTTCTGATGACAAAGCAGCTAAAGCGGCGACGACAATAGCATGGCCCTACGACCTATTCAGGCTCGCCGTGAACAAGACAGGCTTGGAATTTAGCAGCGCTTTGCTTTATCCAGAAGAATACTTTAAAGGCCCGGTGCTCAACAACGCCACGATCCCTAGCTGGTATGTTTATCTGCAAGAAGGGGCCGGAGATCAGGATAAAGATAACACCAAGACTAGAGCTGACCAGAATAAGAGCGCTGCAAACCAGAAGCCAGTCGCTAAGCCCGTACTCCCTAATGCAGGCTCGACAGCCGAGCAAACGACGGACTATGCGACACAGGTCAACCGCAAGTTATTTTTGACACCTTCAGCTCGGCAGGAACTTTATCTTAAGTATGCAAAGTATTCGCACTACGAGGCTAGGTTCAGCCAGCGCCAAGGCTCACACGACCTGCTGTTTAACCCCTACCTTTTACCGTGCTACCCGTTCATTCGCTTTGACACGGGCCCCGCGCAACTGCATATGCAGGGCCAAGTCGTCCAGGTCACGCACCGACTCAGCGCGACAGCCGGGTCTTCGACTTCCGTGGGCTACGCTTACGGACGCACGTTTAAAGAGACTGCTGAGATTGTCATTGCCAGCTATTTAGATCAGCTCGCAAACTTTGCATCGTCTCCGGAGGGCTTTTACAATACCGGCCCAGTCGAACCCGTTATCGAGGTAGCCCAGCAGCTACAGCAAACGAGTAAAGCAGCCGCTTATTATAAACAGACCTATTATCAAACACCTAATGCTTCGACTCAGCATTCGGTGAATAAGAGCTACGTATTTGACTACGCAACGTATTTTTCGACATCGGCCTATAATGGCAATGTCATGCCGACTTCGACTCCTGTTACCAGTACCAAAACCTATACGGTGACCTTAGACCTTAAGAGTCAGAACGCAGACAATTTTAACGACTATAACGAAGCCATGAAAAGAGTCTCTCGGCCTATCTGCACGCTAGAGCAGTACATCTCGTTTATTAATGGCGGCAGTTCAGAAGCTTTTACCAGTGTGACGTCAGGAGTAGACGGCCTGATTCCTGCTGAAGTCTATGGGGTCTCAGTCCCTGTGAGGATTAGGGATTACTTGGCCGGCGATGACTCAGATGCGACCGAGGCTCTGGACCACTACATAGTCCCGACCGCTACGGGTAGTATTATACCGACTACGATTTACGACATGCGCCGTGACTGGGTAGCCCGCATACAATCATACAGACAAAAAGTATTCGGCAGGAGAATACAGTGACGCTTGAGAATCCTCTGAAAAATTACTCAGACGACATGGTGAAGTGGCATGCCTGGAAGGCAGACCCGACGCCTGAAAAGCTTTCCCATTTATTTAAACAAATGGAGCCGGTGTTATTTTCAGCGACAAAAATAAATCAGGGTTCTCTCGCTCCGGCTGTGATCCAGTCCGAAGCCAAGCTTCAAGCGCTTAAAGCGTTCAAGACTTTTGACCCCGCTAAAGACGTTAAGCTGTCCACGCACGTGCATAATTACCTACAAAAAGTAAACAGGCTAAACTACCAGTACCAAGAAATTTTTGCCGTGCCAGAGCAGCGGAGAATAAAGTACCAGACCTTCCAGAAAGCTAAGAGCGACCTGGAAGATTCACTACACCGGGAACCCAACGCCGAAGAGCTCGCCGGTCACTTGCACTGGTCCAGAGCTGAAGTCGGCAGGTTCTTGTCGGAGGCCAAGACGGAGTTCTCCGATGCGCAGCCTTATTCGAGCGACCTGGCTGCCCACGACACCGAAGGCGCCTCGGTGCTTTCCTACATCTATAATGACCTGGGGCCACAGGATAAGCTGCTGCTTGAGTACCGGACAGGATATAATGGTCGACCACAGCTAGGCAATCCGCAGATCATGAAGAAGCTCAATATGACGCAAGGCCAGCTCTCTTACGCCGTCAAAGATCTCACTCGGCGTATCGACGACGTCAAGAAAGGGAGGTCTGTGGATGTCTAGCGTAGATTTTCGGGCTTACTGTGAAGCTCGGTCTCGCGAAGCCGAACGCTTTGCGCGGGTCTACATGGGCTTTGAGGATGACCAGACGCCATTCACCGAGCACCTAACGATCGACCACTTAGACGCTCTTCTTACAGGCGCACTTACCCAGAACCTTCGCTCTTTGTACATGCGCGAGTACAGCGAGATGAGGGCATCGATGCGGGCGACTGCCGAGTCTCTAATGACCCGCAGAGACTACTACGTGCATGCCACAGCGAAGATGGCTGACGAAGTGACCTATCTGCGCAACGCCGTGTCGTTTAACGAGTCGCTTGGGACTTACCTACAGTCTGTCTTGCCTCAGGAGAATCAAGATACTTTTGACGCTCTTGAGAGCACGTACATAGGCCGAAAGAACGAAGTGATTTCCAGGATACAGGCCAACTCCGGGCTCAACGGGGAAGGTACACCGACTCCCGAGGAAGTCGTCAAGAATGCCATGCAGGGAGTGCCAGGGGTAAACAACAAGGGTGTGGCACTTAATACGACGAGGAGCACGTAATGGCAGGCGTCGTCACAGACAAGACTACTGCCACGACTGGTCTCGACACCAGCGTGATAGCCAACTACATCTTAAACGGCACGAGCCCGGTGCGCACGGGGCAGGGCTTAGCGAGCACTTTGGTCGCCGGCTTCGCCAAGTCGATCAACATGTTTTACAAGCTGCTTATGACCGAGAAAGGGTCAAACCCTCTGGACCAGCAAGAGGGCACCGGGTTTAGCAGTCTCTTCCAATCCAACATCACAGACATCGACACGCTCTACGTAGACGTGAAAAGTTACGTCAGTGATGCCTTTGACCAGTTAAACGCCATTCAGACGCAGGGCTTGGCTACGGCAGCAGAGAAGCTTACTGCCGTGGATATCGTAGCCTTTAAGACAGTCGTGCCGGGGACAGACTCGCCGGCTACAGGTCTGGGAACTTCGCTCAACGTTAGCTTGTCTTTTTATAATGCCGCCGGCGACCAATCGCCGCTTGAATTACCAAGTACGGTCTTGACTTAAGATCAGGGGAACCCGATGGCAACGCTTACAGTAACCCAGAGTGACCTCACTAATGCCGTGACGTTTCTCGACCAATTTTTGACGACGAATCTTCCAAAGTATGATTTCTCTCCGGGTACGGCCAATAGAGATATCGCCATAAATTCTATGGCGTACATCGTGGCATTTATCCGGGGTGAAGTCGCAAGCGTCAAAAGTAGCCAGTCGCTGCTTAAGCTCTCGTCTTTGTCCCCAGACGACAGTGTTGACCAGGTCGTGGATGAGATTTTATCCAACTGGTTTATCAACCGCAAAACAGGACTCTACGCCAGCGGCTTTGCCCAGCTGTCTTTTTCCAAAGATGACATCGGCGTCCTGGTGATTCAGCCCACGGATATTTGGACCAGAGGCGGCCAGACTTTCAAGATCAATACCAAGAATAGTGCAGCCTACGAAATACAGACGACCGACCTAGTCCAGAACACGGACAACCTTGGCGTTACATACTACACCGTGTCGATCCCCCTTGTGTCGACCACAGTCGGTAGTGCTTCGGAAGTCCTAGCGGGAAAATTCGAGAGCTTCCCTAATCTTTCGCCCTACCTCACCACGGTTCAAAACCTGGAACAGTTTGTCGGCGGGGAAAACATCGAGACGTCAACTGCTATGATTGCGCGCAGCACGACGGCGATTACCCAAAGAACTCTGGACACTCTTCCAGCCATCAAGACAAATCTTACTGACAATTTTCCCCAGGTGCTGGACGTCTACCCGATTGGCATGGCGGACCCTGAGATGATCCGCGACCTCATTGCCATCCCGCAGGGGTCTGGAAAGAGCATCACCATTCACCGAGGCTCCATGATGGATGCCTACATGAAGATGCCGCTGGAGTTTGGTCTTAGCTACGCAGCGGCCTTTCCCAGCAGCGGGGGACTACAGGTCCAAAACTATACGGTAAACTCTCTGGCGATCACTGCGATCTTGTTGCCGAGCTTTCCGATCTATAAAATCTACGGGGTCTACGACAACACGACGACCCCGCCGACATCGGTGCCCTTTACGACTGTGACGGAGAACCCAGAGCTGTGGAACACAAACAGACAGAAAATTTACCTGTCAGTCGACTCGCAGCACTTAAGCCAATACTTGGATATCGTCTACGACACGGTGACCGACTACGGGGATGTACAGGCCTACGTCGAAACCAAGCAACAGCGGATCATGGTCGCCGACTTACTGACTAAGGCCAGCTTTGGGCTCTACTTGCAATTCCAGCTTAACTACTACCCATCTACGACCAATGCCGTCGTCTCTGCGACCGAGGTGTTAAACCTACAGGCCTTTATCCACGGGCAAACGCTTGGTAAGCAGTTTTTAGTCTCGGATATTTTAAACCAGTTTGTGACGGACTACCCCGGCAACCGGCCGCAGTTGCCCTTTGTGGTCGTCGGGACCTTGCTCTTGCCCAATGGCCTGACCCTTACGATCAACTACCAAGACGAGATCACCGCACCGGATCGGTACGGCTACAACCCGCTTACCCCAACTGTGCTCACTCCGCTTTTCCCGACTGACGCCAGCCCCGTCGGGATGACGATTGTCTATCTCAAAGATTTGCAGGTCAGCGCGAGAACGCTAAGATACATCGTACCGGTCGGCAACATCACCCTGAACGCCCTCAGTTCGTAGTAGGAGCTTGTCATGGCATTAATCTCCCGGTCCACGGGCAGCATCATCTTGAGGGGGCTTAGCTCCTTCTGGACGAAGCTCTTTGCCGACACTGCTGTCTACGAGTCGCTCTACAGCGCAACTGAGGCCGCTCTAGGCGATGTCTACCTGGACTTGATGGAAGCGGTGCTCAGCGTCTCTCTGCGCAACACCCCGGTGTTCTCAAAAAGAGATTGGCAGCTGCTGCTGCTCAATAATACTGACCTCTCGTTTGACCCCGCAGTCTACTCGTTTGCAACGACCGGCAGGCTAAGCGTCCCGGTGACTTTGACCGCACTCGACCTATCCCCGGCCAGGGACAACGTCTCAGTCGAGATCTCGGATGCCACAAATTTAACGCCTACCGAGCGCATTACCTTTCCGACCTACGGGATCTACAACTTTGCTATCGTGACTGGTCAGCCCAACGAAGAAGGACTCTGGCTTCTTCAAGTACCGACCGGGTATACGATCTCAGACAGCGTGCAAGCACTTACGCGCCGGCTGATCTCAAATAAGAGAGTCGACCAGTTTACGATTGCAGCGCAGCCCGATCTTTCGGGCCTAACTTTGGCGGTACGTAGCAACCTGGTCAGCCAGGGCAACTGGAACGCCGCGACCGGCCTGCCAGCGCTACCGCCAGCGACTGGCAACGCCGGCGAGTATTACATAGTCTCTGTGGCGGGCACCACGAACGTCAACGGTAACTCGACTTGGGCTGTCGGAGACTGGTTGGTCTCAGACGGTACTGTTTGGCGCCGGGCTATAAACTCCACGCCGACGATTTACTTTAAGTACGGCAATATCATTTCAAATCCAGTCGTCCTACCTGCGGGGGCATACTCTACCCCGGCGAGCCTTTTAGCAGCGGTCCAAGCAGCAATCGTTGCGACGAACGCAACCATGGCCGTGCCCATGAATATTAGCGCCTCACTAGACGGCGGATACTTGGTCTTTACGGCAGACAAGGACACGTTCTTCTGGCAGACCAATACCGCCGCCGAGCAGCAAATATACGTGAAGGAATTCCGGTTTAAACTGTCGGCCGCTGTGCCGCCAGGCAGGGAGAGCCAATACCTGTGGAAGCAAACTACGCAGCTGCAACTACAGACGGCGGGGTATGCTCCCGCAGGCTCGGAGTACCGCTTCCCGATCGGTGCAAATACGATCGACGCCAAGTACATTTACAACGCCCTCTACCAGCCTGACGTGATCTTAGAGCGCCCACGGCATTTTAGGATTGCCAACGGCTACATCTATTTTAAAGACAATCCTTTCTCCTTGACTACCTTGGCATTTAGAAACTTCGGTAAGGGTGTTGTCCAGATCGCTTTTTGGCTGGGGGATGTCTCTGTAGACAAGATGACCCTGTACTACAACTTTGGGTACAGGTTCACCAGCGCCCAGCCGTCGTCGCAGGTGTACAAAAATCTCCTGGAAGGGATTTACTATTACTACACGCACGGCCCACAGGTAGAGCGGGTGATCTCTGCTCTAAACCTTATAGCCGGCATCCCGGTAGCTGTGGGTAACGAGACCGTATTGAGCGTCGACCCTCTGGGAGTGACCGTCGTCACAGACCAGAATACCTACACGTTTAACGTAAATACCCCTGCCAATGTAGCGGTCGGACAGTTTTTGCAATCCTTTGACTCTATGTCGTCGGCGTTCTCAATTGAAGACTACATAAATACGCCAGACTGGTTTAACAATTTTGTGATCCCGGCGTACCTGATCCCGGAAGCCCCTCTGGGGTATAGGCTTTCTACAGCTACGACCTTCATACCACTGGTGGGGGATCCGGGGTTCATCGTTGGAGATAGCCAGCCTGGGTCTCAGCAGCTAGACACGTTTACCATCACACCTATAGGCCTAAACAATTACGCGCTGACGGCTGATGCGTTCTTCGCTATCGAGAAAGACAATAACGGTATTGTCCACCTTGTTTATGTGCCAGTCGCCATTACGACTGGGGCGACTTCTCTTTCGGCGATGTCGGCATACCTGACCCTAGCGTCGATGCAGATCCACAGTAACCCTGTCAACTGCGCCGGGGCGACCCCGTACCAAGTGCTGACGACGTCGGTGTTTACGCTTGGATACTTAGGACAAAGCTATACCATCTCAGTCTCTCCGGCGGATACTGCGGGGTTCGCGTCGCTGGCTAGCTTGGTGACACTGCTGCAAACCAAGCTCAATACGGCTCTTGGCGCTGGAGTCATCCGGGTCTATCAGTACGCCGTGACAGGCTCGCTGGTCTTTATCCCAGCAGCTCCAAGCCAGATCACGATCTCTAACCTAAACATTTCGGCAAGCTCCGAGCTGGGCTTATTTCCAGCGTCGTCGCTTATTGGTATAACGATTAAAGAAGTCCAGCAGTCCTACCTATCGTTTACTTCTAATACAGTAGGCTCGACGTCTTTTATTGCCATCACGCAGATGAACTCGGTGGCTTTGACTTCTCTTTCGATGACGCCGTTTCAGGTCGGGTCGGGAGACTTTTTCGGGACGTCCGGTGACCCCAGCCCTGGCTGGAGTCTCATGAACACCTACCTCAAGTACAATACGTTTCGGGTCAAGTATAACCCGTCGGTCATCACGCTCGAGTCCGGCGGATTCTCGGTCGCTCAGATCGTGAGTTCTGGACGACCACTCTACACTGCACCCATTGTGCTACCAGAACTTCAGCTTCAAGATAGTGTCATCTCGACAGGTTTGACGGTCTCAGACCTCGACGCAATCCCCGCGCTTACGGGCGGGCAAGCAGAGATGGTCGACTTTCGGATCGTGCGCAAAGCCTCGGTCTACCAAGACACCCCGATCGGCATCTTCTGGCGCAAAGACGGCGTACCTGGTGATCCGCAGCGCTACGTTTATTACTACTCGGTGAATTCGAGTTTAGTGGTCACAGGCCTCTCGACAAATGGCGGGACTCTCACCTTTACGAGCACTGAGCCGGGGCTTCGCGATGTCAACCATCTAGTCGAGATCACCGATCTGTCTAGCATTAACGTCGGTGATGTAAACTATTTTAACAGCGTCGGTGTCTTCAACAGGGGCAAAGCCGTCGGCGGCATCACGGTCACGCAGCAAACGCTCAACACAGGGACGATCGGAGGCATTTACCCGGCTGACCATAAAGGCGCCATTAACGGGGCTCACTGGGTACAGGGCTTTGACAAGGCGAGCTTCTACGAGACAGCGACGCATGTCTTTGTGATCGACGCAGCAATGAAGACGGGCGGCATCGACCCATTTGCTTCCGGTGTCACCGCCGGAGACTTCATGACCCTGAAGAACTTTTCAGACCCACATAATAACGGCAAATTCGTCGTCTTAAATTATTTTAGAAACGTCCCGTTTCTAAAACAAAAGAACCTTCTTGGTCAGCCGATCATCGTCGACTTGGTCGTCTACAGAAATAATAAGTATGCTACGACGACGCAAGAAAACTACCTGCGTACGAACATTCCAAGCTTTGCAACACTGGCTTTTTCCCCCAAGGGTCGCCACCTCAACAATCAGTGGCTAGTCGTGCTGCCGGGCAGCGGCACACTTTCGTCCCAGGTCTCGGCCGTCACGGCGTCGACCACCGACGACAAAGCTTTGTTCCCCTTTACGATCACCTATAATGATGGCGACTGGGTGCCTCCTGCCGGGCCCTACTACGGCGGCTTAACGACCGACGGCGGAACCGGCGGAACCGAGACGATGTACGGAGATCTTTACAAGATCACCTGGGACGTCAATCCTGCACATGAAGACGAGGAAGCGCAGGGTATATACGCCCCAAGCGGCTACAGCTCGTTTGGCTTTATTATCGGCGACCCGCAAGTCTTTCTTCAGGACTTTTCAAACGTCATCAACAACTCGCTAAAAGCAGCTCTAGTTTTTAAAAGCATGTGGAACGCTGCGACGAACACGCCGTCTCTGCCTGCGCCGGCTCCAGGCAACTACGGCTGGTACTATTTTACGACCTTCCCCGGGAATACTGTCCAAGGCTCTATCACATCCTGGAACGTCGGTGACTGGGTCGTCTCAGACGGGACTCAGTGGCTCAAGTTTAACGATGTCGTCAGCGAGAGAGTGATCGCTTACCCGACGCCGAATTATTCTTACGACCAAGCTCTAATAGATGTTCAAGTCGGAGGTACCGGGTCGTCTTTTGGCTACGAAACTTACACGGTCGATCCGGACGCCGTAGGGTCTCTAAACCATACGACTGGCTGGAGAATAGGTAATGACGAGTTTGGTCGTCCGCTCTATGTCACCTACAACTCTTCTCTCAAGGTCGGGACGAACTTAAAGTCCTACGGAGAAGTGGCGTTCTGGCGTTCACTGAAGATTTACTTTAATCCGCTGCCTCCGGGAGACGACCGGTCAGAGTACCTAGGGCCCAATGGAACTACGGCGGTCACACAGACTCTTGGTCTTTGGCCGACTGGTGGCCAGTCGGTTTACCCAAGTGATAATTTTTTAGGCTATTTTAATGCCGCCACCAATCAAGTGGGCTCACACAGGACTTTGCCTAGGTCTTTTATTTACAACCTCGACGAAAGCGTTTTGCAGTTACTCAGCTTTGTCGGGGGGTGGAACGCCTCGACCAACACGCCAGCCGTACCGGCTGCGAGCGCAGGTAATATAGGGGAGTTTTACCTTGTCTCCGTTCAAGGCAACACGACCATAGATTCCCACACGGGTTGGGTAGCAGGAGAGTACCTGGTGTCGGACGGAACGCAGTGGGTATACTGCGCCTCGGCAGCTACTTACGGCTTTGGGATCTTCTATACGCAGCCGACTGGACTATCACCGTCTTTGCCATCGTCTGGAAGCTCGACCATTGGCGATACGTACATCGTTACGACAGCGGGCAATACGCCGATATCCGGAGTCACATCTCCCGCAGAATCCGGACATGATCTCTTTGAGCTTGGCGACTGGGTCATCTTTAATGGCCTCAACTGGGTGCGTAACCGCCTGACGTCTACCTACGCCGAAGCACACGGGATCGTTGCAACACGGCTTTTCGAGGAGACCAACTGGCAGCTCGTACCCGCCGCCAATTATGGTGCCTCTGAATCCTTTGGGTTTGGCTTGGGTCTTCAAACGGAGACGGTAACGGCTTACTTACCGAGTTCTGACCCAAGCGCCGGCGTCATTGGCGCCGGGGCGGCCCCCGGTGATGGCTCGGTGATACCTGCTGGATATGTCATCGGTGGGACAAGTTTGTGGACGGGGCTTATCGGACCCTTCGAAGGAAGCGGCTACGTCGGCGACGCTCTTAGCTCGATGCATTATGTCTTGACGCTCAACGCCACAGCCTTCTTTGGCTTTGGGCCGACGTACCTAAACTCTCTGACATTCTTTGACACGCAGCAGACCTACATTGAAAACTCCACGGTCTTTCAATGGAACACCGACAACTCCGTCTCGCCAAACGGTGCAATCTCCCGGGTCTATAACGGCGCAGGTTTCTATACCCTGTATTTTCAAGTACCTGAGTCGTCCATCGATGAGGGCCTGGGTGGACAGGGTGTCACCATCGACATGGCAGCGGCGGGACTTCTTCTCAGCAGCGCCAGCGCTGTCCGGCTTCTTTATTTCGACGGCGTAAGCTGGGGGTCAACTGACTCGCTTGCCTCTCTTCCTAGTGCGGCGGTCACGGGGGCAGTGTTCACGTTGCAGGTGCTCCCGTCAGATCCAGGAAATTACGCGGTTTCCCTTTGGAACGGGACAGACACGATGCAGGCTCCCAGCGCCGTAAGCGCCAACATTGCGCCGAGTCTTTACACGGGTCACACGGGAGGACTCGTGGTCGTAGCTGTCACCGTAGACTCCAGCTTGCAGGTGAGCTTTGGCTCGACATCTGCTTGGGTACATGGGGTTTTATTCACCAGGACGCTGCTTACTTAGGTCATTGATACCCTTTGTTTTTGTCGGTCCTTTGGCCTATCATTATGATAACTAAGGGAGAACCACCTATGGGCCAGGGTCCTTCGACTCGCTTTGTCGACGTCGCTAAAGACATCAAGCCGTACGAAGGCCAGCTGACGATCAGGTCTATTGATCGGCGTGGCAACGTCTTCGTTTACGACACGCCGAACGTCATTACGTTTACCGCACGCATTCAGATGGCCCATCTTCTTGTGGGAGACTCGTCGAGCTCTTACTCGATTGGGTTTATTGCGGTGGGTTTAAACAATACGGCCCCTCAAAGATCTGACACAGCGCTTTATCAGCAAGTGCTGCAACAGACTATTGAGCCTTACGACTTTCCAAATGGCGATACGGGTGAAGTCGAGATCACGGCGACTCTGGACTTCACGTCCGCAGCGAACGGCTCCACACTGCAAGAGGCGGGACTATTCGGGCTCAACGGCTCGAGTATGTTTGCTAGGCAGGTGCACGGAGCCATCGCAAAAGACGCGACCATTCAGCTCCAGTACATATGGCGGATCATCTTTACTTGAGAGTGGGCTCAATGCGCGACCAGCCGCAAATCTACGGCCAGCTTCAGGTCACAGCGATTGACCGCAATGGGTCTCGTTTTATCTACGACACCCCTAACGTTATCACCTATGGGGCTGCGACAGCGGCCTCACATGTTTTGATGGGCGAAACCGCGTACTCGATAGCTTACATGGCTTTCGGCACCGGCAATACTGCGCCGGTGCGCGGGAACACGGCTCTTGATGCAGAGGTCTACCGAACCTCCGTGGGCACGCCGACGTACCCACTCGTAGCCGGCTTAGAAATAGGTCAAGTTTTGTTTGATGTGCTTTTAGACTTCGGGGTCGCCAACGGCAACGCGCTTACAGAGGCCGGTCTCTTTGCTTCCAACGGCACACTCTTACTCGCCAGACAAGTGCACTCAGCGATCACAAAGAGTTCGAACTATCAGCTTGAATACCGTTGGCAGCTCATCTTCACCTAAACGGTAGTCTTGGAGACCGGTAATGCCAGTTACAGTCGGACAAGGGGTCGGTCAATATAACTCGGTCAATTATTTATTGAACGGCGAGCCTGCGTCGCAGGTCATCTTCAATCGGCCGACGACCAACCTGGCTAACCGAACAGACTCGATCCGGAGCTTCGTCAATACGCTTGAAACTCGGTACGAAAGTCACCTGCACACAGGCGACGGGATCAGCGAACCGGGGCCGATCTCTCGCTCCGGAATTTCAGGGGTAAACTCCCCAAACGGCATCTGCGGTCTTGATGGCAGCGGCTATGTCCTGGTCGCCAACCTACCGCCTTCGATTGTCGGCTCTCTTCACTACCAAGGCACCTGGAATGCTACGACCAACACGCCAAACATAACGACAGGATCGGCATCTTCGTCAAATCTAGGCTGGTATTATTTAGTCGCGACGGCTGGCACCGTGACGGTCGATGGCCACTCGAGCTGGCAGATCGGCGATTGGATCGTCTCTAACGGTACCATCTGGGAAAAACTTTACGGCCAGTTAGACCCTAGGCTCACTGACATCCTAAACCTGACGTTCACTGGGCACGCAGGATGGACGATGGGTGTCGACCCAACGGGCACCGTCGTTACCTTGATCGATACGCCATCGGTCAACGCTGCTGTAAATGCCGAGCTGTCTTTGCTTACTAGCGAAGTCGGTACCTTGACGACACAGATGTCCGCAGTTCAATCGACCTTAACTACGGTCTTAACGAATGTCTCCAAAGAGCAGTCTCAAACAATTACAAACCCTTCTGGGGAAAGCCTCCTAGATTTCGTCGGTGGGCCCTTTACCTGGGATCCAAGTAATGCCGTTGTCGACATTCAAGTTTATGTCAATAACGGCAAAGTTCTCCAAGATCAAACAGGCACTGGGATCAAGGACTTCATCAAACTTTCATCCACCCAGCTACAGTTTGCCGAAACTTTGCCGAAGGACGCCGTAGTTACTGTCTTCCGCCAGGGGACATCGACGGGCGGGGGCGTCGGGGACTATACTAATATTCCAGTCGCCATTCAGCCCATGAGCCTGCTTGATATCGGAAGCCCTACCAAGCCTTGGCAGTCGATCTATCTTCAAGATTTAACCAGTAACCAGGTTTACCGGGTAGCGATTACAGGCGGTGAGTTTGCGGCCACTCTAGTTTAGTAGGAAGTCTTGATGGCAACAGCTCGGATAAGAGGATCAGCTCTGAGTTTGGACCCACAAACACCTGGGTCCGTGCCAGCTGGGTCTGTTTACTTCGATTCCTCCAACGCCAACGCTCTCTCGCAAAAAGACACAAATAATACCCCAGTACCCCTAGCTAGCGCCTCGTCTTCTGACCGTATGGTCAAAGTCATGCAAAACCTGTCGGGGGCTACGATACCTGCGGGCAAGCCCGTTTCAAAGAAGGCTAACGGTTCGATCGCGCAGGCGGACGCCGATGGGCCCACAGGCACGCAGACCTACTGCGGCATAACACTGGCAGCGATCAACCACAACTCGACAGGTCAAATTTTGCTTGTCGGGCCAAATGTCGCCGGCGTGATCAATGGGCTAAACTACGCGCCGGGACAAACCGTGTTTCTCAGCGAGACCGGCGGCTATGCAAACAGCACTGCTGGGTTTGTCGGAAATAGTGACAGCATCATCCAAATCGGGATTGCCGACTGCCCCGGTGGCAACGCGACGAGCGTCGCCACTGACATCATCATGTTCCCTGACGTCGTGATAAGGCCCTAATGAGTACCGAGATACATCAAGATCTTGAGCAAAAGCTTCAAAGGCTTACCCGTAGTTTTACTACTGCGGTAAAGAAAGTTGCCGAAACTTATGGCCTGAACCTAGACGTTATCGTGCGTCTAAATATTAACGTTAATCAAAAAGATGGGGTAAACGATGTCGGCAACTAGCCAGATTCTATTAGTGTATGTTAACGGTGTAAGAAAAGCTCTTAACTCTAATGCTACGTCTCTGCTTTTTCAAGGCCTGGGTATTACGAACAATGGTTCGGATAACGGCTACACGATCACGCAGGTCGGGTCGACCTTCGATTTTAACGCTAAGGCGCTGGCCAACATCGGCGGCATCACGCTAGCCTCGGGCACGATCACCGGACTTGCTGCACCGTCGGCTTTGTCCGACGCTGCGACCAAGACCTATGTCGACACGGCTGATGGCCTTCTGGTGCCAAAGACCGGCGCTTCGATGACCGGCAACCTGACCTTTGACAGTGTTCATACGGTGACCGGCCTGCCGACACCGACCAATGCCACAGACGCCGTTACCAAGGCCTATGCTGACGCCGTCATGGTCGCCGCCCGCATCCAAGAGAACGTGCGCGTAGCAACGACTGGCAACATCAACCTCTCGTCGGCTCCGGCGACGATCGACGACGTGACGATGGTGTCGGGCGACCGAGTCTTGGTCCAAAACCAGACGACGACGTCGCAAAACGGCATCTACATCTACAACGGCTCGGGCTCGGCGATGACCCGCGACGCCAGCCTCAACAACACCCCGACCAGCGATATCTATAACGGCGTGCTCGTACCTTACGTCGAAGCTGGCACGGTGAACACCGGCAAAGCTTTCGTGATTTCGTCCATTGGCTCGGGCACTGGCGGTGTCCACACCATCGGCACCGATGCGATCACCTGGACACAGTTTGCAACCCCCGCCAGTTATACCGGCGGACCTGGCATCTGGTTTAACGGCACGGCGATCACCGCCAACCCCGACGGCGTGACCCTTGATGCCTCGGGTGCTACCGCTAATGGCTCGGCGACCCTGGAAGTCAAAGCTCTCGGTATCGGCACTGCTCAGCTTGCTACTGGCGCAGTCACCGCTGCCAAGCTCGGCGCAGTCACCGACGGCCTGACACTCGACCAGTCGGGCTCCGGCTCGACCCTCGAGGTCAAAGCCCTTGGCATTGGCACTGCGCAGCTCGCTGCCCAGGCCGTCACAGCAGCCAAGCTCGGTGCCGTCACTGGCGCAGGCCTTACTGGCGGTGGTGGCTCGGTCATCGCGCTTAACTACGACGGCGTGACCCTCGACGTCTCCGGCACGGGCTCGTCGCTCGAAGTCAAAGCCTTGGGTATTGGCTCTGGCCAGCTTGGCAACGGCTCGGTCGTCCAAGGCAAGGTCGCTGCGTCGGTCGCCGGCGTGGGCATCACGGTCACCGGCTCGGGCTCGACCACGCAGATCGCCGCCAACCCAGACGGCGTGACGCTTGACACCAGCGGCGCAGGTTCGACTCTTGAAATTAAAACCGGCGGCGTCAGTTCAACCCAGCTTGCCAACGGCTCGGTCGTCCAAGGCAAGGTCGCTGCCTCGGCTGCCGGCGCAGGCCTTACGGTCACGGGCTCTGGTGCTACCACCCAGATCGCTGCCAATCCAGACGGTGTGACGCTCAACAACAGCGGCGCAGGTTCGACCCTTCAGGCCATTTACTACTCGAGCTTGATTAACGACAACGCCGGTACCATCACGGTTGGCCAAACCGTTTACCTCAAGTCGAACGGTCACGTGGACCTGGCGGGTAACACCACGTCGAACCTTGACCAGGGCGAGCTTGGCATTGTTCAAGATGCGACGATCCTCACGACGATCGCTGGCAACATCACCGTCCGCCCGGGCGCCATCGTCGGCGGCTACTCCGGCCTGACTCCTGGTGCGCAAGTTTACGTCGGCGCAACGGCGGGCTCCATCACTCAGACGGTCCCGGCTTATGCTTCCGGGACTTGTGTTTACTCAATCGGAAGGGCTCTTAGCGCAACGCAGATCATTTACGATCCGATGCACATCTTGACCTACGTCTAACGTTCGGACTGTGGCGGTTCCACGATGGAGCCGCCAACCCTTAACTCCTGGAAGATGTCCATGACGTTGATCGTCCAAGTCTTTGACACAGCGACCGGGACCAGGCGAGCCATCTCGAACTGGTTTAAGGACTGTGATTTTACAGTAGGGGGAGGCGGCCAAGCGGTCTTTAACCTAACAAGCTCTGGTGCGACCTTAACATCGACAAGTAAAGTCGATGCTTATATTAATGGTTCTATGACACAGCCTGGTAGTACATTAGAATATACTTTAGATACTGTCGGAAACAACATAAACTTTAACGAGACAATACCTCAGAATAGCTGGGTGCGCATTCGTGTCTATAGCTTCTAGGAGTGCTTCATGACGCTTTCTCGCGGGCAGAATTTTCAGATCGTTGAAGAGGGGGCGCTCCCGGTCATCGGTTTGCCAGCGCGTACTAACGATGAAGCCATCATAGCTGCCATCGATGTGCATCTTGATTCGCCGCTGCGCATGTATGCAGCGCTGACGGCGGACGCCTTCCTGCGGTTTTCGACCTCGGTGCCTACGGCGGGGGATGGGTCCTTTAAGCAGATCCCGCCGATCAGCAATTCAGGCGTACCGACGATTGCAGCTTCGACGGTAAACATGGGAACGGGTGCTGTCACCGGCGCAACGTTCACCCTCAACGGTGGGTCGTTTGCGACGGCGTTTTCGGCGCTGACTAAGACCAACGGACTGTGGCGGCGGTTTGTCTTTTCGGTGCAGCTAGCCGGAACGATCTCGGCAGCCTGTTCAACGGCGGAAGCGGCGTCACAGGCAGCTCTTACAGACTACGGGCTTTTGCTTGCGACGGTAGGCGGGCTACCCGTCGGCTATATCGACGTGCAGTGGGTCTCGTCGGCGACTCAGTACAAAACTCCTGGGGCAGCGACCAACGCGATTTATTCGGCTGGTATTTACCGCCTGCCCCTTGGTAGCGGCGGCTCTGGATCTGGGTCAGTTAGCAGCGTTCTCGTAAAAATCCAAGACGAGCTAGTTGATAGCCCCTACGGCTTTGTAACTCCAAGCATTTACGCCTTGGATGGTTCGACCAAGATCAGCTCGACCACGGGTGCGGCATACGATCTGGCGACCAACACTTTAAAGTTTACCGCCAACGCCCA
>Ga0315289_10005621_pt1 | contig 18489 bp, 24 predicted proteins | sample YL17G11_40_MG_FD_203452 | JGI IMG/M metagenome (GOLD analysis project Ga0315289, IMG submission 203452) | Sediment microbial communities from Yellowstone Lake, YNP, Wyoming, USA - YL17G11_40 | ecosystem: Environmental > Aquatic > Freshwater > Lake > Sediment | place: USA: Wyoming | collected...
AGGCGGCTCAAACCCTCGAAGGAGATGACCACCAACTCCCGATGAGACCCCGCTAGGACGGATGCGGCCCGCCCACCGACGCCCCTCGACAGCTCGTAGACATACCTGGGCCTCCCAGGGCCCTCCTTAGGCCTCTTCAGCCTCACCACCAGACCGGCGTCCACCAAATTGTCCAGATGTTGCCTGAGGGTGTTGTGGGAGAAACCCGCGTCTGAGAGCAGCTGGCTGAACTCCTTTGTAATTCCGCCTTTCAGACTATTGATGATCCGCCTATCGTAGGGGTCCATTTTAAGCATAAAAAAGAGAAAGAGGGATATAAACCATTTTACACCAATTATTTAATCAGCCTGCGCGCGCGACCGTTGGGTAGGGGTGGATCGCATCGAATTTGATGCGGGCGAAACAGGTCTAAGGGGTGTCTTCAAGTACTACCAGGAAATCGCCCTCAGAGTGATCCAGGAGAGCCCGGAGGGCCTAAGCTCCAAGGCCCCTGAATATCAGGTCAATGATAGGTGATCACTTCAGCAGTGACGAGAAATGAGGGCCGCTAGCTTCTTAAATCACACTGAACTAAAAAAACAAAAACATTTATATATAGACATATTTAGATATGTCATGTCTAACTGAAGAGATGACCTAATACGGTAGTAGAGCTTTTGAATGAAATGTTTGTATCGGGGATTGGTACCCTGATAGATTACTTATCAGCGCACGTCCTGCTATGTCTGATACCCGCGTTCTTCCTATCCGGAGCCTTCAACGCGTTGATACCCAGCACAACGATTTTAAAGTATATGGGCGACAGCGGCAATAGAGCTAAAAAAGGCCTAGCTTACGTATTCGCTGCTACCAGCGGCCTCGTCATCGAGGTCTGCTCATGCACTGTTCTACCCCTCTTCGCTGGGATCTGGAAGAAAGGAGCAGGATTCGGCCCAGCGATAACGTTCCTGTTCGCCGGCCCCGGCATAACGCTGCTCTCAACTCCACTAGAAGCTTCGATCCTGGGAGGACAGTTCGCCATCGCAAAGCTGGTGTTTTCGATTGTGCTCTCCATAGCATTAGGCGTAGCCATGGATCTCACATTTAAGGAAACAAGGAACCCTGAAGCCACCACGGGCATTGAATCAGGTGACGTAGAAGCCAGAAAAAGGACGACACTCCAGTCGCTCCTATTCTTCACGTCGTTGACCCTGATAATGGTGGCCGGCACAACCCCACTCGACCTCAGCCTTAAACTGGTGCTCGTCGGCGCTTTCTCGCTACTCACCGCGTTCTTCGCCCACAGGTACTATGACGACGCCGAGATCAAAGCTTGGATGCACGAGACATACAACTTCGTGAAGATGATATTCCCGATTCTCCTACTCGGCGTTTTCATCTCCGGCGCCATCAAGCCGCTGATACCCCCTGAGCTTATCGCCAATATCACAGGTCAGAACACTCTGCTAGCCAATGTAGCGGCGGCCCTGTTCGGGATGGTCGCCTATTTCCCGACTCTTGTAGAGGTCCCCGTGGCCAAAATGTTCCTAGATCTGGGTATGCATATTGGGCCAATAATGGCCTACCTCCTAGTGGACCCAGGGGTATCCCTGCAGACTCTGCTGGTGGTGAACACGATAATAAAGCCTAAAAGAACATTCATGTACGCGTTCTACATGATTGCTATCGGAGTAATTATGGGGTACCTTTATGGTCTATTCTTTGTGTGAGGTGGGAGAATGAAGATTGAGATACTTGGTTCAGGCTGCCCGAAGTGCCTTAAGCTGGAGTCCATGGTCAAGGACATAGTGGCTAAGCACGGTATCAAGGCTGAGATAGGCCACGTGTATGATATTCAGAAGATCATGGATTATGGGGTTATGATGACTCCTGCTCTTGTGGTTGACGGGAAGGTTAGGATAGTTGGAAGGCTGCCCTCCGAGAGCGAGGTACTGAACCTACTTAGGTAAAAGGATGAGACAGGCCTAAGTTTGAGGCCTGCCTCCAGCCAGCCTCTCAACCACCCTATTTTTTAGTTTAGTCAGTTAGAAAATCCTCAAGTCGTCGTCTATAACCCCAAGAAGGTTCCGATGCGTTGCGTGGGCCTTGCATCAGTCACGTCTCACCTGAGGCCACAGCCGGAGGACCAATAGCCCTATCAAGGACGGAGACAAGATAACCATCGACATCCTAAACAGAAAGATCGATCTAGACGTCTCCGAGGCGGAGCTAGCCAAACGAAAAACTGGATGGTCTCCCCTGAGCTCAAGAAAAAGAAAGGCTACCTCCCTAGGTACGCCGCCCAAGTCATATCCACAGACAAGGGAGAGATCCTAAAGAAAAACTAGGCTAGCTTACTTTTTCTTCCCTGATCTTCCTTGTCAGATTATCACAATCATATAGAGGTGTATTTTTCTCGGGGTCGAGAGGTTTAGCGAACCTCTTCTCGGTTTCCGCCCGGTGAAGATTGTTCATGGTGCAGAACGGCGTGATCCTGCCATCCGGCGTAGCGTAGTGGATGACGCAGCGTTGAACCCTCTCCACGTCGAAGTTATACGGGTCCATGAAGTGCATCGAGCCTATCATCACCATGTTATGGTGTAGATCACTCAGGCTCTCATAGCTACCGCTCCTAATAACGGGTAGAAGATACTTACGGAAAGTACCCAGCTTCACGTTCTCGACGGCACCCGTTATCGATGAGGCCTTGGCGATGGTCCTGTGACCCGACTCGAACCTCCTGTTCGCGTACTTCATCGAAGCCAACATACCATCGACGTTCAGATACTTCGTGATGGGCTCAACCTTGTCACCCTCTAGCACGAGGTACGTGGCCATGCCACAGTGGGGATGGGCGCTGAAATCGACGTACTGCTTCTTCTTTATGTGGCTGACGAAGTCGATGAAAGGCATAGCCGTGGGTACGGGGAACCAGTCACCCTGCTTGATGAGGCCACCGGTCTGCTCCTCGGCGAGGCGCATGAGGTCCGGAATGGTGACGCGCATCTTCTCCCGCTCCTTCGCGTTGATCCTGCCGGTGATGGCAACGGGTTGGAAGTTGACGCATCTGACCACATCCCTGTTCTCGACCGCGAACCGGATTATGTCGCCCACCTGATCCGTGTTGACTCCTCCGACTAGAACAGGAACAAGGACGACGCTGCGGAAACCGCTTGCCTTCAGGTTCCTCAGCGCCTGTTTCTTTATGTCTAGTAGGTCGAAGCCACGGGCCACATTGTAGGGCTCAGGCGTGACGCCGTCGAACTGTAGGTAGACGGTGCTTAATCCCGCCTCCTTGAGCTCGCGACAGTAGTCGACGCTCTCCGCCATCTTGATCCCATTGGAGTCTACCTCCACATGTTGGAACCCTAACTCATTCGCCATACGCACCAGATCCGGCAGATCCTCCCTGACCGTCGGCTCCCCGCCGCTGAACTGAAGTGCAGGCGGTGGCACAGGTTTGTTCGCACGGAGGTTCTCCATGATCTTCCTGATCTCCTCATTGCTCGGCTCATAGAGGTAGCCGGCTGCTCCTGCGTGTGCAAAGCATATTGGGCAGCGGAGATTACATCTATTGGTAACGTCGATAATCGCGAGTACCGTGGGGCTCTTGTGCTCCGGGCAGATCCCACAATCGTAGGGGCACTCATTCACCTTCTTGGTGCGAGGGTTGCTGAGCTTTTTTCCGTGTGCCTCATATTTTTGAGCCCGTTTATACTGCTTATAGTCGCCCCAGTAGAGGTCTTTCCATTCTCCATGGTCGACGCAGATTTTCTTGATGTAGACCTTGCCCTGTTCCTCGTAGATCTCGGCGGGTATCTTCTTCAGGCATTCAGGGCAGAGGCTTTCAGTATCCTTGATCTTCATTTTAATGCCCCACGTCGTGTTAACCTGACATATCGACATCTATAGATGTTTCCTTAGTTCCCACCTTTTTAGAAGGGGAAGTTATTCCCGCCGAAGGGGAAAATAACCAGTACACATCTTGTTTTACATGTCCCGTCAGGTCTTTGGCGCTAGAGTTGAACGAACTCAGAGATGTCGGCCTCACAGAGTACGAGACGATGGCTTATCTCATACTAGTAAAAACCGGAGGGCTTATCACCAGCGCCGTTAGTCGAAATACGGAGAATTTTGAAAACCTGTGAAGTCGTGACTTAATCCGGCTCCTGCTTTTAAAGGCTTTAAATTCTCGATTCTTGAAAAGAAGGTTATTCAAAATCCTTTACGAATATTTCTTACTCGAAAGTCTACACGGTTCTCGAGACTCTTGAGAAGAAAGTTTGGTTAGAAATAACCAGTTGGAGCTCTCACTAGTCTTGAATAGTTTCACCTTGAACTTATGAACCTTAGAATAATTGAGTGGGTGGGTCGCGTTTATCTCCTGAATTAACTCGGGAAACCCCGAAACCAAGCAACAAACCCCACACTTAAAAAAAGAATCAAAGACCCTTTTTTAAGAATATTAAGGCCTTTAATCTGAGGTGACCTCTAGATTAAGGCTTGTATTGGGCTTTTTTCTCCTGGACCTCTTTTCTGCTGTTCTGGATGACATTCTTCGGTTTGTATTGCTTATGTAGGTAGGTGAGAGGCGGAAAACTGATAGCGTGGGTGGGGCACGTGTTCGCGCAGGTCACGCAACCCACCTTACAGTTCAGAGGGTTCGCAACCACGGGGCGGTTAGCCTCGTAATCGAACTTGAAGACTCCGGCGCTGCAGCCGAGAACACATAAACCGCAGCCAATGCAGAGACTGCCTTCAACTGTTGGATGCCACTCGATCTCCTCTCGCGGGATACCATGCCATGAAGGCTTTGGGGTTGACAGCTAAATTCACCTAACGCCTATCGGAAACGCAAACATATAAACCAAATGACCATTTCTCTCGAAATAAACTCAGGAACTTATGTTTATCATTGTTTACAGGATTAAGGATATTTATAGAGGATTCGGATTAACCCATAAAATTCGGGTTAAGATGGGCCTTCCTTTATAAGGGCTTAAATACACTGACAACCCGAGACGAGGTTAGTCAATATCCTCTATAATTTATTTTTCATGTTTTATTTTAAACAAACGGATATCATATAGAACAATTTAAATACGTCGATATAGATTCTTCTTTCATAGAAGAGGACTCGATATGAGCTTTAAGAAAGTGACTATCACCGATGAAGCTATAAAGGAATTAAGATTAATTGCTGATAGGCAGAATATAAAAAACCCCGCTGTTTATCTAAACGTAGTAAGAACCTGCTGCAGCTACATGCCTAAGGTAGACGTAGTTGACCAGACCCTCCGAAAAATAGAAGTGATCGATACCGCAAATGGCGTTTCTGTTTGTGTAGGCGACTTTATAAAAAAGTTACTGATTGAAAACGAAGAACTGAACAGCGTAGAGCTTAAGGTTTACCTAACCCCCGCTCATGACTTATACTTTCAGTTTTTAACTCGAAACGTTGAAAACGCTAAGTGAGGCCTAGATGACGATCAAAAGAGAGAATCATAAGAAACAGTTGAACGCTAAGCTCTCCTGGAGAGGCGGGGTGTGTTCGGAGATCAAAATGAGGCATCACGTTATTGTAATCGATTCTGGAAAGGAGGAAGGAGGTGCGGATGTTGGTCCATCGCCTACCGAAGTATTCTTGGCGGCTTTAGGATCGTGTATCATGACCAACATTTCGAGAATTGGCCAAAAGATGAGGCTAGGCCTGAAAAAAGTCAGCATAGATATAAATGGGATCAAAGAGTATAACGAACACCCCTCCTCTTTTGTAACACTTAAAATAAAAATCTCAATCGATGCGAGTGTTAACGATCGTGAAAAACTGGAACGATTAATTAAACTCGCTGAGGAGAATTGTACTATTTCAAATACTCTAAAGAACGCAGTAGTTCCACACGTAATGTTACAATTAACCTAATCCTCTGATCGAAGGAGACCCAACTACATTTATTAGCAGTCTCATCAGTTCAGTTGTTTTCCTCGAAGTAAGTAACCTCTAGAAGAAACAACTGGCCACTTCGATAGAGTGATAGCAGCTCAAGTCTTATTACCTTGAGTTTTACTAAGGCCCTAGGAGGCTAGGCTGGACTTGGCAACTGCCCTTATCAGACGCTAAAAATTCATCCAAGTGTATCAACTGTAGCCCTCCTACTTGTGACGGTCGCCGTGACGTGAGCAGATTCGCATTTGCCTGTCTGGGCGTAGTAGCCTCAACCTTCGCATAGGGAATATCGAAGACGAAGATGTTGCCAAACTTCAGTTTCCTCATGGCGTTCTTTAGCGGAGACCTCATCCCCCGTGAATGTGATACCCAGGGTCCTCAAAATTTCATCAAGACGGCTGTCCCTTTCTTCATCGAGGCGCTGAAGGAGGATATAGCGAACCCCCTCAAACTAGTCTCGTCGACCTTGTATGATTGGCTGAGTTCCTCATAGCTAGTTTGCTAGTGTCGAACAAGGCTCAAAAAATCGGCCTCGAATTGCTCATCCGGCTAGCCATGCTCCGTTTAGATACGCCGCTCCATGGGAAAGAATAAATCGAAATATTAATATTTATAAATAAGTAGATTTGTATATGACCTTAGTGGATGGAGAAAAAGCACCGCGCGTAGCGTTATTCTACTGCTCCGGCTGCATGGCGAGCGTAGGAGCCCTAACGGTAACCGCCTCCCTAGAGGCCTTTAAGAGGCTGCAAAACGACGATGTTGGCTTGTTCTGTCTCTCTGCAATTGCGAACGAGGTGCCGAAGCATCGTAAAACAACTGAGGGGGCAAAGGTGTTAGTGTCTATAGATGGCTGCGGTAATCAATGCACTACAAACATCCTTAAGGCACATGGTTTTGAGCCCGACATAGGATTGAATCTCGTCAAGGATTTGCATCTGAAGAAGATCGGGCCATTCAAGCCTTTCAGTTACACTCAAGAGGAATTTGAGATGGTTGTGAACAAGATAATGGAGATCTGTGAGGAGAACCTCAAGGAGGAAAAAAGGGTTGAGTAACTCAATCAAGGGATGGGATGAAAGCATTCCAAGCCATGAAAATATAATCTACGCCTGCTTCGGCGGGCTATCTAACACGGGGATCACAGCCGCACTAGCTAGTTTAGAGGCTGTGAAGGAGTTGGGTTTGGATAAAGCCTGCGTAGGTTGTCTAGCTGGGGTTTCAACGAATGTGCCTCATGTTCTCGGGAAGACGAAAGTCGCGAAGAAGGTGATAACCGTTGACGGCTGTCCAATGGAGTGCAGCAGAAAAGTTATACAGCAGGCAGGGTTCAACATCGCTAAGAGCATCGTCCTCGTGCGAGACATAGGCATGAAGAAGAAGCCGCTGCATGAGGACATTGGAAAGGACTTGAAGCCAGTCATGGAATACGTGTCAGAAGAGGACATAAAAAAAGCTAAAGACCTCATCATAAAGGCGATTACCGAGTAATTCAGATCACAGATCCAAAAGAAGTGAAATAGAGACATGGAAAGCAAGAGTATCCTCGAAAAATTAAATCAAGAGATTATGACATCACTCCGTCCCAAAACTATTCCCTTTGGAGTCAAGCTTTACGAAACTTTGAACGATCGACCTTCTAATGCCATGAGACCCAGGCATCCCATGAACACATGTCAGATCACCGCATTGACACGTTACTACGGTCGTACCATGTATGCCACTTTGGAAGATTTAGCATGTGTCATCGGAGCAGTGACGCTTGGGATGATGGAGCCGCCTGAAAACATGCGTTCAGGCAAGATCGCCGAGATGCTGCACGCCGACCTCGAATCCGCGCGCAGATTCACAGAACTAGTTCCGAGAATTCCATATGGAAGAGTAAAGGCCTTCGCCTCCGCTCCTCTCAGCAACCTAAGCTTCTATCCAGATCTCGTTGTAATGTACGGGAACACCGCGCAGGTGATGCGCGTAGTGCAAGCCTATCTGTACAAACGTGGTGGGCGAGTAGGTTTCACGACTGGCGGTGAATACAGCCTTTGCGCCGATACCATCGCCGACACCTATAACAAACAGGATTTATCTGTGGCTATCCCCTGTTTTGGAGACCGTAAAACAGGCCTAGCACAAGATGATGAGCTTACAGTAGCCTTCCCAGTTTCGCTAGCTGATGAAATCCTAAATGGACTGCAGGGTACGGAAAAGACAGCAGCATACCCCACGCCAATGGACATCGGTTTTCCACAAATGCCCGATTACACACTTACAGACTGGTCCGTTGCCTTTCGGAAATCCATGACAAGGAGAAACCCATGAAATTTTGGCTCATCCGCGTATCATCGAAGACATAAACGGAGCTTAATCCTGTTTTTTCCTCGAGGCGCCCTTCTTCTCGAGGGCGCCAGCGAACTCTTCGTATGTTGGGGACCGCCCCGTGTATACGGGGGCTCCATCAACGAAGACATATGGGAGAGGTACTCCCATGTTCCTGAGGTCGAGAACATGATCCGGGTAATCATACTTCCTGGACGTGACCAGTTCTCTTTTCAGCTTGATCGAGTCCTCGTACTCCTCAACGATCTGCTTTACAAGCCGGTCCCTCTCCTTTACCTCCGCAATGAATCTCTCCGCCTCCCCAGCGGTCATCCTCCTCGCACCAAGGTCGCAGCAGCTGCTTCCGAACGGGTCTACCTCCCAAACCTCAACCTCCAAGATGCCTATCAACCAGCCTACGCTTCTTTCTGGTCTTTCTCAAGCAGGTGATATATGCCCTTTGATCGGATCTGCGGTATAGCCTTCAATGAGAGCCCCTTCAGCGCCTTTATGATCTCTTCCAGCTGAATGTAAGATATCCCTATTAGTCCCTCGCCGTCGCCTAGGTCGATGGCATCCCTGCAACCGTAGCAGCCGAAAGCACGCGTTCGGTTTACCCGTCACGTAGGGTACTACCGCGATGTCGACGCAGGAGGCCTGGAAGACAGATGAGCTCCAGCTATGCCTTCCGTTTTTGAAGTATATTGATGCGAGGCTCAGCCACATGATCCTCTCAGTCCCCTCCTCCAGCACAACCATATCCGGAGTAAAGCCTGCCTCAGAGAGCGGGGCCGCGGCCACAGCCTTATAACTACCAAGCGGTAGACGGGGCATCTCCGCCATCAACTCCGTGGCGGCCTCCTCGAAATCGAAAAGCCCTAGTGCCTTGAGCATAGTCCCCTTGCCTATCTTCTCGGGAAGCGGAAACAGCCCGAAGGCCGAACCGAGACAGTATGGTACCCGAGCGTCGACGAGAGCCTCTGCGTAGGCTGCAGCATATGCGTTCTGGGCTGCGGGCCGGGGATCTTCGATTTCGATTACGATATAAGGGTCTCGGTCGTCTCACGGCCTTATAGCTGTAAGGTGGGTTGCGTGACCTGCGCGAACACGTGCCCCACCCACGCTATCAGTTTTCCGCCTCTCACCTACCTACACTCACTTTACAAGAATCGGGAGGTGATGAAACAAAGCAGGAAGGAGCTTGAGGAGCAGAGAGAGCGGTATCAGATAAGAGCACAGCAGGAAATTGACCGTTAACATATAGAGCACTAAAAGGAGGAAGACTAGTGCTTATTCAACTTCACGGGATGTTTTTTTGGCTATACGGGAGTTAAGAGCCCGAAAACTTTGAAAAGAAGGCGGTTCCAAACGCGTGATCTGCCCGTGATGTTTAGCCGGAAATTCTCTACTTAAGCTAATTACATGGACCTTTCCAGCTAGCTTACGCTAGCAACCAAGTCGATGATCTTCTCAATCTCCTGGCGGACCCCCGGGGACAGCCCCATTATACTGATGTCCATGAAGCCCCTGATCAGCACTCCCACCGCCTCGTCCCGGCTTAGACCCCTACTCATGAGGTAAGTGATGCCCTCCTCGCTCAGCTTCCCGATGGCTGCCTCGTGGCTCAGCTCGGCTCCGGACTTCGAAGCCCTCAGGATAGGTATAGCCTCGAGGACCGACTCCTCGTCGAGCAGAAGACCCCTACACTCTAGGTGTCCCCGACAGTCATCGTTGTTCCCGTCGATGGTGCCTCTGCTTATGAGGTGGCTATTAGCCCGGGTTATGGCCCTGGTGTTTAGTTCAGTGACGCTTCCCCTACCGTTCAACACAGTCCACGACCCGAGGTCCACATTGCTCCCCGGCTGGACGTAGAGGACGCTGTTAAATATCGCCTTCGAGCCCTCGCCGTCGCAGAGAGCCTTCGGCTCCATCTGCAGATCCTTCACGGGTGTAAAGCAGATGTAGTTGGAAACGAACTCAGCGCTGTCACCTACGCGAACGCCGGTACGAGGCCGTACAACCGTCTCCGGGGCCCAATGGTGGACCATCGTGAAGCTGAGCTTCGCTCGGTCCTCTACCCAGACCTCGCTGACGCCGAGGTGCGCACCCTCCCTCGTTTCTTGGTGCTGGGCGCAGGTCGTCAGTATCTGGCTCTCGCTGCCCTCACCAGCGATTATTATGTTGTGAACACGCTGGCGGCTGTTCTCCGTCGTGATCATGAGGCAGCTCTGGAGGGGAAACGTAACCTTCGCATCCGGCTTTATATACATGAAGTAGCCTCCACTCCAGCTCTCCGCGACCTCCCATGTGTACTCATCTTTATCCTTATCAACGAGCGTCCACATCCGCTCCTTGAGCCACGGATACTTCTCCAGGGCGTCCTTCGTGTCCATCATCTCGATCTGGTTCTCGAAGGCCTCACCCACCTTCGAGTAGATCGTTTTCTGATCCACGTGGAAGAAGACAGCTGAGGCGTCGGACTCATCGACGTTGATGCCGACCCTCATCGCCTCGTTGAGGACCCTGTGCGGGAGACCTACGAGGTTCTCCCTGGTCAACTCGCTTCCTCCTGGATTCGGGTTGAGCAGCTGAGGCAGTGCTCGTATCCCCCGGCGCGGATCTCGGCGTAGACGGTTCGAGGGTCGGGGAAGCAGTGGTTCATCCCATCCATTACGACGCACGCCCTCTCGGCCTTGATGTAGTCGAGTATGTCCCCCTTGTGGGTGATTATAAGTGAAGACGCCTTCGATGTCTGGAGGTAGCTGTCCAGCTCTTCGGAGAGGAGTCTTAGGCTGTCGACGTCGACTCCGGAGTCCGGCTCGTCAAGGAGGATTAGGCTCGGTTTCAGGAAGAGCATCTGGAGGATCTCAGCCCTCTTCCGCTCTCCGCCTGAGAATCCGACGTTGACGTCTCTGTCGAGGAACTCGGTTAGCCTGAACCTCTCGATTGTATCCTTCTCTTCAGGGCTGAATACATCGGTCCTCTTTTTACCGAGGCAGAGCTTGAGCATCTGGGACAGCTTGACCCCTCTGATTTCTGGTGGCTGCTGGAACGCCATCGTGATGCCGAGCTTCGACCTCTCATAGACGTTCATCCCAGTTATATCGAATCCCTTGTACCTGATGGAACCGGACTCGACCACATAGGATGGGATACCCATAACGGTCTTAAGGAGAGTCGACTTCCCCGACCCATTTGGGCCGAAGATGAACGAGCGCTCCCCCTGCTCTAATCTCAAGCTTATACCTCTGAGAATCGTTTTATCCTCGACTTTGACTTTTAAGCCCTCGATCTCCAGTGTTCCCTTGTCATCCAATGCCTTACGCCCTTTGTACTATTCGTTTCCCGTATCTTTAATTGTAAAGGTTTCGTGCTTCGCTATAATGTTCCTCAGACCATTATCTCGGTCTGATCCCTATCGTTGTCATGTTAAAGCGCATCATATGCCCAAATCTACCTTTAAAAAAATTCAAAAAAGAAAACATATTTAAATATTTAACGATTTATTATATAATGATGTCGGATAAAAAGACCGTCGCGACCCTAGAACGGCTATGCACCTTAAGATCACTGAACAAAGATAATGCTGATAGTTACATTGGCGATCTAAGAAAAATAGCGAACGAAATCGACAAAGTGGAACTCAGGAGAAGCAGCAACTTTTTCAAGGCACTTGGCGACGAGAGCAGATTGAGGACACTCCATTTACTAGAGAAAAGAGATATGTGCGTATGCGAGCTTGTCGCAGCGCTCGAATCAACTCAGCCTACACTCTCTCACCACCTAAAGATACTTGAAACCGTTGGCCTCGTCGAGAGAAAAAAGAAGGGAAAATGGGCGTTCTATGGCATAAGAAAGCCCGAGACCCCTAACTACATCAAGAATGCTCCACTCTAGGGCATCGAAACCCAGCCCCGGGAATATAACGATAACTATAAATGTATTGATATATTCCCTCTCTTGGTAAGGAAACGGAGCGTGCATAGAAACGCCTGAGAAAGAAGCCAAGCTCGGCATTCTCGAAAAATACCTCACAGTCTGGATATTCCTCTGCATACTCATCGGATTGCTGCTCGGCAATTATGTGCCGAGCTTCGGGGAGTACCTCGACTCGCTCAAGTTCGCCCAGATATCGATCCCCATAGGCATCTGCCTCTTCTTCATGATGTACCCTACCATCCTCGGCATCGCCTTCGGAGATGTCAAGAAGGCAGCGATGAGCCCCAAACCGATACTGCTGGCGGTCTTCGCGAACTGGGTTATAGCACCCATACTAATGACGTTCCTCGCAAACACACTCCTCAAGGGGCACCCCGACTACATCGCCGGCGTTATCCTTCTTGGACTCTCACCCTGCACCGCGATGGTGATGTGGTGGATGCTCCTCGCCAAGGGAGACATGGCTCAGGGCCTCATCAATACCGCAGTAAACGCTACGCTAATGATCATACTCTATGCGCCGCTAGCCGCATTTTACCTCGGAGTCAGTGGCATACCCGTCCCCTGGGACTTGGTCGCTATGAGCGTAATACTCTTCATATTCCTACCCGTAGCGGCAGGGGCGGTGACCAGGAGAGTACTTATCCCGAGGAAGGGTCTCGAGTGGTTCGACAACGTTTACAGGGAGAGGGTAGGCAAGATCAGCTTCATCGCGCTCCTGTTCACGCTCATCGTCCTCTTCAGTTTCCAGGGTAAAATAATCCTCAACGACCCGCTCCTCGTGCTCTACATCGCGGTTCCGAACCTCATCCACTACGCCACCATGATCACCTGGACCTACCTAACCGGTTGGTATGTCGGCTGGAAGTATGAGACCGCCATCGACGTGACACTGATCGGCTCGAGCAGCCACTTCGAGGTCGCCATCGCCGTGGCGACGACGCTCTACGGAATAGGCAGCGGTGCTGCTTTGGCGACAGTGATTGGACCTCTGTTTGAGGTGCCCCTCATGCTGTCGCTGGTTCGCTTCGGTTTGGCCACGCGGAAATACTTCCCGAGGAGCGGAGCCACGAAGAAGGAGAAATGAGTTGAGCCAAGATTACCTCGAAACAACGATAGACAAGTTCCAGTTCAAGCCAGTAAGAGATTCATTATTCTAACAAAGTTCCTAGCGCGCGAATACTGTTTCGTTTATTCCATCCGATATAAAAGTAGGAGGATATTTATTAACCTCGTCTCGGGTTGTCAGTATATTTAAGCTCTTATAAAGGAAGGCTCATCTTAAACCGGATTTTATGGGTTAATCCGAATCCTCGTAATGATGCTTTCACGAACGCGTAAAGCCTTATGAAAATGACTAAAACCTGCCCTTTTCAGAAGCCAATAATATTTAAATACATCGATTTGTCTTATGTTGCTTCGAAGAAAGCATGAAAGAAGAGAGTAGTTTCGCAGGTTCCGAGAAAATAGGCTTCATTTTTTGCGTTTGCACTGGAAAGTGCTCCGGATTTGCAAAACTAGATATCTGGGATTTTATTAACATCGTGCGGTCCGAGCTCCCAGTAGAATATGCCTTCGTCCACCCAATGTTATGCGACGAAGATGGAGAACGATTTCTGAACGATTTCCTAAGACCAGGAAGAAAATATGTTGTAGCGGGCTGTGCACCTGTGATGCAGAACAAACTCTTCAGAGACGCCTTCCAAAAAGCGGGACTTGACATAAACAAAGACTTGATCTCATTAGATGCTAGAGACAAGACAGTAGAAGAAGCATTAAACGTGGTAAAGGACGCTCTAAGGAAGTCGGGGAAAAATGTCTAAACCTGAGGAAACCTATATGGGGGTACCTCGAAAGGACATTCCATGGTACCCAATTATAGATTATAATAAATGCGACTTATGTGGCAACGACCCTCAATGCTTGAAATTCTGCCCCCATGGAGTGTTTGATGAAGAGAAAGATTCGAAAAAGTTGGTGGTAAGAAACCCTGAAAACTGCGTCGTCTTTTGTAGGAGCTGTAGAAAGGTATGCGCTAAAGATGCGCTCAGCTTCCTAAATAAAACAGAAGTCTTGGAAATAATCAAAAAGAAGAGAGGTTACTGATCTTGAGTTTTAACGATACGTTAACTGAATATGGCTCACGTAATTTCAAGAAACAGCTCCTACTCAATCATAATGAGGAATTAGGGAGGAAAATTGAACCATGGCAGTAAAAGGGAAAATAGGCGTTGTCGCTTGTGCAGGCATGGATAAGGACCTAGGCTCTGTAGCTCGTTTAAGCGTATTCAAAGTTTGTGAAAACATTAGACCGGATAAAGTTGAGCTTATCTGTTTACCTCCATTGTTAGCTGGCGTTTCTCCCCACCCTGAATTAGTTAAAAACCTCCCCATTATAACGGTTGATGGTTGTGCTCAACGGTGCTCAACTAAACTCGTAGTTAAAAATGGAGGCAAGATACGAGGGAGAGTCCTAATCTCCGATATATCTAGAAAGCAAAATATTACTCTTGGCTCAGCATCTAACGTTGGAGCTGATGGCGAAAAACTCGCGGAAATTGTCGCCCAAGAGATCGCTAATATAGTTGACAAGCTTGGAGAGAGTTAATAATGTCTGAGGCTTCTTTCGAATTCAGAATAGATAAATGGCTTTTTCATGTCCCAAAAGACCGCTACTACAATGAGAATGATTCTTGGGTCAAAATAGATAAGGATATTGCGACTGTTGGTATAACGGACTTTCGGCAAACCATGGTAGGAGACATCGTTTTTGTAGAGTTACCTGAACTTGGAACGGCTGTGGAGCAGTTCTATGAGGCGAGTAGCTTCGAATCGGTTAAAACGGTACTCGACCTGATATCCCCCGTTAGTGGGGTTATCAAAGAAATTAATGGAACGTTGTTAGATAACCCCGAGCTTGTTAATCATGACCCATATGGAGATGGCTGGTTTATAAAAGTCGAGGTTAAAGATTTCACATCAGATAAACAAAATCTTCTAAGTCCGGAGGGTTACTTCGATTATATGAAGAGGAAGGCTGAGGAGGAACAGAAAAGACTGAAGGGGATACTCTAGATGGGTAAGAAGGTTCTCATACTTCCCTGCAGCGGCATCGGGAAGGCCTTCGGCTCTATAAACCGCGACGCAACATTTCGAGTTGTCGACGAGCTCCGCCCCGGTAAGGCGGAGACCAACTGCCTTAGTCTCCTCGTCATGGGCGACGAGGACGCGAAGAGGCAGGTCCAGACCAGCAGGTGCATCGCCGTCGACGGGTGCAGCCTCGAGTGTTCCAAGAAGCTTATCGAGTCGGTTGGAGGAAAGGTCACCACGCATTATCGCGTCATGGATTTTCTGAGAAAGCACAGGGACCTTAAACCGGGCAGCATCACCTTCCTCGATGAGAACGGCAAAAAGCTCTCACAGCTCCTCGCAGAGGAGATCGCCGAGAAGGTAGACGAACTGGAGGAGGAGGCCGAATGAACATCAGACCGAAGGTCGGAGTGGTCTCTTGCAGCGGCGAATGCTGCAGCCTCGGAACCCTGAGCAGGATAGCCACACGGCTTGTCCTGGAGAACCTCAGGGCCGATGACACCGTCACCATCTGTCTACCCCTGTTCCTTGCTGGCAGCTCCGAGGAGCGTTGGTTCGCCAAGATGTTCCCCACCGTCGCCGTTGATGGATGCCACAGGCTCTGCGCTAAGAAGGCGATTACGAAATACAGCGCACCGACGGCGGCCAGCGTCGACGTGGAGTCCCTCCTAGAGAAATGGGGGGTGGAGGCGCCAGCTAACAGGAGGGATCTGGACGCTTCCGGGGTCAGGCTCGCCGAGAGGGTCGCCCAGGCCGTGGCGGAGAAGGTGGACGAGCATCGAAGGAAGGCGACTAGGTTGCCCAGCTAACCACCAAGACGACCTGGAAGGGGAGCCACATGGGGAGCTGAGATGCAGCAACGGTGCCACGATAGTGTTCTCGGTCCCAGCCCAGCTCCACGGCGTGGAGGGGATCCTCACCCCGGAGGACGCCTTCGTCGGCGCCCTCAACACCTGCTACATGCTCATGTTTCTCTGGAGCTGCGAGAGGCTCAAGGTCGACCTCGTCTCCTACGAATGCGAGGCGGAGGGCCACGTCAAGGAGTTCCTCGACAGGACCTCCACATTTGATAGGATCGTCCTGAGGCCTACGATAGCCGCCAGGGGCTGCACCGTCGAAACCGTCAAGAGGGCGCTGAAGCTCGCTGAGAAGTACAGCCTCGTTTGGCAGTTGATAAAAGCTAAGGTCTCACTTGAACCCGTGATTAGGATACTTTGAGGGCATAAGTCAATCATAATTGCCTTAAGGACTCCCATCATACAAAGTTACATAAGTTCATTTAATTCGGAAACCTGGTACTTGACAACATTCTCGTCGAAAAAACACTTGCGCCTTGGTATATTCATAATTAGACTCACTCAACGGAGGGGGCTAGCACCAGCCACGCTCGTTTTATTACAGTTTAAACGGGTTTACATTACAAGTTATTTCTATTAACTATTATTCACTCAGAAATATTTCAAAGAGTATAAGATGAGTAAAATCCCGATAACACAAAAAATAGCCCCAGATACTTTAGTGAATCCTGAACCAATACCCACCAGCCTCTCCCTCAAAAACTTACGGGCCGAGGCAGCCACTACGCTGAGAAAAACCACCGGCAGAGCGTGCCCTAACCCGAACGCCATTAACAAGAAACCGCCATGAAAAGGAGTAGGGGCGCTGAAAAGCGTGTACATCACCGCGGGAAGCACGAGGGCCAGTGAACAAGGGCTAAGAGCAAGCGAAATCACCACACTCAGAATAAACGAGCCGAGGAAAAGGTTCCGCTCAATCGAGGCTTGTAGAGCATGCCCCGTCGCGGCGTTGACCCGCTCGTTATATGCGCCGCTAATTCCTCGAAGCAAGCCAACCCTGCTCAGTAGACCGAGGTTTCCTGCTCCAAACAGAATCAGCAGCACCCCAGCAGCCCCATAGAATAACCTGCCTGAGATCCAGCTCAAGGGGATCAGCGACGATACGGCGTAGCCTAGAAACCAAAAAACTAGTCCCATAGCGGAGACGAAGCCAAGCCCAATTATCAACCCCGCCCTCGGTGTGCTGCTATTGCTCACCGTGAATGTGAGGTAGGCCGAGATTAGAGCAAGCGAGCAGGGCGTCAGAAAGGTCATGGCCCCGTAAACGAAGAGGCCGATGCTTTGCTCAATCAAAATATTAACCTTCCAGTAAGTGATTTAACACCGTGAAAATGTCCCCTGCGGTAACCTCGCCTTGGGAAATGTGTGTGACATCAAAGGAAGGATTGATAAGAAGTATTTGACCGTCTTCGAGATTATAGTTTTTAAAACGTTCGATGATCTCTAGTTTCCCATCATCGTAATCGTTTCCGAATAGCCAAGTCACGTTATAGTACCCTTTGATCTGGTTTAGGTCGCTGCTTTCGCAGCTTGATACAACAATGGTGATGATGTGGAAGTCTCCTTCCCTGCACTTGGAATCGCATACTAGTTTGAGCTGCCGTAGCTGGTTGTCGTTAAGCGTCGTATACTGTCCTCCACAGCCGACGGCCATAAAATGTAGAGCTATCACATCACCATAGTATGCCCCTAGGCTCCCATCGGTTCCGTTAACATCAGTCAGACTGAAGACCGTTGCTTGACTGATTGTCTTAAGGGGTATGATTGTATTTGTTGAAATCTCACGTTTGTCGCCAAAGTAGAGGGCATATGCGCCGTAACTTAACGCGATGAATATGAGGGCGAGGCACATGTAGATGAGTAAACGGTTCTTCATGGCATCACTTTTATCAGGTTTAACAATTTTCCCTCACTTATATTACTAGGGGGATTGCTTGCGATCCCTCGCATCTATTATTTGCTTGAACTCCCCGTAGCTAGGGAACCTACTCTCTGCGATGATTTTCTCATCGATGAATATCATTGGCGCCCTGGCTCCGTTGCACAGCTGCTCACTGACGTGGGGCGGGTAGCTGCTCATGGGTCTTCGAGGGCTCACCATGTCGATTTCGAACTTTATGTCTTTGAACTCGTCTCTCAGCCTCTTCAAGATCGTGTTCTTCTCGTTGATGGAGTCCATGATCTTCTGGATGGACTGCTGTGACATCATCGCAGGTCCACAGCAGCAACCGCTCGTTGGGTCCGAGTCCCATATCTCTACTTTCACATCTTCACCATCCATTGGTTCTACAGGGTTATCGGCTGAAGCAGCCTCTTCATACCCGCGGCGTCCGCGTATGGGCAGTCCTCTACGCTCTTCTCACC
>Ga0315289_10005622_pt1 | contig 18486 bp, 18 predicted proteins | sample YL17G11_40_MG_FD_203452 | JGI IMG/M metagenome (GOLD analysis project Ga0315289, IMG submission 203452) | Sediment microbial communities from Yellowstone Lake, YNP, Wyoming, USA - YL17G11_40 | ecosystem: Environmental > Aquatic > Freshwater > Lake > Sediment | place: USA: Wyoming | collected...
TTGTCTATGTCTCGCAGGCCATGCCTGATAATTTCTATTTGATCAACCTCTGCGTTGCCGTGGAGCAATTCGGTTATGGCTTCGGCTTTACAGCCTACACGATGTTCATGATCATGGTGTCGGAGGGGGAGTACAAAACGGTCCACTACGCCATCTCCACGGGGATCATGGCCCTGGGCATGATGGTGCCGGCCATGGCGAGCGGCTGGCTCCAGGAGCAGCTGGGTTATCAGAACTACTTCCTCTGGGTCATGGCCGCGACGATCCCGGGGTTCATCGTGACGGCACTGGTGAAGATTGATCCGGAGTGCGGAAAGAAAAAATAGGGACACATCCTATTTTTTAAATTGCTCTATCATTCCCTGAAGAGCTAAAGACAAATTCATAAAATGAGAAAATGGAAAAGTTAATAGAAAATGGGATGTGTCCCCATTTTAGACGGGAGGTGCCATTGAAAGGACGACGATTCAAGACCGCCTTCATCCTGGCAGCCGGGCTGGGGACACGGCTTCTGCCTCTGACGGAGCGATGTCCGAAGCCTCTCCTGGAGATCGGAGGACGTCCCATCATCACCTACGTGATGGATCATCTCCTGAAAGTTGGCGTGGATCGCTTCATCGTCAATACCCATCACTGTCCGGAAGTCTACTCGGAAAAGTTTCCTGACAGGCAATGGCGCGGTGTGCCTATAATCTTTCGCCATGAACCGATCCTTCTGGACACGGCGGGCGGGCTGAAAAACATTGAGGATCTCCTGGACGAGGACGAAACCATCCTCTGCTACAACGGCGATGTGATTACCGATCTTCCCTTGCAGAGCCTCCTGGAGGTCCATGAGCAGAAGCGACCGGAGGTAACCCTTGCCCTGCGAAGCAGGGGTCCTCTTCTGAATGTGAACATCAATGAGGCCGGTGAGATCTGCGATCTTCGGAATATCCTGGGGCACACCCTGGGAAACCCGTGGGTTCAAAGTTGCCTCTTTGCCGGCATCTATGCCGTGGAGACATCGATCCTCCAGTTTCTTGAAGCCGGCAAAATCGAATCTATCGTTCCCGCCTTTATCAGAAGAATCGTGGAAAAACCGGGATCGATCCGGGGGATCGTCATAGACGAAGGCGAGTGGCACGACATTGGCTCCATCGAAGCCTACGAAGGTCTGAAAGCCAGCAGATAATTGGAATGTTGGAATACTGGAATGTTGGGGAAAAAATTAAAAAAGAAAGCCTGATCATTATTCCATCCTTCCACCATTCCATTATTCCAGTTAGAAATGTGGGTTGATGAAATCACGGGAAGAAATGATCGGTTTTTGCCGAGAGGCCCTGGGGCTTTCAGAGTCCGTCTCCATAGAACTTTCTCTCTTCGAGGAGAGAGGTTCGGACCGGACTTTCTTCCGGCTGAAATGGAACCGTAAGGATTCGGCCATCCTGGTTCATTACGACCCCACGTGTGTAGAGAACACGTACTACGCCGACATTGCGGTATTTCTCCGTGACATCGATGTCCCGGCGCCCCGGCTGATCCGCCACGATCCGGCCGGCTGTCTCATCGTCATGGAAGACCTCGGGGATACAAACCTCGGGTTTCTCAAGAAAACCCCCTGGGAAACTCGACGGGCCCTTTACCAAAAGACGCTTTTCATCGCGCACAGACTCCATTCCTGCCCCGAAAAGGATTTCCCTTCGGCACGCGTGAGGCTCATGGAGGGCTTTAGTCACGATCTCTACCGCTGGGAGCGGGATTACTTCAGGGATCATTTTGTCAGGGATGTCTGCGGAATCGAACTTGAGCCTTCCTTCGAGGGAGAACTCGAGGCGGAGCTTTCCGCCCTGGCAGAGCGGCTTGCAGGAACAAGGCGCTCTCTCGTGCACCGAGATCTGCAATCCCAGAACGTGATGATACGTGACGGAGAACCCTTCCTCATCGACTTCCAGGGGATGCGCTTCGGAAGCCCCTTTTACGATCTTGGTTCGCTCCTCTGCGATCCCTATGTGAATTTTTCCGGCAGTGAGCAGAACGAACTCCTGTCCTTTTATTACGGGCTGTGTAGCCCCACGGACAGAGCCCATGGCACATCCTTGGACCGTCTTTCGGGCGGAATCCTGAGCAAGGGCCCACGGTTGAAAGCCGTGGGCCGTGTCGAAGGGTCGAAATGGGATCTTGATTGGGCCACCTTCCAGAACACTTTCTGGGAAGCTTCGGCACAGCGCCTCATGCAAGCCCTCGGTGCCTATGGATTTTTGGGCCTCAAGAAAGGGCTTAAAGCTTTTCTCGAGCATATCCCTGCCGGACTCCGTAATCTTCACCTTGCGGCCACACATGTGGCATCTCTCCCCCGACTCCGGGAGCTCTGCCTGGCATGCCAGAGGGCAATCGAACAAAAGGGATAGGGTTACATAGAAAATCGCATAGCGCATGGCGCATAGAGCACAGCGTAAGAAACCAAATATCTCCTCTCTCCCCTCCGCGGGAGAGGATTCACCCTGTTAGATAGGTTATATTTGCGTGCCCAGGTGGAATAGAGAGCCTTATCTAACAGAGTAAAGGTGAGGGGGGAATTCTCACTTCCAAAAAGTTTAAGCGTAATGTATAATGCAAACCATAATTGACGGTTGGCAATCCTGCCCATGATGGCCGGATAACTTTCTTCATTAAACATAATTTTAGAGCTTTGAAAGGAGGAAAACGAAAATGGATATAACACTGACAGCGGTCTTCGAGAAGTCCCCTTATGGATACATTGGATATGTCGAGGAACTACCTGGTGCCAATACACAGGGGAATACCCTTGAAGAAGCAAAAAAGAACCTGGTCGAGGCCATTCAACTCGTTCTTGAAGCAAACCGACAGCTTGCAGAAGAAGAAATTTCTGGAAGAGAAACGATCAGAGAGGCTTTTGGAACGATTTCCGTATGAAACGGATAGATTTGATCCGACATTGTGAAAAATACGGTTGCGAGTTTCTTAGAGAGGCTGGGGATCATACCGTTTACGTGAACCGAACAGAGAAGAAAGTATCTACGATTCCACGGCATAGGGAAATTGATGAGAATCTTTGCAGAAAGATCTGTAAAGATTTGGGAATTCCCAAACCTTAAGGAATAAGGTGAGGGGCAGGTTCTGACCATGCAATATAAGAATGTTAAGAATAATATTTTTCTGCAAAAAAAGCTGTCATGAGGCCTATTTTATATTGAGCGTCATAAATATTTGCGCATCTAAAATATTTATCCTCTTTAATTGTCATTCCGGGCTTGACCCGGAATCCAGTCTTTGAATTTCGGTCTTAGAATTTCTGGATTCCCGCTGGAGTTTATCCCGTACTTGATACGGGGCGGGAATGACACCACATGCGCAATTTATTATGTCGTTATGTATAGAGAAAGGCAAAGGAAATGTCTTCAAACTTTGTATCGCAAGTGGCCTCTCACTCAGAGGAATTCTTGCTGGATAAAGACATTGCAAGTGTCTTTCCCCTATTCTCACCGGAGGGTGAAAAACTCTGGGCACCTGGATGGGACTACACCAACCTTTTAGGCTTTAAAGACTTACAGCCTGATTACGTGTTTCTTACCGACTCCCACGATCATAGGTCTGCCAATGCGATCTGGATTGTTGCTGACTATGATGCTGTGAAACACTATGTTTTATACTACAAAGTCGAACCGGGCGAAAAGGTGGGCAAGATAATAGTCCAATGCTTTGAACAAGGCCAGAAATACACTCTTGTGAAGGTAACCTACAAATACATCGGACTCTCTGATTCCGGGAACCGATTTGTTGCAGGCTTCACAAAGGAAGCCTATACAGAATTCATTGATGAATGGCGCTCACTGATTCACGATTATTTTGAAAAAATCTCTAACAAGATGGATGCAAGCGATGGCTGATAGCCGCGCCACTCAGCTCAAACGTTATATACTCTATCAATCAGAATGAACCCTCTCACCGTAGTCACCCCTTACAATCCAGGACCTTTCTTTGAGAAGACCCTGCTTCCCCTGACGAATTCAGCTCTGGTCGAGCGTGTCGTGATCGTGGAGCCCCACGGGCAAAGACCGAGGGAACCTACTTCACACCCAGATGGGGCAACATCCCGGCCAAACGCTGGGGGGCCTTCTTCTGCCGGGGTAAGTCAGGAGCCGGTTCATCTAAAAATGCCGAGGTGTCGTGTTCTTGTTGCCGGACCCCTTCACTCACACGAAACACTCAGCCTGATTCTAGGCGGGATCCGAACGAAGTACCTTCTCCTCTTATCGGGGTCCCAACAAATTTCGATCGAGCCTAAAGCCCTGGAGAGAATGCTGGAAGTGGCTGAGTTCACGAAAGCAGGCCTGGTCTATTCGGATTTCTATGACGGAAGCGAACATGGGAAGACCCTTCATCCACTTAATGATTATCAGCCGGGAAGCGTCCGCGATGATTTTGACTTCGGTGCCATGATCCTCTTTTCGGTCCCTGCTGTCCGGAAGGCCCTAAAAAAATACGGCGTCATACCCGGCGTTAAATTTGCCAGCCTCTATGATCTTCGCCTGAAGGTCTCCATCGATCACTCCGTATATCATCTGCAGGAGCCACTCTATTCCGTGATTGGGCCCATGATTGGGACAGATGAGCCTTCCGGTAATCAAAAGATATTTGCCTACGTCGATCCCAGTAATGAAGCCGTCCAGAAGGAAATGGAGACCGTCTTCACGGATTACTTGAAGAAAATCGGGGCTTATCTGCCAGGCTCTCACCTCGGGCACTTCAGGGAGGTCGAGCAAACACCGAAATCCTTCCCGGTGGAGGCCTCTGTTGTCATTCCCGTGCGGAACCGGAAAGAAACGATTGCCGAGGCCGTGAAAAGCGCCCTGTCGCAAGAAACGGATTTTCCATTCAACGTCATCGTCGTGGACAACCACTCGACAGACGGAACAACGGCCGTCCTCTCCGATCTCGCCAGGCAGTATTTTAGCCTGAAGCACATTGTCCCGAAGAGGACCGATCTTGGCGACCTTGGCATCGGGGGTTGCTGGAACGAGGCCCTTCGGCACGAAGCCTGCGGCCGCTATGCCGTTCAACTCGATTCGGACGATCTTTACAGCAGCAGCCGTACCCTGCAGAAGATGGTCGATATGCTCCGTCATGGCAACTATGCCATGGTGATCGGCTCCTATACCCTCGTCGATTCCAGGCTGGAGGAGATCCCGCCGGGCCTCATCGACCACCGCGAATGGACCGATGAGAACGGTCACAACAATGCGTTGCGCATCAACGGTCTGGGTGCCCCGCGGGCTTTCAACACCGGCCTCATGCGCAAAATCGGATTTCTCAATGTGAGCTACGGCGAGGATTACGCAGCGGCACTGCGAATCTGCCGGGAATACCGGATCGGGAGGATCTATGAAAGCATCTACCTCTGCAGACGCTGGTCGGGCAACACCGACGCAGCTCTCAGCATCGAAGAGGCAAACCGAAACGATGCCTTCAAGGACAAGATCCGGACCATCGAAATTCTCGCCCGGCAAAAAATAAATCTTACAGTTACATAGAAAATGGCAGAGAGCATAGGGCATAGCGTAACTTCAAAAAACTTGAAGACATTTTCATGGTTCGAGGGTGGCCAAGCGACCATGACTGATTGCATAAAAAAACCAAAAGGGAGATGGGTGTGCTGGAAAACCTTTACAGCGGCACCTTTAAACCTTTCGCTACCTCGTTTCCCAGCATATTACATAGCTCAATTAAATGACGTTGCGTTTTACCCATAAAACATAGAAGAAAACGCATTGTAAAGGTTTGGAAGCACACTCATCTCCCTTTTCAATGCGACGTTACGTTGACTCAAGGAGGATTACCGACAGCCATGGAAATCGTCATCCGGCCCTGGCAGAAGGGTGATCTCGAGTCCATCCGCAGAATAACCTGGCAGTCGTGGATTTCTACATATTCGAGCTTCATTCCCGAAAGCGACCTCAGGTCCTATTTCGACAATAACTATACAGAAGCGTCCTTCCTCAGCATGTTCGAGGATCCGTTAACGCAGGTTTTCATTGCAGAGACGGATGATCACATCGCCGGTTACGTACGACTTTTCTTCAACCGGGATGAGAATCGCCTCTATGTCCCCTCGCTTTACTTTCTTCAGGACTTTCAGGGTCAGGGCATGGGCAGGCTGCTTCTGGAGGCGGCGGAAGGATATGCAGCAGAAAAGGGTGTCGATGAACTCTGGATTGGCGTGATGGTTAAAAACAGGCAGGCCCTCGTTTTTTACAGGAAGGTGGGCTTTCAATTTGTCCGGGAAGAACCTTTCACAATGGCAAGAACCACTGTCAGCCATCTCATCGGCTACAAGAAACTAGGGAGGAGTACCCTGCTTAACCAGAAGACTTATACCACCTTCGACGGAGGGGGAAGTTCGAAGAGTCTCCCCGGACTTTGTCTCGAGCTCCTATCAGAGCAGAAAAAGGCGTGGCTGAATCTCCGGGAAGGCTACGAATCGCTTAAGGACGCCAGGGAGCGGGATCTCCCCTGCAGCGGATTTTCCGTCCGCCTCCAGCACAATCCAGGAAGAATCAAGAGCAGCCTGGCCAACGTTGGCGAAAAAAATGCAAACGAGCGGCGATGTTTCCTCTGCCTGGATCATCTCCCTGAAGTCCAGAAAGGGATCCTCTACCGAAGCGATTACCTGATCCTTAGCAATCCCATGCCTGTTTTCTCTTATCACTTCACCGTCTCCCATTTAGACCATCGCCGCCAGGCCATCGCTGAAAATATCAATACCCTTCTCCAGCTCATGGCTGATTTTGGTTCCGGCTGGATGGTCTTTTACAACGGACCAAAATGCGGCGCTTCCGCACCGGATCACCTTCATTTTCAGGCAGGCCCATCGGGACAGATGCCAATCGAGAAAGAAATCCGGGGGAAGAAAAGACTCACTCTAATGACACAGGTTGACGGTGTTCTCCTCTATCGCATGAGAGATCTGGGACGGGAAGTCATCCTCCTGGAGGGAGATGATCCGATGGCTGTGGAAGGTGCTTTCAAGGGTCTCCTGAACGGACTGAAAAAGGTTCTTCTCCTCAACGAAGAACCCATGGTGAATATCGCCGGTTTCCACGAACAAAAGAAATGGCGTCTCGTGATCTTTCCGCGCCGGAAACACCGTCCCGACGCCTTTTTCAGGAAAGGGGATGCCCGGGTTGTGGTCAGCCCGGGGGTGATTGATATGGGGGGCATCCTGATCACCCCTGTCGAAAAAGATTTCGTACGGCTGGACGGCGCTTCGGTGGAGTCCATCTACGGGGAAGTATCCCTGGAAGCAAAGACCGTGGAAAGGGCGATCGACGCTATGGTATCGTTGTAGTTTTGCATGGAATGTCATTCGTGAAGCCCGGACGCCGGGTGAGAGGCAACCGACTTTCGTTCCCCCTACATCTTCCACCGCACCTCTACGTTGAGAATCTGCTCGTACATCTTGACTAGGGCGTTGGTGTTCTCCCGCCCCAGCCCGCTCGCTTTGGCGAGGTCGAGGACAGTGAGGAGGCTGTTCACCAGGGGGAGGGGAGCGTCCAGCTCGCGACCCAGGGCGCTCATGTAGTTCATGTCCTTGTGGGCCAGCCGTAGTTCGAAGGTCACGGTGAAGTTCCGCTGGCAGACGGCTGGGACGACCCCCTCGAACATCCGGCTGTTGCCGCCACTCACCAGGACGACGTCGTAGAGGGCCTTGATATCGACCCCGGCCTTCGCAGCCAATGGAAGGATCTCGGCGAGTGCCGCGTTGGTGAGTTGGCCGAGGAAGTTATTAATGAGCTTCACGATGTTACCATGGCTGGTGGGACCTACGTAGAAGATGTTCTTGGCGATGGCCTGGAGGATGGGGAGGCATTGGTCGTAGATCTCCTTGTCCCCGCCGATCATCAGGTTGAGCTCGCCAGCATTGGCGTGTACCGGAGTCCCGGTCATGGGGGCATCGAGGAAGGCAATTTGCTTCTCCTTCAGGCGTTCGTAGAGCATCCGCGTGGAGGCCGGATAGCTTGTGCTGAAGTCGATGAGGACCGCGCCCAGCTTCATGCTGCCCAGGAGGCCGTCGGCGCCGCAGACGACCGCCTCGACCTCCTTAGAAGAGGGAACGCACAGGCAGACCCGGGTGTTCGCCGCCCCCAGCTCCCGGAGGGACCGCGTCACCGTCGCCCCCGCCTGGATGAGGTCGTCCAGGTTCAGCCCCTCCCGGTGGGCGTACACCATGACCGGGAAGCCTTCCTTCAACAAATTCTTAATTATGCCCTTCCCCATGAGGCCAGGGCCTAGGAAACCGATGCGCTCTCCCATTGTTGACCTCCAATCTCTAAGGAATGCAACCGCCTTCGTTCAAGTTGCCGACATAAGCCCTAATCAAGAAAAGTTTATCTCGAAGCCTTGTAGACGCGTTCCCCTCTCACAGAAGTTTCTGAAGTTATCAACCCTTTAGTATCTTCATTGCGTTCTCAGGCTTTTCCCCCTCATGAATGATTGCCCTCAACGCTTTTATCATCAACGCGGGATTATGATATTGCCAGATATTTCTCCCGTAGGCCACTCCAATGACACCGGCTCTAATCGCATCATAAGTCATTTTGAATAACGAACCAATTTCATCCGTTTTGGGTCCACCTGCAATAACAACTCTACCGTGGCTTGAATCCATCACTTTTAGAAAGGTCTCATATGAACCTGTGTACCAGGTCTTAATGATATCCACTCCGCATTCAACACCCATTCTGACTGCATAGGAGATTTGTTCAACCGAGTATCGCTCTTCATCCTTAATTAACTCGCCTTTGGGATAGATATGAGCAATCAAAGGCATGCCTTTCTCTTCACAATCCTTCGATATCCGCCCCAATGATTCCAACATTTTAGGTTGATCTCGTCCGCCGGTTATAACCCCGATGGAGAGTGCATCAGCACCCAGGCTGATGGCCTCGTCAACATCAGCAACAGGCACGTCCAAATTTTGGTGAAAGGGTGAGAAGCTGCTCGCCTTAAGGACAAGAGAGACTCGACCAGCGTATGGCAAGTAATACTCTTTTGCTAACCCTTTGTGCATGGTTATGGCGTCCGGTTCCCCTTCTACCAACTTTTCCAAAAGCGTCTTAACGTTTTCTATTCCGGGTAACACACCCCTCGCTAAACCATGATCAAGAGTAACAAAAAAGGCTTTACCTGTTTGAGGGTTTAAAATTCTTGACAGTCTCACTTTTTTCCCAAAGTTCATTTTTTTCCTCCTGTCAAATCTTTTAATGGAGCAGTCATTTCACCCTAAACAATATCTGAAGATATAGGCAGAATACACCCTGAGTCCTAACCTATACCCCGTTTAGTTGCCCTCAAGTTGTATTCAATGGTATTCTCTCATTTCAGACAAACGATTAAAAAAAGGTTCTATTGCCTCATAAAAATCTTGGTATATGGAATAAATTTCTTCATAAAATGCCCCAGCTTCGGGTTTAGGATGGAATATTTTCAAAGTTGGGTTTAACTTTTGAATTGCACTCTTAGGATCGGACAATAGACCAATTCCGATTTTTGCTAAAATCATGGCACCAAATGATGCGGCATTTGCATTCCGCAACTTCAAAATTTTTGTATGGGTAACATCAGCCTTTATTTGATTCCAAAGATCTGACTGGGATCCCCCACCCGAAACGACTATATTCTCAATGATAAACCCCATTTCATTAAGAACCTGCAAACAATTTTTTTCTTCGAAGGCAATTCCTTCAATTATTCCGCGAATAATTTCCTTTTTCTCGTGAGCAAAAGTCAAGCCGAATATCACTCCCTTCGCATTAGAATTCCATCTAACGGATCTCGTTCCCATAAAAAAAGGTAGGATTAAAAGTCCCTTTGCCCCTGGTGGAACGTTTCCAACTTCAGTCTCGATTATTTCAACTAAAGCCTTATCTTTTCCAGAAAGTCTTTTCAACCATTCCAATATTGAGCCCGTTGTGTCGATTGTACATTCTATAAGCACCTCGTTCGGTAACACATGAAGAGAATTTACTAATTTGGGGTGGTAAGGTCTCCCAGCCTTCGCGTGTGTTATGGAAATATTTGTTGATGTCCCAGTCGAATCCATAGCTCTAACAGAGGAGACACTACAAGCTAAGGCTTCACATTGTCGGTCGCCGCCACCTAGAATAATTTTGACTTCGTCTCCCAGTCCAAAGCGTCGTGCAATATCTTTCTTCATTTTATGGAAAGTATTGATTGGATCAAAAACAGAAGGTAGCTTGGAATTGTTCACTCCAATAAAATCGCAGATTGGTGACCACCATCTTCCTATATCTATATCAAACATCATTGTTCTTGACGCCATTGTAAAATCTGTTGCAATTTCACCTGTTAACTTGTAATAAATATAATCTTTGGGCTGAAGAAAATAAGAACACTTCTCCATTTTTTCACCCTGATGTCTTTTTAACCATAGAAGCTTTGAAGCGAAAAAGGTAGCATCAGGGCGAATTCCAGTTATTTTATGAACAACCTCTTTTCCTAAGGCATCCTCAATTTCAGTAGCTTGATGTGAAGCTCTTTTGTCCAACCAAATGATAGCGTTTTCCAGTGGATTTCCTCTTCCATCGATCGGAATTATTACATCACGACAAGATGTCAACCCTATGGCAATTAGCTTCCCGTCCTTGAATGTCAATCCAGATTTCTTCAATGATTCCCTAATAACAGACTGTACATTTCTCCACCATTTGTTGGGTTCGATCTCAGCCCAGCCAGGTTTCGGGTAAAAAACATGATTAATCTTATTGGATTGCGATAGGATCTCACCATTATCTGCCCACAGTATGGCTTTGCAATAGGTTGTCCCTATATCAACGGTAAGGATAAGGTCTCTTTTCATCTTGTTTCAGCTTTCCTCTTCCATTCTGTTTCTAATTTCTGAAAGCCAAGTTTTAAGGCTGGGAGATAAAGAAATCTCCTTATTAACAAGATTGCGCGGAGGTTCCCTTTTTAAAAATCTTCCAATATCCTCCAAAAGAATTCTCACAGAAAGCTTGTACGTGTCCTGGGTTACTCCTGCAAGGTGGGATGTCAGTGTAATATTATCCAATTTTCTTAACGGACTATTTTCAGGTAAGGGTTCATTCTCGAAAACATCTAAAGCTGCACCACCAATGATTCTCTTTCTTAACGCTTGAATCAGAGCAGCATTATCAACCAATCCCGCCCGCGCTGTATTGATGAAAAAGGCGGTTTTTTTCATTGAAAAGATCTGCTCTCGCCCGATGAACCCTTTATTATCATCAGTCAGACGAGCATGGACTGTAACGAAATCTGAATCAATGAATATTTTTTTTAAATCAACTGGTTCGAAACCATCTTCCCTAATTTTTATTTCTGATACAAAAGGATCGTACACAAGAGTATTCACCCCGAAACCCTTAAGCTTTCTTGCCACTAATTTCCCTATTTCACCGTAGCCTATTATGCCAACTGTTTCCCCTTTAAGTACTCCCATGAATCCAGAATTCAAATACTCTTTACGCCAACCCCCTTTCATGATAGCTAAATGAGATCTTGCTATATTTCTTAACTCTGCCAAAATAAGCCCTATCGTAAAATCAGAAACTGCTTCGGCATTTCGACCCTTAACATTAAAAACAAGAATTCCGTGTTGATTGGCTGCCTCTAAGTCAATGTTCTCAAGTCCGGCTCTTGCAACGCCAATTATCCGGAGTTTTTGTGATCGAAAAATTAGTTCCTTTGATACAGGAAAGAAATGAACCATCAAAATTTCTGAGTCGCAAGATTCTTTCAATATCTTTTCTGGAATACGAATTGCCCCCGGGCCCTTTTCTTCATAAATCATACGCTGTCTTTGAAGTTCAGTCTTATCCTTTAAGGTCCAGCACAATCGTTTCAATGCGGCAGGGAAAGGCTTTATTTGAGAAAAAATTTCCCCCATTAATTTATCTGAAATTATAAGATCCCCGATAGCCAATAATTTCATAGTATTTAATATTCAGAGATATTTGATCAAGAGTTTCAGTAATCTTGGTTTAACAATAAACACAGATGGCACGAAAAATATTTACCTGCAAAATAACATTTTTCTCTGGATCTAAATACGGTGGTGTTAGGAGTCATAAAATAATTGTTATAGGTAATAAAAAAAATTTCTTTTCAGACAAAAATGTCAAGATACCTAACTTCCTCGGAGATAGGCATTACCCCGTGTTCTTCTAATGCGCTAAAATAGAGCCCATCTCCTTTCTTAAGGGTATATTCAATATTCCCGACCTTGAACTTCATTTCGCCTTCGATCACGTATAAGAATTCTTCACCTCCGTGGGAAACACGATGCTCTTTTACTTCTCCCCTCTTTGCAATAAATAAAAAGGGTTGCATTTTCTTCTTCGTATAGTCCGTTGCAAAGGGAAAAATTGAGTACCCTACCCCAGTTTTTATGAAATTCCCTTCTATCTCACTTTTGGTTGTAAATACTGTCTCGGCACTATCATTATTCTCTATGAGCGTGGAAACCTTTATTCCCAGGGCCTGAGCTACCTTTACGAGTGTAGCTACTGGGGGAACAACTTTCCCTGTTTCTATCTTGGACAATAGGCTTTTCGTAAACCCGCAATTATCAGCAATCTCCTGCAGGGTTCGATTCTGCTGCATTCTTAATTTCCTAATATGTTTTCCCAAGTTTATCCTTCCGTGTACCATTGGTTACAATATCTCCTTTTCTTATTATCGATCTACAGACCCTTAATATGGAGCCTGTGATTCAAATCTTCCTTTATTATGCGATATGACAAATTGTTTACAGCTACATCATTTACAACGGCATTGTCAATTTCTCTAAGCCTGCTTTTACGCCTTTGCGTCCTTCTGTCCATTCCCGATTTCCATCCGCGATCTCTGCCCTGTCCTGAGAGTAGTCCTCTACCAGAAGCAGCTATCCCATAAATTTCGGCATTGCGAGCCTGGGGATAAATAGCATGACCTCAGGAAAGAAGACTGCAAACAAAACGACAAACAGTGAAATAATGAAAAAGGGAATTAAAGCTATTACTGCTCTAGGAACTGATATAGAGGCCAGATCCGAAGCTATAAGGAGACACAATCCATAAGGAGGGGTTATCAGTCCTATTGCCAAAGTTAAAACAACCACAATCCCCATATGATATGGATTAATTCCTGCTTCCGCAGCAAGTTCACCAATTATCGGCTGCAAAATAATGATAGCCGGGATAGCATCCATAAAAAGCCCGACTACCAAGAAAATTAAGATCACAAAGCCGAAAACATAGAATGTTGAACTCAGTAGCCCTGTAGATGCAACAGAGGCAACGACAGTCTGCGGTACATTGTAGTACGCCAAAATCCACCCCCACAGCGAGGCGGCAGCCACACAAAAAAGAGAAAGCGAAAAAAGTCCAACACTATCTCTAATAACTCGATAAAACTTGCCAAATCCAAATTCCCCGTAGAACACTGAAAGCACAAAAGTGTATACCACTGTAATCAATGCTGCTTCTGTAGCTGTAAATACACCTCCAATAATTCCACCAATAACAATTACCGGTATTGCCAATGGAAAAATCCCAGCCTTTGTGCTGGAAAGCAGGTTCTTAAATGAGAATTTATAGTCCGTGCCAATCCCATGTTTAGCCGCAAAGTAATAAGAGAAACCCATTTGTCCGAAGCCAATCATTACTCCGGGGATAATTCCGGTCATAAACAAGCCCCCGACTGAAAGCCCAGCAGTAGCCGCATAAATAATCATCATTACACTGGGCGGTATAATATTCCCGAGGGTTGAGGAGGCAGCGGTTACCCCCACAGTAAAGCCTTTCGGGTATCCCTCCTTAGTCATAGCTGGAATCAGAACGGATCCTACTCCTAATGTATCAGCCGTTGAAATCCCAGACATTCCCGCAATTATCATACTTACAAAGACATTAACATGAGCCAACCCACCTCTTAGATGTCCCACAATACTCTGCGAAAAATTAATCAAGCGGTTAGAAATACCTGTCTCGTTCATTAATAGTCCGGCAATGAGAAAAAACGGTACTGCAAGGAGCGGAAAGTTATTCAAGCCAACCCAAATTCTCTGAGGTATAATGGTGAGAGGAACATCTCCTTCCGCCCAAATGGCAATCGTCGATGAAAGAAACATTGAGAATGCCACTGGAACTCTTAAGATACATAGGATAGTAAACGAACCAAATAAGAGAATCAACATGGTTGTGAATCCCTCATGTTCATTTGTCAGTATCCCCGCTCTTTATGACATTTACTAAATGGTAAAGGCTATAAATAAGCATGGATACACCAGCGATTGGTATTGATATAAAGACGTATTGCATGCTAATCTGCAAATTTACTCCCATCCGGAATTTTGACACGAGAAAGTATTCGTACCCCAAAATTGCCATGAGTAATGCAAAAAACAAGACACATAAGTTTGGAATCAATCGTAATAATTTTCGGAGATTTCGATTCCTTATTTTTTCAACTTTAAAAAGTTCAATAATAAAGTGTCTTTCTTTTTTAACGCTCATGCTAGCTCCCATCATTACCACCCACAAGAAAAGAAACCTTGCCACCTCTTCAGACCATAAAAAGGGAGCATGGAACACATACCTAGTAACAACTTGAAGAAAGACAACTAAAGTTAATCCTATACATAAAAGCACACCCCAAAATCCCTGAAGCTTTTCGAAAAAATCAACATATTTTCTCATCTTTCTTGTTTTTCTCCTCTCAAGAAACCCAAGGCAAGTTTTATGACTTATTGGAATTTGGGAAGTTGATGTTTTTGTCGCATTGATGATTTAATAATCCAATCTTTCACATCTGATTACCATCGGGCTTCACCAATGCAACAATCCTCAAGCATCGCATAGACTCCTGACCAGTAATTGAAACCACCGAAAAGCTAGCCCCTAAGGTTCGTATCTGAAATTAAAATTCCTCCATTCAGTACCTTAGGTGAAAAATCTTGCCATTCGAACGCTCCTAATCAAATGACTTTATTCAAGAAAAATAGCCTCCATCTATTATTTCATATATTTAAGAAAGAGGCTGAACTATATTAGCCCAGCCTCTACCCTTATAGCATCGTTAGTCTATGAACAAGTTCAGAATCCAAGAAAAGTCATTTTGGTGTCGCAGCCTTGATCTTTTCTAACAAGTCCTCTAATCCAAATTTTTTGGCCACTATTTCTTGTATGGGTTTCCCTTTTTCAATAAAAACGGCCTTATCAACAACAGTAACCATAACGCCATACTTAGTAATCATGTGGTCAAGAGTATCTTTATTCTTCTTTGTAATATATGCTCGCTCCCAAACCGCTGCCTTTTGTCCCTCTTCAAAGAATATTTTATGATATTTTTCGGGAAGCTTCTTCAATGTCTTAACACTCATAAAAAAACCCATCGGCAGTACAAGGTGCTCCGTCTGAGCAAAATATGGACAAGGTTCATAAAACTTATTAGCCATGACACTGACAGGTTCATTCTCTGCCCCGTCTATCACACCGGCTTGTAAGGCTGAGTATACTTCAGAATAAGGCATCGGAGCAGGGATAGCTCCGAAGACTTTCCAGGTCAGCGCGTCGGCTTCACCACCCATAACTCTGATTTTTAAACCAACCAAGTCCTTTTCGTGGAAAACATGACGTTTGCGGTTAAACATATATCGATACCCAGAGGTAAATGTGGAAAGCAAACGTACTTCATATCTTTTTTGGCAAGCTTCATCAAGAATCTTGCCGACCTCGCCATCAAACACATTGGCAAAATGCTGATCGTTCACAAATAAGAATGGTGCACCGAACATAGTCAATTCGCGAATGAACGCTGATGCATGCGAGTAAGCAGCTAAAGAGAGGTCCAAAGTTCCCATTCGTAGTCCTTCAACCTGTTCAGCAGAATTACCCAACTGGGCACTAGGATAAATTTTAATCGTGACTTCTCCTTTGGTGCGTGTCTCAACATTCTTAGCAAACATTTTGCAGCCCAAATCATATGGGTGGTCAATAGTTTGGTCATGCCCAAGCTTCAACACAACCTCTTTGGCGCCCGCACTTACACCGCTTAATAGAAAGAGTGTCAGAGCGAGGATCAGTGGAAGAACCAGCTGCCAAATTCCTTTTGAACGATTCGAATACGTCTTCATAGTGTCCTCCTTTTTTTTAATTTTTTACGTGATCACATGGCCCCGCATCCAAACTTTTACCTATGGGATTTATCCATGGGGAAATTTATTCAACAAAATTTCCTAACGTGAAACATAATTCAACTTTTCTAATTTGTCAAGCTTTTTTTATACTTTTGTTATACTTTTTTATACTTTTTTATACTTTTTTTTATGCCTCCGTTCTGTCCATAGGCTCCATGAAAATAAAGGAGCTCTTCTGATTGAATAAGCCCTTTTTACTCCTCCATTTCCTAATTAGCTGTAAAATTTTGAGCTTGACTTTCTAAATTCTCCGGTTAAAATATTACTACTATGATAGAAATGTTTATTAAAAGGGATATCTTAAAGGATTTGCGTAATGATCTGGATAAGAAGGAAATGGCCTTCCTGATTGGACCAAGACAGTCGGGAAAGACTACGTTGATGAAAGTCCTTCAAAGGGAACTTGAAGAAAAGAACGAAAGGACGTTATTCCTGAGTCTCGATTTTGAAAACTTGGAAAACTTGAAAACTTGGGGTCAGGCAACGGAAATACGGTTAAAAAGAACAGCTTGATAAAGTTTCGGAAGCACATCTACCTGCCGATTTAATGCAACGTTAACGTTAAGGTATAGCCCTATCAAAAAACCTGCCAGTTGCAAAACCGGACTCGGACAAACCGCTCCTCAAGGCTTCGAATGGCGATTTTTATACTGATTGAAGAGAACCGGACGATTCCACTTAAAGTGGACTCTAACAACGGAGCGAACCGGTGGTGCTTATTCGGTAAAAGGTCCGCCTCGAAGCCTTTCCGACCGGCTTGCCCGAGTCCGTGCGAGCTGCTTAGCATGCAACGTTAAGGAAAACTCTCGCCACCATGATCCCGGAACGGGCCTTGCTCTGCATCAGATACCGGTAGAGTGTCTTTTTGGAAAGGACAACCTTGCCCTCGATGCTGGAGGCGTGAAGCAGGTGAATTCGATTTTTCACTCTTTCTGCAAGCCCCACATGTTGAACATCAAGGCCCTCTTTATTCGTCGTGATGGCGATGAGATCGCCATCACGAATCCGATCTTCCAAACGCCTCAGGGCCTTCTTTGGAATGAAAAACAGGGATCTTGTGCTGATCATCCTTTCAAGAGACTTCATTCTCCGAAGGTTCGCCGCATTTTTTAGCGGAGGATAGAGGTCAGGATGTGTCGTCATGAAGGTCATGGCCTTCTTGAAAGGCCTGCCCCCGATTTTGGCTGTGACATCCCTTACGATGCCCTTCTTCTGGTTGTCATGAATCCAGTCTGAAAAATAATGAAGCCGCGAGGAGTAGCCCTGCAACCGCCCTTGTCTGTAACGTATCTTCTGGAGTAACCTTTGAAAAGCTTCAAAAGATTTTTCACGGGATTTTACCCCGGCAGCATAAGGCCCCCCGACTTTGGCCGGGAGGATGAATGCGCCAACGTTTGGCCGGGATGTCGCCCCACTGGGGCGCGAAGTAGGGTGCCACAGGCTTTGCAGGTGGGGCTCCACAAGCCGTGCGAGAGCGACCACGTTTTCGACGAAAGTAACACAGTCGTGCTCTCTCAGATTGACGATCAGGTGCTCGGCCCTCTTCGTTTCGAGTGTTCCGGCCACATAAGGCGCCCCCAGAAAGAATTTGCCAATCTCGAGCATGAGCTGATCAGGGAATTTTGCTGAGGTTTTCTTCTTATCCAGAAACCTGATCAGTTCTTCAAAAATCCTTCGGTCCTTTCCCTGGCGAAGCATAGGTTCCTTACTCAGCAAACTTAATCACGCCTATGTTAACCCTCTTATTCAACTTGGTCAACATCACTCATCTATTTTTGATTCCTTTTTTAATGTTCATTTTTTCTTTTGGGGATTCGGGAGTTGAGCATTGTTCTGTAATCGAGTAGAATATCCTTTGATCAAATCCGATTTTGATACGGTTACCCTAAGCGTGACGGTGGACGACGGTTTTTGCCTGAGCTATCGGCATCGAGTGTCGTAAAATTCGAGGCTTCATAATTTGATGGACATTTCTGATTTTATCCAAAACGTTTTGATAGATGAATTCAAGGAAATTCAACAGGACGCGGGGCACTATTACATTTCATTTAGCCTCATCTGTCAGGGAATAGAATTTCTTGGAGCTTGCCTTGATTCAGAGGCTTTTTCAGCGAAGGGCTTAAGTGCTCCACGCTTCAGAAGAGCTATTTGCGATCTTTTCCCAACCTCATATCATAAATTTAATCAAGGGAGTGGAAAACCCTTTGATTTGTACGAGAATCTTCGATGCGGCTTATTCCATGTTATTTTAC
>Ga0315289_10005624_pt1 | contig 18485 bp, 20 predicted proteins | sample YL17G11_40_MG_FD_203452 | JGI IMG/M metagenome (GOLD analysis project Ga0315289, IMG submission 203452) | Sediment microbial communities from Yellowstone Lake, YNP, Wyoming, USA - YL17G11_40 | ecosystem: Environmental > Aquatic > Freshwater > Lake > Sediment | place: USA: Wyoming | collected...
TGATCCGCTTCACCTTCTCCTTCTTCAGGGAGTCAATCGCGAGGGCCACGGCGAGGTACGTCTTGCCCGTCCCGGCCGGGCCGATGGAGAAGACGATGTCGTTTTGGCGGATTGCCTCTACGTAACGCTGCTGGCCGACGGTCTTCGTGCGGATCTCCTCTCCCCAGTGTGTGACTCGCACCACGTCGGAGAGAACCCCGTCTACCTTCTGCCCGTCCCTCACCTGAGCGATCAGGTAGCGCACGTCGGCGAGCGTGGGGACGTGGCGGCTCTCGATCAGGTTCAAGAGCTTATCGAACAGAGACCGGACCTGCTCGACCTCTTCGCGCGTCCCCTCGATCTTGATCGTCTCCCCGCGGGCAAGGATGCGCGCGGGGAAGCTTTTCTCGATCTCGCGGAGGTTGCGGTTGTACTCGCCGAGGAGGGCCGTCGACTCCGCGTTGTCGCGGAGCGTGATCTCAGCGCATTCTGGTTCGATGGTCAGTCACTCCTTCGAGGTGTCCTTCTTTCGTTCCGGCGAGCTTCACCGGCACCTCCATCCCCGGGCCGACCGCGCCGGCCGCCGCGAAGTGGACGTCGAGGTATTGGCGGGTGTAGCCACGCCACCGATTGGCCTTCCGCTCCTCGACGAGGACCGTCTCCTCGCTTCCCACGAACGCTTGGCGAACCCTTTCCTCCACCTTCGCGGCCAGCTCCTCGAGGTGGCTCGCTCGCTCGCGCTTCGCCTCTTCCGGGACCGGCCGAAGAAAGGCCGTCGCCGGCGTTCCTTTGCGCGGAGAGTAGCGGAAGACGTGTAGGTTCGCAAACCCGACCTCCTCGACGATGGAGCATGTCCGCCCGAACGCGGCGTCGTCCTCTCCGGGGAAGCCGACGATCACGTCGGCGCCGAACGTGGCGTCGGGGATCGCGCGACGGACCCGCGCGGCCGTTTCGACGTAGGAGGACGCGGTGTAGCTGCGCGCCATGAGGCGGAGGACGGCGTCGTCTCCGCTCTGGAGAGGCATGTGGAAGTGCGGACAGGCCCGGCGGTCGTCCGCGAACGCCGCGATCAGTCCCTCGGTGACGCCCGACGCGTTGATCGAGCCCAGGCGCAGCCGGCGGAGCCCCTCGATCCGCAGGAACTCGCGCACGAGGTCGGGGAGCCCTCCTACTTCAGTCCGATAGGCCGCGAGGTTGATCCCGGAGACGACAATCTCGGGGCATCCGCTCGCGACGAGCCGCCTGGCCTCCTCGACCGCTGCCGGAATCGGCTTGGAACGGCAGGGGCCGCGCACCTGGTGGGTGCGGCAGAAGGTGCAGCGCAGGTCGCAGCCGTCCTGGACCTTGAGAAAGGCGCGGGCCCGGCTCGGATCCCGTGCCGCCCGCTCCTCGGCGAGGGGAACGGGCTCGGCCGCCGCCGCAAGGCCTCGTTCGCCGGCGAGCGCGCGGGAGACGAGCTCGTTCACTCGCCCCTTCCAGGCGTTCCCGCCCAGGAGGTCGGCGTCGCTCACGCGGGTGAGGCCTTGGGCGACGGCGTCGGCGAGGCACCCGACGAGGACCACCTTCGCGTCCGGATGCTCGCGCCGCAGGCGGCGGATCGCCTGGCGGGCCTTCTTCTCGGCGAGCGCGGTCACCGTGCACGCGCTGACGAGGTAGAGGTCGGCGTCGCCGCTCGCGAGCTCGAACTCTCGAGCGAGGCGCTCGCGCATCACTTGGGTCTCGTACTGGTTGACCCGGCAGCCGAAGGTGAGGATCTCGACGCGCGGGCGTTCGGCCGCTTGGGACATCTAGGCGTGGCGCTCCACCGTGAACCGATAGAGGCGTACCGGCTCGCTCGGATGGATTCCCGCCTTGGCGCGGGCGATCGCGAGCTGCTCGGCCGCCGTGTTCACGCCCTCGAGGTCGGGGAGCAGGAGGCCGCAGCGCCAACCCCGCTCGACAATCACGCCGTAGCACTTGGGGTCGAGATCCTCTTCTTGGCAGGCGGCCGGCTCCGAGAGGACGTCGACCGAGTAGACGAGCAGGGCGAGCTCCTTCTCCTCGACGGGCGGAAAGCGTGGGTCACCGGTCGCGGACTTGATCGCGTTTGAGATGACCTCGCGGGCGACGTTCGCCTCCGTCGGGAGGAACGTCCCGATGCAGCCGCGAAGAGCTCCTCCCTTCTTGAGCGAGACAAAGGTGCCGGATCGCCGCGCCATCTCCGCAGGGAGCGGGTCGAAGGGCGTGACCGTCCGGCCCTCCCGCACGTAGGCCTCGACCGCCTCTCTCGCGAGCTCGACGTACAGATCGTGCGCTTCTCTTGCCACGCGACAAGGATACGCCGGCCGCGCGGAGCGTCAACCCGCCCCGAGGAGGCGGGAGGGGCCGTCGGCCGCCGTTTTGGTTGACATTCCCTTGTTCTTGTGCTAGCGTCGACCTTGAGGGGGTCTACGATGAGGCGGAGAAGAAGAGGAAGGGGCATTCGTAGGCCGATCTTGATCGGCCTCGTGTGTGTCGTCGTCGCGGCCGGCGCCTTTCTGGGGTGGTACTTCGGGACGCAGCGTCACGTCGGGCGTCTGATCGCTCGCGGCGGGCGGGCGAACGTCCTCCTGCTCGGCGTGGACAGCATCAGCGGGACGGGTCGGAGCGACACGATCATGGTCGCAAGCGTCGCGTCGGGCAAGGACGTCGCCCTCCTCTCCCTCCCGCGCGACCTGCGAGTGAAGCTCGACGACGGGCAGTTCCACAAGCTGAACGCGGGCTACACCCTTGGCGGGCCGGAACTCGCTCGCAAGACCGTGTCGGCCCTGCTCGGGGTGCAAGTTCCGTTCTACCTTGCGCTCGACTACGAGGGCTTCAAGCGCCTGATCGACGACATCGGCGGTGTCACGATCACCGTGGACGAGCGGATGGCCTACAACGACGAGCGCGCCGTCCCGCCGTTGCACATCAACATTCAGGCCGGCACGCAGAACATGAACGGCCAGACCGCCCTAGACTACGTGCGCTACAGGAGCGACGCGGCCGGCGACATCGGCCGGATCACCCGCCAGCAGAAGCTCGTCACCGCGGTCCTGAAGAAGGGTTTCCAGAACAAGGACATCGCCACGATTCGCAAGCTAATCAAGGCAGTGCATCCCTTCGTCCAGAGCAACCTCTCCCTGATCGATCTCTACGACCTGGCGAAGCTGCTTCAGGGGATCGACCCGAACCGCGTGCAGATGGCGACGATTCCGACGATTCCCGTGACGATCGACGAGGTGAGCTACCTCGAAGCTCAGGCCATCGAGATGGAGCGGCTCGTCGCGCGGCTTCTCAAGGGCATCCAGCTCCTTGGCCCGGAAGAGACCAAGGTCGCGGTTTTCAACGGGAACGGCGTCACGCAGATGGCGACAAAGACCGCCGACTACCTGAAGAAACGGAACTTCCAGGTCACGAAGTACGCGAACGCCGAGAACTTCAAGTACGAGAAGACCTACATCTGCAACGTCACCGGGGACGCGGCGAAGGCGAAGCTCCTTCAGGACTCGCTTCCCGTGGGTACCAACAGCGTCATCGTCACGCCGGCCGAGTTCGAGCCGCACTACGCGGCGCTGAAGGCGCAGGTTCCCGCCGGCACCGACCTGATCCTCGTCGCCGGGGCCGGCTTTGAGGCCAAGGATGGATGAGGCCACCCTACTCCGGCAGGCGATCGCCGCCATTGAGGAGAAGAAAGGCGAGGAGACCGTCGTCATCGACCTGCGCGACGTCTCGATCCCCACGGGCTACTTCGTCATCACGCACGGGGATAGCTCGGCGCAGGTGAAGGCGATCGTGTCGAACCTGCTCGAGACGTTCCCGAAGAAGGTCGAATACCGGGAGGGGCTCTCCGAGCGGCGTTGGGTCGTCCTCGACTACGGCGAGATCGTGATCCACGTCTTCCTCCGCGAGGCGCGCGAGTTCTACGACATCGAGTCGCTCTGGGCCGACCGGATCGTCCCCAACCCCGCGACGGCGACGTAGGAGGACCTCCCGCGGCTTGTGAGAGTCGGCCGGCCCCGGTACAGTCCTTTACGTGCAGATGCTCGGGGCCCTCCTCCTCATCTTCCTCTACGAGATCGGCGCGGCGGTCATCCTCCCGACCCCGAGCGAGATCCCTGTCCTGGGCTACACCTGGATTCCCATCTGGTGGATTTTCCTCTTTGCCGTGGCCGGGAAGACCGTCGGCTCGTACCTCGTCTTCTTCCTCGGCGACCGGGTGAAGTCGACGAACCGTTTCCAGCGCCTGGCCGCCCGCCACGCCTGGATCCGCAGAATCCTTGAGTGGAGCGAGCGGTTCGTCCGCCGCTACGGGTTCTGGGCCGTCTTCCTCCTCCTCTCCGTCCCAGGATTCCCCGACACGGTCTCTCTCTACCTCTTCGCCCTCGTCGGGAACCGGCCAGTCCTCTTCTCCATCGCCTCGGGACTTGGCACCGCCGTCAGAATGGGCCTCGTCCTCGCCGGGTTCCACGGGATCGCTCACCTCACGAAGTAGGAGACGGAGGCGCGCCCGGGGCGCCCCACCGGGCTTGGCGTAAGCCCTCTTCCTCGCTAGAATGAGTCCGGTTCGGTGACGTCCGTCACATCCACGTTCAGCCGAGTGAAAGGAGACCCAGGATGCCAAGCTGCCATGACATGAAGCTCGGACAGGTCTACGTCTGCAAAGGGTGCAGCCTCGAGATCAAGGTTGCGAAAGAGTGCGACGAGTGCGGAACGGAGGAGGAGGGCACCTGCGGGCCGTGCGGCCTTACGTGCTGCGGGCAGCCCATGAAGCTGAAGGGGAAGTAGACTCCTCCCGAGATCAGACCCAGAGTGCGGGACGCGGTCGGCCGACGCCGAGCGAGGCCTTTCGTTGCGTCGCGTCGCCCCGGAGAGAACCAAGGTCCCGTGGCAGGTCTGAGGTATCCTCGGCGTCGCGCGGGATGACGACGTGACAATGCCCATGCAAAGAGCCATCGAGACGCGGGCGGCGACCCAGGACGAGCGCGACGAGTTCCTGCGCCTCATTCGCGGGCACCTCGGCGCGGACTTCGACTCGCTTCAGGGCCGCGCCGGCCTTTCGTGGCCGGAGTTCGAGGCGCTCTACCGCACGCGAGGCGAGGTCCGCGCGATCAAGAGCGAGGGCGCCGTTGTCGGCTACGACTGGATCGAGCGCCGCGAGAGAGAGCTCCACCTGCACGCGCTCTTCGTCTTCCCTCCTCACCGCGGGCAAGGGATCGGCTCCGCGGCCATCCAGGCGCTTGAAGAGGAGTTCAGGCAAGAGGCCGACTTCATCGAGCTTGGGGTCGAGGAGTCAAACGAGCAAGCGAGATCCCTCTACGAACGCTTGGGCTTCGTGGTTGAGGGGAGGATGCTTGACCTTGGCTTTCTCATCCTGCGGAAGCGGCTGGGCGGCGAGCAGCCTGCCACGTTGGTGCCTCTGGTCCGAGGTCCCGCGCGCGAAAGGAGATGGGGGAGTGCCGGAGAAGCGAGAGATTGAGATCTCGATCGGGAAGGCTCGGTTCGGCGTCCGCCTGAACGAGACGAAGACGGCAGCACAGCTCCTCGCCTCGCTCCCCCGGCAAGGAGAAGGCGACTTCTGGGGAGACGAGATCTACTTCGACATCGGCGTCGAGCTTGCCGAGGAGAGCCCCAAGGCCGAGGTCGAGGTGGGTGACGTCGCCTACTGGCGTCCCGGGACCGCTCTCTGCCTCTTCTACGGGAAGACCCCGGCGAGCACGTCGGAGAAGCCGCGCGCCGCCTCGCCGGTCACCGTAGTTGGCAAGCTCGTCGGCGACCCGAGTCGCTTGAAGAGCCTGAAGGACCTCCGCAGGATCGAGGTCGCACGACGCGGCGGGGACTTCGCCCGCAAGCCCGAGCGCGCGGGGTAGGCGGGGATGACGGTCGGCGTCCCCTGTTGGGCTCTGGGCGTTGCCCCAGTCATCGTTGGGCCTGTCAGACGAAGGGTTGGGTTAGGAAGCAGGCAGTCAAGGATCGCGGTCTTCAGCGGGAGAGCGAGGCTGCATCTCATGAAACGAGCGATTCGACCGGCGTCGTCCCTCGGATGGTGGGCGTTCTGGCTCGGCATAGCCTCGGTGATCTGGGGCGTCCTGTTACCGTCTCTTCCGCGGTTACTCCGGGCGGCAGGAGGCGCCGCGGGCTGGCCGATTCCGGTGCCCGTGGGGCTTACGAGCGTAACCCTCGAGTTCTCTCTGGCGGCCTCGGCCCTCGCAGCCGGAATCGTCGCCCTCAAGAAGGGCGAGCGGTCCTGGCTGACGCTCGTGGGGTTCGTTGCGGCCTTCATCGTGGGTGGGTTCTGGATTCTCTTCGCGCTCGGCGAGGTGCTCTCACCGCACTAGGTCAGACGCGTTGGGCCAGCGCGGCCGTCGCGTCAGATTGCGAGGAAGTGAGACGTCAAGAGGTGGCCCAACAACAAGGAGTTGAGGGTCAGGTCCTCAGTTCACAGCCGCGAGTGAAGGCCTGGCCCCGAATCGGCCCGAAGCAGTTCAATGCCGTCTTGAAGGCCCAAGGCTTCCTCGACGCCGTGGCCTGGTCCGATTCCAGGCGCGGGAGGTACGGCATGCGGATTCTGGAAAGCGACGTAGTGCTCAAGGATGGCGAGATCCCGGATCTGCGGGTCCGACGGAGGGGGCAGGTCTTGTCTTTTGAGTCAAGAAGGAAGACGTGACCCTCCTCGCCTTGCCCTTGCGAAAACGGCCGGTATGACGTATTGTCATACCGGAGGTGCTCGATGGGCGCGTCTAAGATCGCGATCAGCTTGGACGAGGAAGTCCTAGGTCGTCTCGACTCGTTGGTTAGGGAGAAGGTGTTTCCGAGCCGGAGTCGAGCCATACAGGAAGCGGTCGAGGAGAAGCTAGAGCGGCTGGAGCGAAGCCGGCTCGCCCGGGAGTGCGCGAAGCTTGACCCAACCTTCGAGGAGGCACTCGCGGAGGAGGGGCTCTCGAGGGACCTCGCGGAATGGCCCGCATACTGAGAGGGGAAATCCGCTGGGCGGACCTCAACCCCGTCCGTGGGAGCGAGCAGGCGGGTCTTCGGCCTGTGCTGATCATCAGCGAGGATGTCTTCAATGAGCGATCGGGGACCGTGATCGCAATGGCGATCACGAGCCGACCGCAACGGGCGGGTTTCCCGCTAACACTCAAACTGGGCTCGAAGAGCTTGCCCGAGAAGTCGTGGGTGAAGATCAGTCAGATCCGCACGCTGTCCGTCGAACGCATTGGAAAGAAGGTTGGGCGTGCCGCCCCGGAAGAACTCGCACAGGTAATCGAGGGTTTGAACGAGATTGTGGGAGCCTAATCCGCTGCTGCAGCCGACGGTCCGCCGTGTGGCAGAGTGTCAACGTATGATACGGCAGTCGAAGCCCTGACCCTCACGCCGGAGGTATCGATTGAGACGGCATGAGCTTCAAGCGTTCCTTGCGAGCGTCCCTCCCGAAGCCCGGGAGGTCGCGGTCGCCCTTCGCGAGGTGGTACGACGAAGGGCGCCCGACGCCGAGGAATCGCTCCTGTGGGGTGGCCTCTCCTACCACCGTCCGTGGATCGGTGGGCGGGTGAAGGGCGCCGTCTGTCAGATCAACGTCGTGCGCGGCGAGGTCAGGCTCGAGTTCATCCACGGAGTCCGCCTGGATGACTCCCGGAAGCTCCTGCGCGGAGACCGCCTCTCCAAGCGCTACGTCCCGATTCGCTCCGTCGCGGAGGCGCGGCGGCCGGAGATCGCGGAGCTGATCGAGGAGGCGAGGACGCTCGAGCTTCCGGACATCGGCTGACCGACGGCCGCATCCCCGGTACGCGAGATCGGGCATGTGTCCCGGATGCACGGGCCCTCACTAGACTCCGTGCGTGCATGACACAGCGTCTGACCCTCATGCCCCCAAAACGCGGTCGCAGAGTGACGCGGCCTTTGGTTGACCCTCGCCTTCGGTGACGTACAATTATGGTCGCATTTGTACGGCAGGAGGATCGACCTTGAACAGCAAGCTGACGTTGCGTCTCGAAGACGACCTCATCCGGAGTGCGAAACGCTACTCGAGCAAGTCCGGCAAGTCGCTCTCACGGCTTGTCGCCGACTACTTCGCCTTGATCGAAGCCGGCGAGGGGGAGGGAAACACCGGACTCCCCCCGCGGGTCCGCTCTTTGTTCGGCGCCCTGGCCGGCTCCCCGGCTAGCGAGCAGGACTACCGTCGCCACCTCGAGGCGAAGCATCGATGAAGGTGCTCTTCGATACGAACGTGGTTCTCGATGTCCTTTTGGCCAGGGAACCTCACGCGAACGTCGCCGCTCGGCTCTTCGCCCTTGTAGATAGCGGAAAGCTCGAGGGGATGATCTGCGCCACGACCGTCACCACCGTCCACTACATCGCGACCGATGCGGTCGGCCGCAAGAAGGCACAGAAGCACCTGCGTGAGCTCATGACGCTGTTCGAAGTCGCTCCTGTCGACCGCAGCGTCCTCGCACGTGCGATGGACCTCGAGTTCCCTGACTTCGAAGATGCGGTCCTGCACGAGGCCGGCCGAGCATTCGGAGCCGCTGCGATCGTCACGCGGAACGGCAAGGACTTCTCGAACGCATCTCTACCGGTCTTCGACCCTATCGAGCTCCTGGCTGCCGTGATCGCTACCACGGGCTGAGCACGTGCAGAATACGTGGCTCGTATTCCCGGGCATCACGAGCCCTCCCGATAGGGAGGGATTCCCATCCGCGCCGACGATCCAGTAGAGTAGTGCGTCACACTCAGAACGATACGGAGGGATGAGAATGAAGATCGGGATCATCGTCTACTCGCAGACCGGGAACACGCTTTCCGTCGCGACGAAGCTGAAAGAGAGCCTCTCCGCGGTTGGGCATTCGGCGGCTCTGCAAGAGGTCAAGGTGGTCGGGGAGCGCAAGCCCGGAGCGAGGGGCTTCAAGCTCGAGACGCCGCCCAGAGTGGAGCCATACGACGTGCTTGTGTTCGGCGCGGCCGTGGAGGCCTTCTCCTTGTCGCCCGTGATGAGGGGCTATCTAGAGAAGGTGGCGTCGTTGCAGAAGAAGAAGGTCGCGTGTCTCGTCACCCAGGCTCTCCCCTATCCATGGCTGGGAGGGAACCGCGCCGTCCGCCAGATGCGAAGGCTCTGCGAGTCCAAGGGCGCGACGGTCTGCGGATCGGGGATCGTGAACTGGATGAGGTCGCGCCGGGACGAGAGGATCGCCGCGGTCGTCGATCGATTGACGAAGCTGCTTGCGTCGCTGGCCTGAAGAAGAGCCCCGTGAACTGCCCTCCGATCCAAGTCACTCGTAGGTAGCTCGAGTGGCCCGATTCCCGGTGGGGGAGGTAGTGCATGCCGATTCTGGAAGTCGAGGTCGTGCTCAAGGACGGCGAGGGCGTGGACCCGCGTGCCGCGGCGCGCATCGCGGACGCCGCCGCGGCGGTCTTCGGGGCTCCCCCCGGGAACACCTGGGTCCGTGTGATGACGCTCCTCTTCTCTGTCTACGCCGAGGACGCGGGTGGACCTCCAGACGGCGTGTTCCCCGTCTTTGTTTCTGTGCTCCTCAGGGCTCGGTGCGGCGGTCCGGGTGAGACGGCCTGCGAAGCGGAGCGATTGACGCACGCCATCGCACCGATCCTCGAGCGATCATCAGAGAACGTTCACATCCTCTACGAGCCTGACGGCGCCGGGCAAGTCTCGTTCGGCGGCAGCCTGGTCGGCACGTGACGTAGAGCTGGGCGTTCACGGCGCCACGTCCGACGCGAAGCTGACGCACCGCGAGCAAGTTCCCCCGAACTCGGGAGCTTGACCGCGCGGCCGGCTTCAGAGTAGGTTTCCGAGTGATCGATCTCCTGCATGCAATCGGTGATATGTCCCCGGAATGCCCCCTGGGAGACGAAGACGATCGTCCGCGGGCTCTCCGCGCTCCAGTGCACGCGGATGTTCATGAGGAAGCGGCCGCAGGCGTAGTCTCGGTCGTCCGGGGTGAGGCTCGGGTCGTGGGGCGGGACCTTGTGTCATGAGTCAAGAAGCAAGATCTGAAGCCCAATCGTAGACCCCAGCCTGACCTACGCCTCCTAGGCCCCGTGAACGCTGCGGCGTCCCGCAAGTCTTGCGGTAAGGCGCTCTCTGAAGTCCTGAGTCGGGAGGTACTTGTCGGGAGAGACGAGAAGGCACTTCCCGGGAGAGACGAAGAGCAGCAGACTTCTGATATGGCCGCGTCCGTAGGTGGATGACAGCACGAACTGGTCACGCACGGAGAGCATCACGTCGCCTCCGTTGTCCACCAGAATCGCGTACTCAAACCCATTCAGTTTGGCGAGCTTGGCAGCGTCGGCCATCGTGACGCCCAGTCGGTTGCCCAATCCGGCAAGACCGAGCCAGATGAGCTCGCCGTCCTTGGTTAGCCCAAGCAGCGAGTGGTTGTACACTCCGGGACGGTAGACGATCTCGAGCGTCGTGCCGACAAATCGGTACTCGCCTGGCCGCTGCGGTTCGTTGTGGCAAGCGGCGTACGAAGCCTTGGCAAGAACGCCTTCGAGGGCCGGCCTCCACGGTTGGGCGGCCTCCGCTGTCAGTGCTCGTCGATAGGGAGAGACATCGAGGCGGATGACCTCCCCCTCAAGCGCCCTGCGCACTTCCGCAGGAACGAGTGCGCCGCCCTTCCACATGTTCTCGAGCCCGACGCTGGCGGACGTCTCCTTGAGTTGGAGCCACGGGAACAGGATGACATGGCGCAGATCGTAGAACCAGCCGTCGGCAGCCATGTCGACGATTTCCTTCTGCTGCTTGGCACGTCCAGCCTCTACGAGCAACGGTCCCTGGAGGATGTAGCGAATCCCCTTCGCAGGTTTCTTCTTTCCGTCCACGAGGATGTTAAAGTCCTTGTCACTTGCGCTGAAGAACTTGGGCATCGCTGAGACCCGGGCCGCCTGAGCCTTAGGGCTCAGTTCGAACCGTACTTTGGCGAATTCCGGTCGGCCATCCGCCCGGACCACAAGAGAGGGGTTCGGAACGGAGAAGGAGGAGAGCGGGTCCTTTCGGTCTACCTTCGTGTAGACGAGCCTCCCCTCAATGTAGGCCATGAAGCGAGGGTTCATCGTCACGTTCCCGCACCCCGCGTACCCAAGGATGGGGCTGTCCGGGTGGCGCTCACTGTACCTCAACAGCAGTTCGTCGTACGACGGCGTGTCTCTGCGGATCGTCTCGGCTCGGTAGCTCTTCTCGCCCGAGATGTTCGTCGCATGTTCTCCGACCAGCCCACTCTGGGGGATTCGGTGGCCCCTGACGATGTAGTGGTCCCGGCTCGCCTCCTCTTGAACCGAAAGGGCTAGGCGGACTCCCTTGCCGGGGCGGCAGACGATGGCCCGGACCGAGCGTCCGGCACAGTCGCGCCGACGTAGGCCGACGACTCCATCTGTGACGACTGCGCCGTCAATGGACATTTCAGTCATTCTGCGCCACCTCCAAGGAGATAGGTAGTATCGATCATACATGTCCTACACTCTGAGTCAACGGACGGCTAGGGCGAGGCGCCCAGAACGCTCCCGCCTTCGGGGGAAGACCAGGTCGCATTCCTGGGCGCATCACTCGTTTTGAGAGCAGCTGCGTTGAGTGGGGAATCCGGGGCGGACTGCTCGTGGCCAAGACAGCCATGGCGGCTGAGATGTCGCATCCGCGGACAGCATCCTGCACAGTCGCGGCGACGGCGGTTCGAGGCAGGCCATCGGGGCACGAAGTCATCCAGCCAGCGGTTCTTCTTGACCGAAATGAGTGCTGCGTCCCCAGAATCCGTGCATCGCCGGATCCGCTCGGACCCGTGGGGCAGCTTGACAACTTCGGGGGCTGGAGAAGTCGGCGCGAGAAAGTAAGATCCATGTCAAGCCAAGGGCTACGGCGACCGCAAGGGCTAGTCTATACGAACCTGCACGGGGCACAGAAGTGGGAGGACATCATGCCTGATTCTACGGATCTCGACGGGCTGCGAAATGAACTCCAGAAGGGGGACAAGGTTGCCCAGTCGCGAATCGATAAGCTTTCCTCTGGACTCCGGCAGTCCCGGGGCAAGGATCGGAGCGAGGAACCGATTGACCTGGTCAATCAGTTCGGGCGACCCACGGGGTTGGTCGCGCCTCGGTGGTTGTGTCATCTCCTTGGTCTGCGGCACTGCTGTGCGCACGTGCTCCTGTGGTGGCACAGCGAGAGGCTCTGTCGGACCCTGGTCCTCCAGATGCGAAGCTGATCCAAGCCAGACTCGCCGGGCCTGATCGACATTTCCGTCGGCGGCCACGCCAAGAGCGGAATCTCCGTCGAGGACACAGCCTACTCCGAGATGGCTGAGGAACTGGGGGTTCGGCCGAAGTACCTTGTCGGGAACCGACTTGAGTCTGTCGGCGGCTACGAGCACTACAACGAGAGGAAAGAGGGACGATTCCACAACGCGGAGTGGCGCGCTGTTTTCGTCGGGGAGCTGCCCACAGACAACCTCTCAAAGATCGGGTTCAATGATGACGAGGTGGTCGGTCTCTATCTGTGTTCTGTGCGACAGGCCGCGGCTCTCTTGGAGCAGACCGACCGAATCGCGAGTGCCTTGAAGTGTTCTCTGCCGAAGGTCCTGGAGTACTGGGGCATCCCAGTGAAAGAGCCGACGGCTCCGGGATCATGAAGCTGGGTTTCGGAGAGGCCACCGGTGCATCACTTGTGTTGAGGGCAGACACAGCGACTGGGCGATCCGGGGACGGATCGCTCATCGTGAAGAGTGTGGTGCGGGCTGCGGTCCCGCAGCCGCAGGCAACGTCACGGGTGGAGCATAGGTCATTGGCAAGCCCCGGCCTCTCAAGTCCCGTACAAGGGCCCGATTCCGTTGTCCCGCTATCCACCCGCCTTTGGGCGGAAGCGGATCACCCGGTCGAAGACGAGCTCGTTGGGCGCCGGACCGGCCGCCGTCGCCGCCTCGAGGTAGATCCGGAAGAACACGATCACGTCTTCCTCCAGCCCGATCCCGTAGTGCATCGGGCCCGTGGGAAGCGCGGTGCAGTGCAGGTCGCCGTTGCTGTTTCGGGCCACCTTCCAGGCGTAGAGGTACGGGGCCATCGGATCGCCCGGGAGGTAGTCCTCGGCGCTCCCTCGGTACGTTCGGCTGTCGACGCTCGCGGCGCCGTTTAGGAACTGGAGGCCGTAGAAGGCGCAGTTCGCGTAGCTTGCCTTTCCCGAGGCCTCGTGGTTGACGCCGTAGACGATGAAGAACTCGTTTGGGTCATTACCGAGAGGGAATGCCGCGGCTCTGCGAGAGTCTTGGGGATTCGTCCACGCCGCGACCTCGACCGTGCTGAAGTACGCCGCGTCGCGGGTGTCACCCATCGTGTTGATCCCGCTCTGCGTCGCCGCGTAGCCCTCGGGGAGGGCAATCGAAGTTGAGACCTCGATCGCCTCGAGGTCGGCGTAGCGGGCGAGGATGGCATCGCGTAGCGCGTCGACCGCGGGGAGAAGACCCATCTCCGTCGTCCCCGTTCCCCGCACTCGGAGCGTCGGGGCCGGGAAGGGATCGAGCCTGGCCGGCTTCTCCTTCGGCGTGAGGCGGAGGATGACCGAACCCGGGCTCGCGATGTAGTCTTGCAGAGCTGCGCGATCCGTCGGCACGGCAATGCGGCTCAGGAACTGGAATAGGTCATCCTCGGGCTCAAGGCCCATGTGAACGAGCGCCGGGGAGATGATGTCGAGGTTGATGCTGTCCGCCGGATAGCCGGCGCCAAGGACTGCCGCCTGGACCGCGGCGGCGATCACCCGGTCGGCCGCGGTCAGAATGACGACCGGCTGACCGAACGGATTCCCCTTTGGGCCGGACGTGTGGATCGTGAGGTTGTTGAGCGAGTCGCCGAGGCTGTTGAACATCTGGACGTACCGCTTCTGCGCGGGGTCGTAGCGCATGGCAAGGTAGCTCTGATAGGAGAAGTAGGCTGCCTCCGGCGGGGTCCACCCGATCTGTAGGATCGCCTCATCGGGCCGCAGCCGGTAGATGAAGGCGAGACCGCGCGCGTCGGCGAACAGGTTTGGCGTCGTCTGCCCGGGCGCCGGCGGAAGCTTGTAGGCGAGGTACGGTGCCCCCACGTTATTCCCTTGGCAGGTCTGGATCACGCCGGCATTGCACAGGGCGATCGCGTCGGTGAAGCCGTACTCCCCCTGCTGAATGGTGAACCCCGCCTGCTCGAGTGCCGTCTGGAGCGCGGCGATGTCTCCGGTCTGCGGCGGAGCCTCCGCTTTGCCAAGGATCGTCGAGGGCAAGCTTGCCAATGCCAAGAGCAAGATGAACCCCATCACCAAGGTCCGGCGCTTCATCGGACAACCTCCTTCGCAGGACGCCCGAGTTGCGGACCATCGCAACTCTGGCGTTCTCGGGACGAGCCTACAGGCAGGGCGAGGAGGACGTCAAACGCTGCCGCGCGGCTGGCTCCAGAACGGGTTTCCGAGTGACGGACCTCCCGCATGGAATTGGTGATATGTCCCCGGAATGCCCCGCCCGATACTATTGCCGGGCTTCACTCGGGGTCTGTAGCTCAGCTGGTTAGAGCGCTCGCCTGATAAGCGGGAGGTCCCTGGTTCGAGTCCAGGCAGGCCCATTGAGTTTCCTTCTGCAGGGCCTTTGCTCGACAGACCTAGTTGGACGGCCCTGCACAATCGCTTGTCACCAGAGAAATGTGAGTCAACGCAAGGACTCACCTAGTCCCTAGACCAGCCTTCGGGGAGCGGATCATCCTCTCGATCCTAGCTCTCAATCTGGACCGTTCTGAGGGGGGGCACGTCACCTGCAGTCCGGGGCGCGACGCTACCAGCCGCTTGCGGGGAACTCGATCTCTATCTCCTCGGGGTAGTCCGTGTGGTCGCTGTTGCCCGGCGCGGGGGCAGCACGAAGGGTGATAGCCACTTTTTCTGGGATCCCGTAGGCGGGCGACCACGCGATTGGCCAAGTGATGCTGCCGCTACTGCTCGCGGCGGACAGTGTCATCTGCGCGTCCGCAAAGGACACCGGCGGGCCGCTGGGGTAACGAAGTTGCAGCGTGGCCGTGAACGTAACGCTGTTGCTACCGTCACTGTCGGCAACGCCAAGCAGGTGGACGGCAAGTGTTCTTCCACTCTCGATCTCGACCGACGCGTACGCGTATAGAAGCCCATCGAGGTACTTGTCCGGCGTCCAATCCCCAAAGAACTTCAGCCCGGGCCATCTGATGAGCCATTCGAAGACCGGCGACCACTGGAACGTCCCTATTCCGCTAGTATTCTGCGAGATGCAGAGTTGTGCAAGCCTCTTCTCTGGGGTATCTGCGCCGCCGGCCGAGACCACCTTGCCATAGCAGGACAAGGTCGCCGAGGTCGTCGCGGCGTTCGAGAGCGCAAAATCCATCCCAAGCGCCAAGACGATCGACCCCATCCCCATAGTCATCGAGACGGGGAGCGTCCCCATGATGCCAGCCCCGAGTGTCGAAGTGATCACGCCGTTGTACTTCGAGAGCAGTCCCACCAACGTATCGATGCCCCCGTCGCGCATGATCTGGCAACGCTCGTAGAATGGCTTGTCTCTTAGCTTCTCGACCAACGCTTCGGCCTCCAGGTACTCGGTCCCGGTATCAATCACTGCCGCCAGTCCCGTCAGTCCTTTCTTCATCACGCCGGCGACTTCTGTCAGTTTCCTGCAATCGGTCCACTTCCCGAGTGCCTCGCACAGACCGGCCATGTCAGACATGAGGTGCAGGCCTGTGCCGACAGAGTGTCCAGTGTCGACCAGTGTCGACGGGCCGTCGGATTCTGTCCCCTCTGCGGGGAGATCGTACCCCAGCATCGACGCCACTTGGCGGGCGTAGTCTAGGGCCGCCACCAGGCTGCCCTGTAGAGCGGCATCTAGCGCCTTTCTTGCCAGTTCCACCAACGCGGCGGCACCAGCTTCGGATATGGAAGCAGTCAGCTCAGCGGGTACCTCGATGTCAAAGAGCTGCCGGAACTTGATCCTCTCGGGCTCGCTTAAGGTTATCGTCGCCACGACCGTGGTAGTCTCCTGCGCAGCTTCAGCTCCGCATTCTACGCTGACACTGAACGAGCTCTCGACGTCTGCCGGATTCCCCGCTTCGTCCTCCGCGCTGACGTAGAGCATGTACTTGCCTGCGCTGAGCTTCGTGAACGTCTTGCTGGTCTCAGTTCGCGTCCACTTCGACTCATAGATCACGGTACCGTCTTCGTCCTCGAGCCAGTACATGCGGTCGATGTGACCCGCAGCGGAGATGTCGTCAGTGATGGTCCACGAGATCAGAACCCCTCCTCCCTCGGCGGAGCAGGTCACAGCGCCACACTTGATCGTGATGACCGGCTGCTCCTTGTCCTCTTCCTCGCCAGGAATGCAATCGCCGATCTCGAACTCGCATATCTCTTCGGAGATATTCTTCGCCGCGTCTCTTGCCTGCAGTGCGAACGCGTACACCCCGTCAGTGAGCCCTGCGCGAGTCGTCTCAGTCACGTAGGATCGCCACGGGGTCCACTGCTCACCGCCCAGTCTGTACCGGAATTCGACCGAGCTGCTTGGTGTGACGTTGTCCGTGGCGGACCAGGAGATGCTGATGTTCCCCCCATTCCCTTGGCAGGTCGGGTTTCCGCACTGAAGACTGATGTCGGGAGGATCGTCATCCCCACCTGCCCCGCAGTCGACGTCAAAGTCACAGAATTCCTCGGAGGAGTTCCCGGCTCCGTCCTTGGCCTGGACATAGAACGTGTGGGCGCCGTCCGCCACTTGCTGGCACGCGGTTGTCGTGATGTTTGTCTTCCACGCCGTCCACGTGCCGCCCTTCTCCAGTTTCCACCGGTACTGGATCGAGGCACTTGCGGTGACATCGTCCGTGGCAGACCAGGAGATATCGACAGTGGCGCCATTGGCCTGACAGGTCTGCGCTATGTCGTAGCAGTGAATCTCAAGATCGGGAGGCTCATCGCCCCCAGCCGCCCCACAGCTGTCAATCTCGAACTCGCACTCCTCCTCCGAGGTGTTCTTCGCTGCGTCTCGTGCTTGCAGAGTGAACAAGTACACCCCATCGGTTAGCCCTGCGCGAGTCGTCTCAGTCACGTAGGATCGCCACGGGGTCCACTGCTCATCGCCCAGTCTGTACCGGAACTCGACCGAGCTGCTTGGTGTGACGTTGTCCGTGGCGGACCAGGAGATGCTGATGTTCCCCCCATTCCCTTGGCAGGTGGGGGTTCCGCACTGAAGACTGATGTCGGGAGGATCGTTGTCCACTCCGCAATCTACGTCGAACTCGCACATCTCTTCGGAGAAGTTGCCGGCCTGATTCTTCGCTTCGACGTAGAAGATGTGGGAGCCGGCAGCCAAGCCCGAATAGGACTTGCTCGTGGCCCCGGACCAAGATGTCCAGCTTCCACTGTCCAGCTTGCAGTGATACTGAATCTGGGAAGCAGGTGTTGTGCCATCCGTGGCGGACCAGGAGAAGCTGATGCTGCCTTTTCCCCCAGAGCATGAAGGCACTGCGCACGGAAGCGACAGGGTAGGCACTGCGGAGGTGCCTTCTTGGTAGACAGTGAATGTCAGGTCGGCAATTGTCAGCGTGCCCTCCCTTGCAGCGCCCGTGTTTGGGTCGACCGTGTAGGTCACCTTGCCGTTTCCCGTTTCACCTGATCCTGAGGTGATATGTAGCCAAGCATCGTTCCTTGTGGCAGTCCAGGAGCAGCCGCTTCCGGACATCACCGTCACGTGGACTTCGCCCTCCGAAGACCCCGCCGCAGGAGCATTCTGGTCCGGCTCGGACAGCGCATAAGTACACTCGTCCCCCAATGGATCGACCGTGACATCTACGACATAGTACTGATCATAGTCGGCGTCAAGACGTATGCAGCCTGCTGTAGGAGTCGTTTGGCTCGGATCACGGATGATGGTGACGGTCACGTAGATCGACTGCCCCGGCGACAACAACTCACCGTGACCCACATTCGGTGTCGTCGCCAGGTCGCGAATTGCCAGAGGGACGCAACCCTCAGTGTATCCGCCGTACTGCACGACGAACCCGAAATCGTAGCCCACGATGTTCGTGACGCGAAACCGCATCTCGCTCGTTGCCGAGTCGAAGTGCAGCGACGTCGTGCTCAGCTGCAGGCCGGGAGATGATCCCTGTTGGCTTATGGCGAAAACCTGGTCCATAACGGTGATCGTCCCGCTTCGCGGCTCTCCGGGATTCGGATCTACTCTGTAGCGGATCTGGCCGTTTCCGCTTCCACTGCTCGCGGACGTGATGTGTATCCAGCTCGGGTCGTCACTCTCCGCTGTCCAGGCACAGCCGCTCGCAGCGAAAATGCTCATGCCCGATGAGCCGCCCGCAGAAACGTGGAGTTCCTCATTTGGAGTCAGCGCATATGTGCACTCCGCAGCGCCCTGGACCGCAATGCAGACGACAATCAGGAAGCACCCCACGATTCCCCAGATCCGTTTCTGATTCATGATCGCTTGCACCTCCTGACGCTGCGGTTTTCTTCGACCCAAGGTAGGGCGGCCTTTCTC
>Ga0315289_10005625_pt1 | contig 18484 bp, 15 predicted proteins | sample YL17G11_40_MG_FD_203452 | JGI IMG/M metagenome (GOLD analysis project Ga0315289, IMG submission 203452) | Sediment microbial communities from Yellowstone Lake, YNP, Wyoming, USA - YL17G11_40 | ecosystem: Environmental > Aquatic > Freshwater > Lake > Sediment | place: USA: Wyoming | collected...
TGGGTGGCGTAGCCACCGTTAGCGAACCTCCCCGCGCCTCCCAGGTAGCGGTCTTTCTCGCTAGCGATCCACAGGTCGTAATTCTTTTTCTGGTTTTGCCAGCCCGGTGTGGTGCCACCCTCGTCGCCAACGCTGGGCATGTGGGTGGCGTAGCCACCGTTAGCGAATCCCGGCCAGTCGGGGCTGGGTTCCCAACTGTCCCAGTCCTCATTGCCAACACCACCGGGTTCCGAATAAGAGGGGTGATCTTCGCCGTGGTAAATCCCAGGTATGTCCTTGTGCGGTTCCTGGGCCTTGCCGCTGCCCTCGTCGCCAACGCTGGGCATGTGGGTGGCAAGACCGCCGTTAGCGAAAGAGGCATGGCTACTAAACATTGGGTCGGTTGCGCCCCTAGCTCCGCGACCATACCTAACCTGCTTAACCGACCCGCCAGCCGATTCCGCATTGACGCCATTGGGGAGCGTCATGGCGGTGTGTCCACCCGCTGGCGTGTTAACGTCTTTGCCGCCCCAGCCGACCTTGAATGCACCGCCCAGACCGGGATTAAAGCCCATCTGGGCAAGCCACTCACCCTGGTTGCCGGTCCACAGGTCGCCAGGGGCCGGTAAGCCGCGATACCGTGTAACCGCTTCCTCAACTAGCTGAGTGCAGTCAAGGCCGCCCAATTTATACGGTGTGCCGTCCACTGACCGCAGGTAGCTAACGGCAGAATCAAGATCACGCCGCCCACTACCTCGCGGGGCCTCAGCAACCTCTCCGCCAGTATTAAACTTGGGCAGGCGCTTTTCGTTAATGGCGTGCATGAAGTCGAGGCCGTAATGCTCAACGGCGGCGGTCTTCTGGACGAACTCACCATTGGACAGCCATGCCGGGATGGAGTCACTTGTGGCAGTACCGGCCCCAAAGACCGCGCCGCCAACGGACCTCTTAATTACACCGCCGTCAGCCTTGCGGTTTTCCTGGTTTCCGTACCGCAGGAAGTTGGAAGTCCAGTCCCAAGCGTCACCAGCCCATTCCCAGACTTTAGCGGCACGGTTATTGCCTTCTTCAAGCATGTCCTTGGTGGCATCAACCGCGTTGTCAGCGACAATTTCCAGATAACTTTTTAGCTTCCCACCGCTTGAGCGAGACGCTTGAGGCGGCTTCGGCGGTTGGGATGCTCCAGGCTGCCCGGTATAGGGGTTCGTCAGGCCAGATGGCTTATACGGGGTAACTTCCTGGTTGGCAGCAGGTGAGGCAGCCCCCTGGGGATCGACCCCTGACTTGCCCGGTGGCGCTTCCGGCGCAGGGGGCGCAGACGGTGGCACCAGTGCGGGAGGGGTTGCGGGTGCCGTCGCCTTTGGCCGGAAGACCATGACGGACTTACCATCGGCATCTGGCATGGAGGACCAGTAGCCATTGGTGGCCGCGTTCATTACCCCGGCGTCCGTGGGGACGGTAGGACGAGAGGCACCTGGCGCTACCCAGAATGTATCTCCACGCGCGTTCTGCCACCACAACCAGCCGTTAGCAGCAGAGTTCCATGTGCCGGTTGAAGATGGTGGCGTTGCAGCGGCGGCGGGCGGAGGAGTCACCCCAGGTGCGCCAGAGAGCTGCGGGATGTAGGGCACCCCTGGAGTCTGAAACCCGGCACTGGGGCCAGCACTGGGCACCGTATAGGGGACACCGGGAGTGACGAAGGGCGCGACGGCGGTTGGCTTGGGGGCAACTACGGCGACGGGGAGAGGATTTGTCGCGCTGGGTGGCCTGGACGGCGTAAAGGCGGGTAATGCAGAAGCGGCAGCACCGGGGGCCAACGTCGGTATGTAGGGCGTAAGCCCTGGCACCATAACCGGAGCGACCGGCGCGGCAGTTGGCGCGGTAGGCACAATCGGGGGAACGGGTGGCGCAGGCGCGACCGGAATGGTAGATCGCGAGCTAGCGACTCCGGTTACCGTGACAGCGGCATCCTGAACAAACTGGCTGAACTCAGCCCACGGGAAGTTGTCACCTGGGTCGTGATGCGGCTCCCCGCCCGTTGGGACACCAATGTTTTCCGCAACCCAGTCGTGACCGACGATGCCGCTGCCGCCGGATTGGCTTTGGATAATGCTGGCAGGGATACCCGCCTTGACTGCCTCTCGGACAGCGATGGCGGCGGTGGTCTTTAGCTGGTCGGAACGCGCTAGCCAGTCCGACTTACCCCAATCATCGGCAAACGTCCCGGCCATGCCGATGTTGATGGACTTGTTGTTACCGGGGTCGTAGACGCTCTTTGCGGCCTGGGACGTATCAACAACGTCAAGGACGGTCTTCCCATCCTTGTCAACAATGAAGTGGTAGGACTTGCCACTCGACTCCATTGACGCGGCCTGATCCGCTGCGCCCTGGTTGCCTTCTGAGCTGTGGATGACGATTAACGAAGGCTTCTCGGGCGCTGCGGTCCTGTTAAGGAGCTGGGTGTAGTCCTTGTTGTAAGTCTCTGTGCGGGGGTGCGAATTTGGTGACGGTGCTGAGTATTCGTTAAAGGGCACGGTCGCAACGCTGGGGTACACGCCGGGACTCCCAGCGGGCTTGTCAGCGCCGTAACCAGATTCTGCCGCAAGGGGGGCAGCGGCGGGAGCAGGGGTGGCGGGAGCGAGTTCAGGCGCGACAGGAGGAAGCGCAGGCGCAGCGGGAGTGGCGGGCGCGGGTGGGGTAGCCGAAGCGGCATCGGCGGCGGGGGTGGCACTGGACGGAGTTGCTCCCGGCTCAGTACCGGGGAGGTACGGAGTCGGGTTTTTCATAGGCGTTGGGGCAGCCGGTGCTGCGGCTGGCGCGGCTGGCGCGGAGGGAGGGACTGCGGTCGCACCGCTGGGGGTGGTGTAAACCTTTCCGCCAGTCGGAGTGGGTGCGGCTGCCACCCCTGGTGTCGCCCCTGGCGCTGCTGATGCGGCGGCCCCTGGCAGAACTTCAACAGTCGTCGTTGTCGGTGGAATCAGCGGATTGGAGTCACTGATCGGGTTGCCGTCCTTGGTGGCTTGAACCTCCACCTTGAGCTTCTTCTTGCTCTCCCCCTCGTACCAGACCTGCCAGCTCTCCTGGGCCTTTTCGTTAGCGGCGGTGACGGCGGTGACCACCCCGTCAGCAGTGATTGTCATGGTCAGGCCAAGCGCCTGCATCCTGGCCTTGGCGGTCGCCCACACCTGCGGATCATCCGACACCAATTGCAGCATCGGCGCGTTAGCGGTTGCCCCCTTGGTCAGCCCCTTGAATACGTCTTCCAGTCCATCCCTGGTGGTGTCTATTTCAGCCTTAAGCGCGCTGGTGATATCCAAGGATGAGGCAAAGTCGGTACTGGCCTTGCGTAGAGTCTCTTGCAATTCCGGGACTTGCTTCTTGGCGTCGGTGAGAAAGCCACCCGCCTTGGCGAAACCGTCAGACCAGTTGGAGTCCTGAATACCTTGCAGACCCTTGTCCACTTGATTAAGGGCATCCGAGATTCCGCGTATGGCGTCACCACCCAAAAAGTCGGGAGTGATCTCAGCCAGTGCGTCCAGGGGCAGGCGCACGGCATTCATGACGACCTGGATGGACTCGACTATCAGCCATTTGGCCTGGTCGATAACCCCAGACAGGCTAGTCATGATCCCGCCAAGGGCACCGGCTATGGCCCCTGCGCCACCCAGGAACCAGTTGGCTACCTCAGCACCCCAGTTGGCAATAAGCGCCTGGTTTTCTGACATCCAGGCAACCACCTGGTTTCCAGCTCCAACTAGCCCACCGGCAAGCGTCATGCCGATGGGCATAAGCGCAGCCTCAAAGGTCTGCGAGATGTTCTCAAAAACGCCAGCCAGGTCAGTGGTCTTCGCCGCAGTCTTGGCAATATCCTGGTCGTAGCTCTGCACCGCCTTGGACATGGCCTCTGGCGTTAGCAGGATGCCCTTGCGAATTTCCTCAATCCACAGGGTCGCGTTGGTAGGCGTGGTGTACTGGCCAAGAATGTCAAGCGCGGTGGACTTCTGACCGGCTGCGTCAAGTTCCTTGACGATCCGAATCATGTCTTGCCAGCCGGTTTTCAGGTCCTTAAAGGTCCCCGCCTGCACGCCCTGGTTGAGCTTGTCCACCATCTGGTTAATGCCGTACACCAGCTTGGTGCCGCGCTCGCCCTCTTCGATTTGCTTGCCGAAGAAGAAGGCCGTTTCAGAGATGCCGTAACCAAGCTCCCTAAACGCTGGCCCCGACCGGATCATCTGATCCTGAATCCGGCCCATCTCGCCGCCAGTGTCGCGGACGATGTTCGTAAGCTGCTGTAGCTTTGTAGCCATCTCGTCCGGATTGACGTCGAAGGCGCGCATGATGCCAGCGGTGTTGGTCGGGTCAAAATTGCCCAGCAACTCAACGGCGGCGGCGTACATCTGAGTGAAGTCGGTCAGGTCTTCACCCGACAGGTTCAGGGCGCGGGAGAACCTACCAATTGAGTTCTCAACGTCGGCAAAGTGGTCAACGGCACCGGACGCCATGATTTCTCGGATTGAAGACAGGGTGGCGTCTATGTCTTTTTCGTCAATCAATGACCCCGCCAGCGTTCTGGACGCCGTTAGGTACTTATCGCCAATCTCGGTCAGCATCGTGAGATAGCCGCCGCCAGTGTCGATAAAAAGTTGTAGTGCATCCGTACCGATGCCAATGGCAGCCCCCAGCGCGGGTCCAATCTGAGGAATTAGACCCGCGACGGCCTGACCAGCGCCGCCGAAGGCGGCGGTAACGCCCTGGACGGCGTTGGTCATGGTGTTGAATATCTGCTGCGGATTACCCGCCTTAATGCCCTGTAGGCCACCCAGGAATGTCTCAGAGGCTAGCTGACCGCCCCGCGCCGCCACCATCCGGGCGTCCTGCATGTCCTTGGTGAAGGCTTGCAGCCAGTTCGCAGAGCCCTTCTTCTGCTCATCCAGGAATGCCTTGTTCCAGGCATCGCCAAACTTTTTGCCCGCGTCTGCTGCCTGCTGGCCTACGCCAGCAAAAGCTGCGAGGTCGGGGATAAGCGAAACGCCTAACCGCGCAATTGAAGTAATTGCGCCGGTCACCAGGTCGTCGCTCTCGACTTGCCCGCCTTGCCGCTAGCTGCGGCGGCTGCGCGGCGGGTGTCCATCTCGTCCATCTCTTCCCAGGTCATTGACTGACCGTGCAAAATGTCGCGGCCATGGTCAGGAGCTTCGGGTCGAACGTCGAGTCCAGGGCGTGAGTAGGGCTGTTGTAGTGTCGCCAGTCCAGAATTTGACTCTTGCAGGTTAGCCAGAAGATGAGCTTCGCGGGACCAGCCGCCGTCCAGACAATACTGGACGGACGAGCTGGGTCCCGCGCCGAGAATAATACTGAGAACCTCCGCAATGCTGAGTTCTGTAAACAGGTCGCTAGCGCGGTAGCCCATGGACATTACATCCCGTACTAGGGCGTGCCAGAACTGGCCAACGACCCGCGCCAGCATCAGGATTCCCCCGGCGGTGCCACCCCCTGAGGCGTAACAACGGCGGAGAACCAACCGGCAAAGAATCGCTGCTTCTCAGCGTCCGGCAACAGCATGACCCGTTCCTGGATGAACATGGGCACACCGGCCTTGTTCATCCACTCAAACGCCTGGAACATCTCGTTCATCTGGTAAATCTTCCAGAAGAAGTGAGCGTCTGCTTCCACCGTGGAAATGTGGGGGAAGACAATCGGAATGTCGCTACCGATTGGCGTAAAGGTGTAGGTCTGCTTGTCGCCATACGGAGATTCGACAGCAGGGGCTTGCTCGTCTTCGGCCTTGGGGGTTGAGACGAACTCTTCCGGCTCACGCAGGGCAGCCTGGGGAGTGCCGTTGGTCACGGCACTCCCGTTGGCTGCCTTGCGCGGTGCCTTGCGCTTGACGGATGCGGTCATGGTTAGAGGGTCACCCCATCATCCCAGTACTCGTAGGCGGTGTTGTTCTCGTTGTCGGGGAACGCCTGGACCGTCAACTCGTAGGTTGCGAGGTCCTTGTGGACCCACTTGAGTGGGCCAACCATGACGGGGCGGGCGATGGGGAGAACCAACCGGCCCGACATCTTCATGTAGTAGGCGTCGATGACGTAGATGCCCTGGTCCAGCAGCTTTGCGTTGATCTTGCTGCTGATCTGGGTGCCGGTGCTGGCGGTGGCTTCGATGACCTCGACGTTCTCGGTGCCGTGAACAGCGCGCTGCACGTCGGCATTGACGAGCTGCAGGAGGCGGAACTTCAGCGTCAGCATGAAGTGATCCTGCAGAGTGGCGATCAGCGAGCCGCCCCAGTCGAACTTGTCGGACTTGGGACGATCCTCGGTCTTGTCGATGCCGTCATCGGCAACGCGACCGAGGCTAATGAATGCGTCATCGAGCGGGGTCACCGCGTCGAGTGGCAGGGGTGTTCCCAAAGGGGCGACACGGACGCCACCGGTAACCTTTGGGCTGGGTGCAACAATCTCATTGACCTCGGAAACGATCACCGGAGCAGTGGGACTTGTCATGGGCATTGCCTCCTATCGGGACGAACAAGTTCAGCGTCCCATTTCAATTCAGAATGTACCTGGCCGACACGCCAACAGGGGATACCCTTGAGGAGAAACTGCGACTACGAGGGTATTGACTTGGAAAACTACTGCCGATTGCCGGGTTGCAACCGGACAGCCTCACGTCGCCGCTGGTGCGTCATGCACTACGCGAGGCTGCTGCGGTACGGCGGTCCTGGGCCAGTTGAGATGGTCGGCAAGTGGGCATCCCTGGAGCAGCGGTTTTGGGATCGCGTCCAGACGGCAGGCCCACTGGCGACTCCCGCGCTGGGCAACTGCCACCAATGGACGGGGGCCGTACATAAAAGCGGCTTCGGGACCATTGGCTACAAGGGCAGGAAGCTGTACGCCCATCGTGTCGCGTGGCAATTGAACTATGGGGATACTCCGCTAGGTCGGGTCGGGCAGCACTGCGGCAATAGGCTATGCGTCCGCTCAGACCACCTGTGGACTACGGAGTAGCTAGTGCCCGTCCCGCCACGGTCCACGTCACCATGCCACGAAAGCGGGTCATGGCGACCTGTGGGTCGGCGTGCTTCATGCCCAGTGACGTGATTTCGCTGTAGGTGACGTAGTAGTCAATGCCGGTGGACTTATGGGCAACAAAGGTTCCCTTAGCGTTACCGGCCCACGCCAGCGCAATGGTCAAAAGCTGCTCCCCCCGGCTCTCATCGTTGTTGGTGCAGTAGGAGTGCAGCAGCAGGGACACATTGAAGAGCAGTTGCTCAGCCTCGTTAGGCTGACCGCCCGCCGCCTCAACCCGCAGGAAGCCGTTAATGGTGTCCTCAGTCTTAGCCGGTTGCGGGAGCCTTGTAGCAACGGGCGTGGGGGCAAGCATGGAGGTCAGGTAGGAGACCATAAGGCCAGCGGCAGGGGGCGGCGCAACGGTCGTGAATGGCCGTGGCGTAACGGTCGGATCACCAGGAGTGGTCATCCAGGCAGCCCCTTCCCCATTAACCCGGCAAGCATTTTATGTAACGTGCCGTGGTAGGCGTCATCCAGGACGGACTCGTAGTTCTCGCAGAACACTACGCCGACAGGCCCAAGCTCAGGCCGGTTGTTGTAGATAATCGAGCCGTATTCAGCGCCCTCGGTAATGGACTGGGAGTTAGCCTGTTGCAGCATGGCTTGCGTGCGAGTTGTAATTTCTCTCAGCAGAATCGGGTCTGCTAGGAGCTTCTGTAGTGATTCCGGGTTGAGCTGGACGCCCGTTGGCGCGCTGAGATTTCCGGTCCAGGTCTGATTACCCCTGTTGGCCCCATCGGTATACGTGTTCTGCGTTCCAAAGGAGTCGCGGCTAGTGAACCGGCCCTTGGTGTCCCGCATTGAGTACGGTGGCATTAGGTGACCCTCCTTAGCTTGATGACCCCGCCAAAGACCTGAAACATTGTGGGCCAGGGGCCGCAACGCTGGTCATTGGGAACGCCGTCTACCCAGTAAGCCTCTCCGCTACCGGCAACGTAGGCACCGTCAGTGATCTGTGGGTCGATAATGACCTGATCGTCGGTGTCATAGACGGTGCAGTCCTCCACCGCCATCTGTAGCGTCGTGTCAACACGGTCCACGGACTCAGCGCCAAGTTCATCCTTGCTGGACCCCTTGCTGACCTGAGAGATTTCCTGCGCGTAGCGGATTACTGGTGCCGACGCGACCAGTATGGGGTTACCGGTGTCGGGGTCCAGGCTCTCCGTGTAACTACGCGGTATGTGACACACCGTGTAGGGCGACGGGAAGGCGCTTGCCACTAGATCGCCCAGGACAGCTTGTATGCCGACAGACGGCTCTTCTGGTCGTCGTTGAGGTTAAAGCCATAACCCGGCACGGAGGTTGGCGAGCCGTACTCCAAGCGGTAACCGGCGGGGCTGACCATGCCCTTAACGCTGGCTGATGTGCCTACTGGCGCGCCTGCGTTGGCGGCGACCATCTCGTAGGCCACCGCCTTGACGTTCATCGGGACCTCGTCGTAGCCGTGCCGGAACTCCACCCGTAGCCGCTGACCAATCAGTGGCTGCTGGAAGAACTCGATCCAGCCGAGCTTGTCCCAGTAGTAATTGCGCGGCTCTACAAACTCTTGACTGTCCCGGTCAATGAGATACACGTTGTGTACCAGGGTGACGTACTTGCTGGGGAGCATGGCGATGCCTTTGCCGCCCACCGTTACCTCACTGACCTGCCCGATATTGGGGGCTAGGTGCCAGCCAATGTAGGTGCGAATTGACTCCCCCGCTACCCGCAGGTAGTACTCCTGGCTGCCCTCCTGCTGGGCAATCAGGTCGGGGTCGTCTGGGCTAAACAGGTCGTCCATACGGCTACGCCGCCGCCTCAATCACGGCGAGCATGTCGGCCTTTTTGGTCGCCCCGTCCAGGTCAATGTCGTTGGCCTTGGCGTATGCGACAATCTCCGCATTCGTCCAGGTGCTATTGGGCAATTCTGCTGCCGCATCCTCAGTAGGGGCTACCGGCTCAACCGGCTCAACCGGCTCAACCGGCTCAACCGGCTCTCCCAGGCTGTCGTACAAGTCCTGCAAGTGCTCTGGGATTTCCAGGTCGGTGTCAACGTATGCCTTGTAACGCTGTTTTATGGCCTCAGCGCGAGCCTTGTTCTTGTCGCGGGACTCTGGCATTGTCCATGCTCCTTTAGCAAAGTGTGGTCAACGTGAGAGTACCGCTTGCACGTCAATAGGCACGCAAGGCACAACGAAAGAAGCCACACCCCACAGGGTGTGGCTTCTTTCGCTCGTAGGGATATGAATTACCGGCCAGAGATTCCTGGGGGCTAGGTGGCCTTTTTCTTTCGGGTCGTCTTACCGGTTGTGCCGGTGGTCTTACCGAAGGGTTGGGCCTTCATATCCTTGAGAATCTCCTGGTCTACGGCTGCCGTACTACCTGTTCCCAGGTCATACGGCAGACCGTAGAGGCCGGGGTCTCCTCAGAAGACCGGTGCCGTGAGGCCCGTGATCTCCACGACGCTCTGCGGGTAGCGACCGGCAGAGAATGCGAGGTAGTTGTAGATTTGCAGCATGACGGTCAGGTTCGCCGCCTGCACCTCCGGAAGAACCCGAGCGCGCACGCCGGACTCCCACAGGATCAGATCGCTGGCCCGCAGGATGTAGATGGGGTCTTCGTCCCCACCCGCACTGCTTCCGCCGCCGCCCGCGCCGCCGTTGGTCGGCAGGTTCGGGTCGGTGACGACCGGCAGACCGTGCATCTGGCCCACGACCTGCTGCGAGTCAACTGCCGACAGCACGCCAGTGGCGTTCTGCGGGCTGTTGGCAGCCGGGAGGAACAGCGGACGATCCTGGGTGTCGAGCTGGGCCAGGAACCAGCCCCACCGACGCGGGTGCATCACGATCACTTCCGGCGGCATGAACCGCTGGCTGTGGATACGCTGGATGCCGTCCGCGATGGCGGAGTAGATGCCCTTCACGGTCACCGCAGCAGCGGCGATGGTGATGATGCCCGGAGTGGCCGAGACACCCAGCACCTGACCGTTGATGCCAGTGCCGCCGATGACCTGACGGTCAGTCTGCGCGGCGTGATCGGCAGTCAGATCGCGGAAGACAACCTCGTCAAACGCGATGGGCGACTGGTCGATGAGCTGGATCGACAGGCTCTGCATACCGGCGATGGTGCGTACCGGCGCATTGATGCTGGTGTCGGACAGGTCCTGGTTCAGGACGGCGGTGTTGTCGCCATTCTGCGGTCCAGTCGCCGTCCCAGTGGCCAGCTTCGGGATGTTGATGGAGTCGGTGCCACCAGGCAACGTCATCCGCTGGACGAGGTTGGCAAACGCCCGACCGGGGCGCGCCAGCTCCACGTACATGTCCATGAGCCACGCCGGGGGAACAGCGAATCCGCCATTGCCATCCGTGCGGTCCAGGGCGCGGAACTCCGCGTACTCCGGAAGGGTGGAAACGTCCTGGCCGTGACGCATAAGGCGGTCACGCGCCTCTCCGTCGCCATCCAGGTTCAGGGTCATCTTCACCAAGTCCTGCATGTAGGAACGACGCGAATCGCCCCTTTGGTAGATGGCCTGCTCCTTGACCTTCGCCATGGTGCCCTCAGCCTTACGGATGCGGGACAGGTTGGCGTTGATCTGGCCGCTGCGCTCGACCTCGGAACGAATCTCTTCGATCCGCTCGTCCAGGCCGACAACCTCAGCACCGAGGGACTTCATCTGATCCATGTAGCCACGGAACTCGGTGTCCTCCTGGGACTCCAACTTCTCGCGACCCTGCTCCTTTGCCAGCAGCAGGACGGCCTCGCCCTTTTGCTGCGCGCGGGCGCGCTCTTCCGAGACCTGGCTACGACGCTTGATGAGGGTCTGGAGGAAGTCCTCCATACCGCCGGGGGCAACGATGCCCCGTTCTTCAATGGACATTACATTTCCAATCTGGGTTGGCCCCACGACGGGGCGGTGCGGTGGACTCACGCTCGTCGCGGGTATCGTCCGATATTAACGACTCAGGCTCGTCACCGTTATTGCCGTTTACTGCCGGTCCAACATTATTGAGACTCAGGTTCGTCACCGTTATTGCCTCGTACAGCGAAATGCTACATCTAACGCCGGGGTGGCAGGTGCGACACGCCTATATTTATATCCAGGTGTGCCAATAACGCACAGTCTTAAACCGCACGAAATTTTCAAGGACTAAACCTTGGGGACGTAGCCCAAGCCCTCGTACAGCGCCCTCTCGGCGGTCAGCTTGTCGTCAGCCAGTCGCCGCGCGCGTGCTTCCACTTCTCGCTGGGATTCCTCAGCCTCAGCCAGTACCGCCCGGTGGCCCAGACCCATGGGCGCACTGCCCACGCTACGCAGGTAGGCAAAGCCGTCAGAAACCGAGCCGGTGTCGGGCGCGCCACTCTCCTTGCGGAGAGCGCGCAGGTGACGCTCAATTTCGGACTGGCCCGCATCGTCCAGACCGCGCATCTTGTCGAGCTGCGCGCGCGCCTGACGCAGTACGCCCTGCACCGCCTCATTGCCCTCGGCCAGGTTAAGGGCGCGGCCCAGGATGCTGTCCAGTTCAACCGCACCGGTCAGGTCAAGGCTGCGCTTCTTTGCCTTGGCCTCTTCGTCCTCTTCTTCATCGTCTTCGTCGTCAGCAAAGGGATTGCCGGAACGCTTGGACTCTTCCTCTTCCTCTTCGTCCTCATCATCGTCGGCAAACGGGTTGCCAGACCGCTTGGCCTTCTTCTCGCCTTCCTCTTCCTCTTCGTCGTCATCTTCGGCAAAGGGGTTACCGGCGCGCTTGGCCTTGGCTTCCTCGTCGTCCATGTCGTCGTCGTCGGCGAACGGGTTGCCGCTAGCAGCGCGATCCTTCTTCATTTCTTTTTCCTTCTCGTCACAGCTACTACGGGATTCGGCACGAACTTTGTTGAGGTTAGCAATAGCGCGCTCAACTAACCCGCTATCAAGGCGGCGCAGCTCTTGGAGTTGCTCCTTGGACAGTGCGGCCAGTGCGCCTACCGTGCCCTCGGACAGCACGACATGGGTATTGGGATTCATGCCGTAGTTGACTACAGACACGTCGCCCTTCTGCAAGCTGACCTCGTTAATGGTGCGGTGGGTGTAGTTGGTGTCCCACTCCTGCTCCTTGACCCGAAATGAGAAGCTCATCTCGTCCAGGTCGCCACGCCGCATCTTGGGCAGCAGGGCTTGTACGTCGGGGTCGCTGGGGTCCAGCCGAGCCTCAACCATCAGGCCACGGCGGTCGCAGGTCAAGGTCATTGTCCCGCTCTTGGTGCGCGCCAGGGGTGCGCCAGCATGGTTAAGCAGCAGCATGACATCCGGCTGCGCCTGCAACGTCTTCTCAAAGCTGCTGGACCGCAGTTGCTCAACCCATCCACCCAGCTCAGGGCCACCGTAGCAGTCGTAAGGCTCATAGGTCGCCGCATACCCGCGCAGGATCACCTGACCGGACGCCTTGTCCTCTCGGAACTCCAAGGGGGTCGCACCGCTGCGCTCTTCACGCACGTCGAGGATTCGTTCCCGGTTCTTAAGCGCGGTCATTGTTGCTCCGTTCCTAGTGGCCGTTCTTTCGCACGGTTCTTCTTCCTCTGCACGGCTATCATCACACTTCTCGCACGACCCAGGAGAGCAGGGCTCAGTACCTGGGACACGGCAGTAGCCGTCCCAGCATTCACAGCCATCGCGTGCAACCAACGACTTTTCTTCTGAGTTAATGATCCCCGCCGTCCACGACCTTGCGGGATCGCCACCCCACGCGGCCCATGCCACGCGGCCAGCAGACGGGTAGCCCTCTTCCCCGGCGTTCCACCCCTTGCCCTTTTTGTCGCTTTCGTGACGCGCTAAATAGTTAGCAATGCGCCCGATGGTGTCGCGGCTGACTGAGGCACCGCGCGCCAGGTCGCTTGCCCTTTTACGGCCCACATCAGTAAAGCCGCCCCCGGCGTGACCTTCCTCAATCCACTTAAGGGCACGCTTGGCCTCAGCGCGTACCCCGCTAGGTGGTTTGTAGTCCATGCCAGTCCTTTACTGTGGTGTTATCCCATAAGAATCTCATCTAGTTGGCCGGAAGCCCTATAGGTTTGCCATTACGCGGTCGAGTTTTCTCCCCACCCGTAATCGTTTTGCTTGGGATATTGCCGATTTCCTTGAGCTTGTCGTTGATGCTGTCGCCCACATCTTCACCGTTGACAGGCTTCTCCGCTCCTGGCGCAGCGGGGGCTTGAGCTGCCGCGTCGTAGGGAAACTCTGTAAACGACGTGGGTTGCAGCAGTATGTCGCCGCCCTCCACCGGGTCCATCTGCTCCATGGCGCGAACCTCATTAGGCGTCAGCCAGGTGCCCTGGATGGCGGTCTTGTAGGCGTTAAACCTGCCCTCAGTATCTCCGCGCAGCAATGCGTCGTAGTCAAAGCGTACAAATTGACCGCGCGGCAGCAGGGCGGAGAGTTCGGATTCGATACAAGCCGTCCAGGCACTAAACGTGTAGGTCACGGCACCCAGCGTGATCTGCTCAACACCCGTACCCCAGGCGGTTGTCTCCTTGGTGTCGCCAATGAGAATGGGCGGTACGCCGTACATCATGCAGATTTCGCTGCGTTGAAACTGGCGCGTTTGCAGGAACTGGGATTCCTCCGGTGAGATGGAAAGCGTCTGCCACTTAAACCCGTTAGTCAGCACCGCAGGCATCCTTCGACCGCCGTGACTGCTGATCCAGTTCTTCTGCTGGCGGCGCACCGACCCTTCATCAAGGTCTTGCTCCGTGGACAGCACACCGGACGGGTTAGCTGAATCCTTGAAGTACCGGTAGCCGTATTCTTCCGCCGACAAGCCCATCCCGATGGCAACTGCCGCCTGACGTATGGGTGACAGGCCCAAAGGCTCTCCCGGCATGGTGAAACGCCGAATATGGATCATGTCGGCACTGTCGATCTTCTCGCCACCGACCCGGTAGATCGGGTCAAACCACATGGTCACGTCGGGGCGCATTTCCAGGTGAACAAGGTCGGGGTGTAGGGGCAGGAGCGCAGTGGGGTAACCGGCCCGGTCCCGAGCGGCGACCATATGGTACGAGTTACCCCGCAGGGCCATGGACGCGACAACCATCCACTTCCACTGGAACAGGTCAAACGTCGGGTAGGGCTGTTGGAGAATCTGCGGCTGACTGGCTAGCTCTTTGGGCACGCCGTTGCTGTCCCTGCGGTACGCCTTCCACGGCAGGCTGGCGATGGTGTCAGCCAGTAGTCGCACACAGGCAAATACGGTCATGTTCGCCATTGCGCGGTGCGTGCCGACGTAATCATCCAGTACAGCGCCAGCCGACCCAGGTGGCGGGATGAAAGCACTGGAGGTCAATGTGCGCGATTCCTGCCCGGTGGGCATCGGCCCATCGCCGCGCGCAATCAACCTGCCGAGGATACTCATACGGTCGATAGTCCCATTATTTAGGTCGCATAGCCCACGGCGACACCCAACAAGACGAGTAAAACACCTAGCAGCATACAGCCCAGCCAGGGCGCTACCAGGAATCCACCGGTTGATACCGCGCCAATGCCCGCCAGCTCCAAGCCGGTAGAAATTGATCCGCGAACGTCAATCTGCCTGCGCTCCTTGGCGACCGGCTTTGGCTTGGCCTTGACCGGGGCCTCCTGGCTGGGGGGGTCCACCAGTCGAACCGGATCATCCACCAGGCGAATACGTTCGCGCGGCTCGTAGTCGTCATCCTCGTCTGGGGTGGCGTACAACCGCTCCGCGCCGCCTAAAAATGAATCACTCATTCGTTTTGCACCTCATTCCATAGGTCTTCACCCTGCTGTTCCCATTCCCTAATCGTGTCCTCATCAGGCCAAAGGTGTACCTCTGGCGGCGTCACTGGCGGCTCATTTGCCAACCAGGCCGCTGCCACGCAGGCGATAAGCGGAGACACGTCTACGGGCGAATTACGCCGGTCAAACACCCATGCATCACCAACATTGCGCGCCACGCCACTGTTTGCCGCACGGTCTAGAAGCGCGGCGGGTCGGTGGTTGACCCGGTGTTCCACCACCATGTCGTAGAAGTCGGCGCACCCCTTGGCGACCTCCTGGCCTGGTCCCCAGGGGAATACCTTGACCCCGGCGCGGGCGAGTTCGTCTATGAGGCCCGACGCAGGCGCGCCGGTCTTCTGTATTGCCACACCCGCAAACTTGTCCTTGCGCTCCGCAAGCCAGTCCACCACCCACTCTGTGCCTCTTGCGGCCTGGGCTATCTCTATGTGCAGGTTGCCGTCTGCCCGGCGTGCGGCAATGGCAACGAAACTGCGCGACCGCTCATAGTTCACGTCCAAGGCGGCGTAGATCGGTGCGCCCTCTGATCTCTTGCTGGTGTGGTCGAGAGTCTCAGCCCAGTGTTCAGCCGGAATGATCCCCGGCTCAATGCTGTCTACCCACTGACACAAATGCTCAGTCTGGAAACCTGGCATGTTGCGGATTTCCATGGCTTCCAGGTAGCCCCGCAAGTCATCAATCGTAAAGTCGTTAAGCATCCCCATTGCCGGATTAGCCATGTACCAGTACGCCGGGTCGCGCGGGTCGGCCTCCATGGGCACAGACCACTCAAAGTAGCCGGTCCTGGTGTTCTCAGTCTCGCCCGTCAGTACGCGCCGCATGGCACCATCTCGCAGGGCGCGCAGTACCTCCGACCGTTGGTCCCCGGCATTGCTGGTGCAGACCACTTGGGAGTAGGTACGGACGGTGGTGGTCGGGACAATAGCGTTCCAGGCGTCCCAGGTGGTGTGTTCTCGCAGCTCGTCCAGCATCGCTATGTCCACGGACAGCGACCGGGCACCCTTACGGGAGGCGGTGGCGGCGCGCCAGTGACGGCGGTTGGTGAGAATGGCGCGGTGCTTGCCGTTGGTGACCCGGTGGTTAATCAACTCCCGCGACAGCAGCGGGTTCTCGCGTATTTCGTCCACCACGTCCTTAAGCGTGGACTCCGCATAGTCAAGGTTCTGGGCGGCAATGATGGCCAGTCGCGCACCGGGGCAGTTCTTGTCAGCACGCCCGTACCGCGACAGGAACAGTCGCCACAGGCCAAGCCCTTTTAGCCACCGCGTCTTGCCGTTCTGCCTGCTAATGAGGATGCAGAGGATTTGGAACCTAAAACCGGCAAGGTCCTCACCCTTCTCCAAGGCGTGAATGTAGAGCCAACGCTGGTACGGCAGCAGCGTCCAGTTGCACACCACTTCCAGGAACTCAACAGTGTCGAATCCCCAACTGGTCCGGTCATTGAGGCCACAGCCGCACCCGCAGAACTCCGTAGCTCCCGGCGTATTGATGTTCTTGGCCAGCGGTGGGGTGTGCAGGCGCGGGGTGGTGGACCCGATCCTATAGTCGTGTTCGACGTGCTCAAGCGTGGCCGTCATGTTGCCTCAGCCTGAACCTCTGGGTGGACAACGCTGTCGCCGCCACCCCTGGCGTGCCGGGAGCGATACTTGGCGAGGTCGTCGCGTGGGTCCACGCCACCCTCATCTCCGTCAAGCAACTCGTTCGCCGGTGGCAAAGCCCCAACGCGCTCTTCTTCAATGTCATAGAGCCTAGCCTGCTGTTCCAGCAAACGTCGCGCAGTCTCAATTGCCTTGAGGTCCTGCTGTGCAACCTTGGGCCAGACGGCCTTGAGCAGCATGTCCAGCCGTGCCATGTACAAACTCAAAGCCTGGTCGGTGACGAGCTTCTGGTGGCGCGCTTCGTTCTTTAGTTCGACCTTGATGATCTGGTGGACGCGCTGTCCGGTCAGGTTGACGGCACGGCCAATCTCGCGCTCACTATGACCAGCAATAAACAGGGCCATGATGCGCGCGTTGCGGCGAGAAATCTCATCCCTGGTCAACTGCGGCGGCGGGCTTTTCTGTCGTTGCCCTTCCGGTGGACTAAGCGGCTTATTGACTTTTGCGGTCACAATCGTCCTCCAGTGCTGGTATTAGTACGGTACGCGCTCGACCTCACTGAAAGTAAGCGACAAACCAGTAGGCCAGCGAAACCATGGCAATTACCGCTACCCATTGGAATGCCGTCATTCCAAAAATAGTAATCCATCAGCCAGCCCAGTGGCGTGATGCGGGGTCGTCTGGGTTTTTCCCGCGCTGGGTCAGTATCTGCCTAACTAGCCAAGGTCTACCCCGCGCGCAGACAATAGGCTTCCCAACATCGCGGTTAGTGGCCTCATTACGGTCAGCCGTATGGGCATAGCTGTACAGGACACCGGGCAGGTTGCGACACTGAGCAAGGGTTTGAGCGATGGAATGAAATGCACGGTCCTCCCAGCCCCAGGAGTCGCAGCGTTCATCCTGACCCCCGAGTAGCCAATACTGCCTCGGCGTCATTATCCAGCAGCCGCCGCTGGCCTTAGACGACTTGTTCAGGACCGGGGCGTCCTTGACCGTGCCGGTCCAGTCAGCCGGAATCTCCCGCCACTCAGTAAAAGGCCAGGTCACGCCCACCGGCTTAGCGACGGCCCGACGCACAATGGCGAGGTCGGGCACGGTGTCAGCGTCACAGATGACAACTACGCCGTCACCGGTCTTCTCGACTCCCCTATTCCTCGCCTGCGCCCGATTAAACGGCTTACCGGGGTCGCTGTCAGAGATGATGACGCGGTACGGGGTAGTGGCCCAAAACTCCCGTATCTTGCCGTAGGCGAACAGCCGCTCAGGCGTCGGTCGCCACGGTATAACGACGGTTACTTGTGCTTGAACCACGACCAGACATTCGTTTCTTCAGCCTTGAATGCGGTCACCACGGACGGACCCGTCACGATGCGGTCGCCGAAGTACTCATAAGCAACCTTGTTGATAGCGGCCATTTCGCCAACGCTCGGCCTTGGGTCAAGCGTCATCAATGAAATCTCGGCAAGCAGCTTTTGGCAGAGTTCCAAAACGGTGGCATGGTCACCGCCGACAACCCCGGCGTTAAGTAGCGTTCTTTGGCTATTGGCTTGCACCCACTCCTTGTGGGTCGGGTGGCTGTTTAGCATCCATGGGCACCCCACAACGGTCGGCTCATAGCCCATATACAGCTTCCCCGGCTGCATGTGGTCCCAAGGCTCTCTAAGCATGACAACATCTGTGCCGTCCGTGACCCATACCCATTTAGCAGGGTTGTCGCGGAGGTACTGATAGATGTTGAACCAACGCTGAAAGTACGGGTTCTTGAGGCCTACCGGGACAAGCTCCGTGCCCTCTACTGGGGTGTCGGCAAGGATGACGTGCTGGCAGCCCTTAAAGCTCTCGCGCCACTGCTGGTACTCACCAATCTTGGGCACTGAGGATTTGCGCTGCGGGTCGCTGCCGTGCTTGGTGAGAAACGTGGTGACGGCAAGGTTGGGCAGCGTCCGGTACTCCACATAGTCAGTGGTCCCGTCGTACAGGTCCCGCAGTTCATCTTCCCGCTGGACACTCGCGTCACGTTCCTTCTGGGAAACGCTGCGCTCAAACTTGGGGTCGGTGCATGACTCATCCAT
>Ga0315289_10005627_pt1 | contig 18479 bp, 14 predicted proteins | sample YL17G11_40_MG_FD_203452 | JGI IMG/M metagenome (GOLD analysis project Ga0315289, IMG submission 203452) | Sediment microbial communities from Yellowstone Lake, YNP, Wyoming, USA - YL17G11_40 | ecosystem: Environmental > Aquatic > Freshwater > Lake > Sediment | place: USA: Wyoming | collected...
GACGACTTCGGTGCGGTCGCCGTGATGCGGGCCATAGGTACGCGGGTCGCAGATGATGAGCTTCACGCCCCGCTTCTGCGCCCAGGCGAGGAGCTTGCGCATGTGATATAGCTGGTCGGGGTTGGCGGTGTCGAACGAGGGGCTCATGGTTACGGTGAAGCCGGCGTCGGCCCATTCCTCGACCTCCGCCTCGTCCATGTACTTGCCGTGCTCGGCCAGATTGGTGTAGCTCCAGAAGCCGATGGGGAAGCGGTCGAGGCCGAGCGACGCGCTCTTTTCCAGCATGGAGCGCAACGCCGCATCATCAATCCCCGTCATTCGCATCTCCCTTCGGCGGCAAAACTGAACCACAGAGCTCACAGAGAACACGGAGAGGGAATCGGAGTTCGTAGGGCAGGAGCTTGACTCCTGCCCAAGCATCCAAGCATCCGTTACAGTCCATCTTCCTTGCCCAATCAACGCGCTCCCGCGAGTTCGACTTCGTGACCGCCATCGTCATGATTCGCGGCTCGACAAGGTGGTGGCGTGCGATGTCAGCACCGTCGAGTCGAAAGGCTCAGGCCACCGCCCCTGCGTCAAGGGGCGATATCAGCACGGCCTGGTGCCTTGGCGACTGTCACATCCAAACAGAAGGCTCTCGAGGGTATGTATGAAGCGCTCGTGCGCACCGTTGAGCACGGGGTGCTGGCCGGGCTCAATCGGTTGGCCGATCCGCTGACGGAAGACCTGAAAGCACTCTCCCATTGAATCCCATCTTCCATCGCCAAGGGCAGCAACGAGAGCTTCGCCATTATGCACCGCTGCCAACAAGCCCTCCAGTTCGCCGAGCCTCAATGCACAAAGGCGTCTGATTGGCTGATTGCTCGAGATCACACCAGGCCGAATTGCGTCGGATTGGCCCTTTCCCAGGATTGGCGCGGATATCGGCACATCGGTCCAGACTACCACAACAGCCAGAAAACGCTTGAACGCGGATGCCTTCAGTGTCCCGATCCTGAACTGGCCAGAACGGAACTCCTCGATGCGACTGCAAAGCTGGCCCGCCTTGTCCCGGAGCGCCTTGGCTACGTCATCTCCTACCTTAGCGGAATCTCCCCTGACAAGGGAGTCCCTAGTGAAGCGCGATGTGGTGAACTCGAAGAACACGAGAGTGTCACCACAGTCAACCATCACATCAGGCGGCAAGCGGTTGCCACTGTGCTTGTTCTGGTATTCAACCTCCTGGTCGAACCACACGCGCTTTGTCAACCCCGAAGGACGGAAGACGGCCTCAAACAGCGAGTCCACATACGAATGCATCAACTCGCCCCAGAACGTAGTGAACCTGTTGTCCGGTCGGCTGCAACGCTCCTTCCAAACATTAAAGAGCACGTGATAGACTCCGGTGGTGACGCGTTCAGCGACGAACTGGGGTGCCAGCGGGCAATAGCGCCCGCTGGGCAATCGTAGCACAGGTTTCTCCTGAAACGGCAAGGGGTCGACCGGCCAAGCCCGCTCAATGCACAGCTCTTCATGGCGCCGACGCAGCCAGTCGAGGTCGCATGAAAGATAGTCAATCGCGGCCTGAACCTTGGCGGGATCGCCAAAGGGCGGAGAGGCTCTAGTTGGATCGAATGTCCAGGGGCGCCGAAGCCAGTTTGGCTCGCGGCTGTTCAGCCCGGGATTCGCACAAATGGCCCCCACTGCGAGCAGCAATCTCCAGTCCAGCCCCGTGTAGCATTTGACCTCTGCCGGTATGTCAATGTAGTTGGATGAAGCACTGACGTCACCTCGCGCTAGGGTCGCATCCAAGAGATGAAAATGCCGCGCCAGCAAGAGATGCGGCCAATCCCGTGCCACAAGGTGACTTGCCGTGCATGCGAGTGACAGTATAGAGTCTTCGGTAAGTTCCGCGTGTTCGCTTGGATGGTGCCTGTCGATTTCGTCCCTGGCTAGGGCTTCGGTGATCATCATCAGCCATTGCCAAAGCACGGAGCGGCTCACCGCGTCGGGACACGACTCGCGGATTTGAGCGTTCCCACGGAAGGCCAACTCCCGCCACGCGGCCATCACCTGAGAAGGGTGCACCAAGACCCTGCTCTGCGAGGACAACTGCCGTGCCATCTCGGGCCTGACCGCGGCGGGTTCCACCATGGACAATAGGTCATTCTGACCCTCAACGAAATGGGGCGGGGCCGCGATTTGCGCGACAGCCGAAAGCATGGCACACGTCGCTTCCAGGGGCAACTCGGACGTTACGCGGGCAACCTCCTCCCAGCCTGCTGGCTCCGCGTCGATGCCGACGTCGCGCCGAGATAAGGCGATCACAGACCCGTACATTGGCGATGGTTGGCCCATGTTGTCCAAGGACTCGTCTCTCCCGCACAAGGTGCGCGCGGCCGCTATCTCCTTGCGTGAGGGCACTGAATCACAGCGGTCAAGGCTTCTCGGTGGCTGGCCGATGTACCGGGGCGAATACCCGGTGCCCGCTCTGGCAGGCGAGGACGCCTGCCCCACCAGAAAGACCCCCGGTCTTTCCGCTCTGTGCGCTCCGTGTCCTCTGTGGTTACTAAGGTTTGATCAGCAGCACCGGGTTGGACCACGCGATCTTGCCGTGGCGATCCATGGCTTCGATGCGGCAGTAGCGGGCATTGGGCAGCGCGAACTCGGCGCGCGTGATGCTGCGGCCATTGCGCCCAAAAGCGCGGCCCCCCCGCCCGGGCGTAGAGACGAGTGCGATTGACCGCACCGCCGAGGTCGTGACGCGCAGGCGGCCATCGGCAACGCGCAGGTCGGTGATCTCCGGCCCGGTGGAGCTGTAGTAGCGGCCCCGCCGCAGCGCCTCCATCACCGCGTCAACGCTGAGCTCCTCGGCGCGGATCATCGTCCACCCGAGGCCGTGGTCAACGGCGCTGTGATGCCCATCATCCACCGCGACCCCGCCAAAGTCATGGCCCAGGGTGAGCAGGTCATCCCAATGCGCCATGCTGAACCCGCGCAGGATTTCCAGATCGCAGCCGGTGTTGTAGACCTCGACCGCGAAACAGCCCGCAAGGCCCGCCATGTCCGGCGCCATCAGCCCCGACCAGTAAGGATGTGCGATCAGCGCCTCGCCGCCGTCCTCGCCAATCAGGGTGATGATGTCCTGCGCACTGGCGCCGGGGCGCCGCTCGACCTTGCCGCGCATGCGCATATTGAGGCCGACGACATGATAGCCGGTGCCCTGCATCGAGCGGCCGCCATCGAGCTCCGCGCCGCTGATGATGAGGAAGTCGGCGCGGTCGCCGGTGAAATCGGTGACGTGCCAGTGGTCGGTGATGGCCAGGATTTGGTAGCCGGCGCGGCGGTAGAAGTCGGCGCAGTCGGCCGGCGACAGGTCGCCATCGGAGTTGGTGGTATGGGCGTGCAGGTTGGCCCGATACCAGTTGCCGGGGCAACGAAACGGGTTGTCGAACAAGGTTGGCTCCTTCCATTCGGATTAGTTCTAACCGGGATTCTGCGTCGGGCGTCTGAAGCATTCACCTGGCGGGTGAACGCTCCAACCGGGCGCGGCCTCGCCTGAGGCCGCGTTTCGCGGGGTCAGTGACCCCGCGCCCAGTGCCAGCACGACCCCGTACGCACAATTCGGGTCTAACCACCGCGCGCACAGAAGGCACAGAGTCAAGCTTCTTGCACCCGCGTCAGCCCTCCGAATACACGCGAATCGGCCGTTCACTCCGTGTGCTCTGTGTTTACCCTGAGCGAAGTCGAAGAATTCTCCGCGGTTCACATTCCCTGCGCTGCGCGCAGGGCCGCGCCCAGGGCCCCCAGCATCTGCGGCTTTTCGGGGATGCGGATCTCCACGCCCAGCCGCTCCCCGAGCAACCGCCCGATACAGGGATTCAGCGCCACCCCTCCGGCGAAGACGACCTCCGGCCGCGCCCCCACGCGCCTCACCATGGCGTTGAGCCGGTCCACGATGGCTTGGTGGATCCCCAGCGCGATACCGCGCGCCTCTTCCCCGCACGCGAGAAGCGAGATCACCTCCGATTCGGCGAACACCGTGCAGGTGCTGGTGATGGCAACCGGGCGCTCCGCCGCGCATGCGGCAGCCCCGAATGATTCCAGGTCGAAGCCAAGCGCCCGCGCCATGACCTCCAGGAAGCGCCCGGTGCCGGCAGCGCAGCGGTCATTCATCTCGAAATCGCGGAACCCGCCGCGATCATCGAGGGCGATCACCTTGCTGTCCTGGCCGCCGACATCAATCACCGTGCGGCCGGCGGGGAAGAGATGCCGCGCGCCCAGGGCGTAAGCGGTGATCTCGGTAACGACCTCGTCGGCGAATTTCGCGGCGGTCCCTAGGCCCCTTCGGGGCCGGGATGGCGGCCCGGAGGGCCTAGCCACGAGATTGCGCCCATAGCCAGTGGCGATGATACGCGCGGGCGCGAAACCCTCCAGCAGGCCGATTGCGCGAGCGGCCATATCGGGGCCGGTGTCCGTGATCCGAAACGCGATCACGCGCCCCTGCTCCAGCACCACCAGCTTGGTCGTGCGCGAACCGAGGTCAACGCCGGCGACCTGGCCGCGGGCGTCACTCACCACCACGCGACTCCTCCAGCGCCTGGAGAGCCGCCAGCGCTCGCGCCACCACCTCCGGCCCCTGTCCCTTGATGCCGATCTTCTGGTAGATGTCGCGCGCGCGTTCCAAGAGCTCGCGCGCTTCGGCGAGGTTTCCCCGCCGCAAGTGGAGCAGGCCCATGTTGCCCACTTGGTTCGCCATCGTCTCCGGGTTGCCCAGCCGCTCGGCGATGTCATATGCCTGCTGGCAGCAGCGCAGCGCGCCGTCAAGGTCCTCGCGCTTAGCGTAGATCTCGCCCATGTTGCCCAGGACGCTCGCCATGGTCTGGGGGTTGCCCAGGCGCTCGGCAATGTCATAGGCTTGCTGATAACACTCCAGCGCGCGGTCGAGGTCGCCCCGATTCGCATAGATAAGCCCCATGTTGCCCAGGGCGCTGGCCATGATCTGGGGGTTGCCCAGGCGCTCGGCGATGTCGTATGCCTTCTGATGGCACTCCAGCGCGCGGGCAAGCTGACCGCGACGGGCGTAGATCAGGCCCATGTTGCCCAGGTCTTCCGCCTGCCCCTGGGGCTTGCCCAGCTTCACGTCTATCTCGTATGCCTTCTGATGGCACTCCAGCGCGCCGGCAAGGTCGCCCTGGCGTATGAAGCTGTTGCCCATGTTGCCGAGCTGGTTCGCCATGATCTGGGGGTTGCCCAGGCGCTCGCCAATGTCATATGCCTTCCGATAGCACTCCAGCGCCCGGTCAAGCTCGCCCTGGTCGGCGTAGATCAGGCCCATGTTGCCCAGGGCGCTGGCTTCCATTGACAAGGCTCCGACTTTACGGGCGACCTGCCTGCAGCGGCGAAAATACTTCAGCCCCTCAGCGAGGTTGCCCGTGCGGATGCACCACCCGCCGAGCTGGTTGCGGGCGATGCATTCGCGCAGGGGATCGCCAAGCTCCTGCGCCCGGCGGCATGCCTCTCGGCCCGCCTGCTCCCACTCGGCCAGGTGCCCGTGCTGGGAGCAGTAAGTCTCCCACGCACTCACCAGGTCGCAGAACAGGATTTCGTTCCCCTGGTGGTCCGCCCAGTCCACCATGGCCCTGCCGTGGGCCGGGCCGGCGGGCAAGGCAAGGTCGAGCGCCCGCGCCCGGGCGCGCGGCAGCTCCTGGATGAGCACCTCCCCATTCTCGCGGATCCACTCCAGCAGGATCAGCCTGACCGCCTCCTCAAGGGCCGCGTGGAAGCGCTTGTGATCGTTCCACAGCGCCCCCGCCTCCAGCGCCTCCGCGGGCAGCGGGCTGGGGAACTCGCTCGCCAGCTTGAACAGGAGCAGCGCATCGGCGGAGGCGGTTTCCACCGCCTGCCCCATCACATACCCCAGCACCTCTTCAACCGGCCGGCCGGTCCTGCCGCGCAGGCCGTCAATGACCTCGTCGCGGCGCATCGGCTTTGCGGCAATGAGGCCCACCGCGAACCGCACCGCCATGGGGTGGCCGCCGGTGCTGACGGCGATCACCCCGAGTTCACCATCGTGCAGCGAAACGCCCATCTCGCGCGCATAGTTGGTCGCGAGCACGAACGCCACATCCGGCGGCAGGCCGACGACGCGCACCCGCCGCCCCGCCGCGGTAAGCTCCCCTGCCACCGTGATCAGCACGCGCGTGGATTGCGGCAGCGCCCCGAGCAGGTCGCGCAGCACCGGGCTATCGGCGAATTTCTCCCCTGTAGCGAAGCTGTCGAGGTTATCGAGCACGAGCAGGGTGCTCCGCTCCGCGGCCTTCACGCTCATCGCCGCCAGCAGTTCCTCCCCTGCCAGGGACGGGGCCAGGCCCAGCGCCGCGGCCACGCGGTTGACCAGCTCCAGGGGGTCCTGGATACGTCCGGTGGGCATGGAGTCGGCGCTGGCGCCGATGAGAGCATCGCCGGGCATGGTCACCCGCGCGCGGATCCAGATGATGCGATCGAAGCGCCGGGCGGCGCGGTGCGCCGCCTCCAGGGCCAGGGTAGTCTTGCCCACCCCGCGCATCCCGTGCAGGATGGTCACCGCCGTGTGCTCCAGCGAGTCGGCGATCTCCACCAGCTCCTCCCGCCGGCCGACGAACTCCGCCGGGCGCGTCGGGAGCAGCCCCGCCTGCTCCAGGCGCTCGGCGGCCTGGTCGCTGACCACCGCCGCGCCGTTCGCCCGCGGGCAGGCGGGCGCGATTGCCGCCCCCTGGCCCGGGCCGGACACCCATATGGCGGGTGTGGCCCATTCCCACGCCTGCACCTCGCGGGGGCGGCCAGTCGCGACGGCGGTCTCGTATTCATCCTGAAGCGCGGCGCGGGCGCTCGCCACCGCATTGATCGGGCTTGCCCCGCGCGCCAGGCTGCCGAAGAAAGCCTCGGCGAACTTGTGAGCGGCGGCGTTACTAATAGGCACCTGCATTCCCACCGCCACCGGCACTCCCGCCCCCACCAGCATCTCCGCCACCGGGGCTTGACTCTCGGCGGCTGACGCGGTGAGACACGAGTTGGTCACGGCGACGACCACGCCCGAGCCGTGCAGCCGCTGCCTCAGGATATGCCGGTCAAGATGTCGCAGCCGGCCGCGGCCGTCGTCGAAGCAGATGCCATCCACATTCCCGTGGCCCAGGAAGTAGAGCACGTCCGCCCCCTGCTCCAGCCCGATGCGCAGATCGTCGGGTGTCGCGTGGCGGACCACACGAAACGCCGCCGGGTAGTCTTTGCCACCCAGTTGACGAAAGATGGCTGCGTGTTTCTCCACATCGCCGACATAGGGCTGGTGGGGGTCGGAGGCGAGGAGCAGCGGGTTCAGCACCGGCATCGCCAAGAGAGCGAGGACGCGCAAAGGCCCGGCGTGATCGCGCGCGGCGAGAGGCTCCCCTTCCTCTATAATGCGGACCACGCCATGCGCCTGGGCCACCCACAGGTCGCCGTCGTGCATCAGCTCCCATGGCAGGGGGCGCAGGTCCTCGGGAAGACTGAGCGCGATCGGCGCGCTGCCGGAAGCGCGGTAGGCATCGAGCGCCGGCCCGGGCGGGAACAGGGCGTCGAACAGCTTGCGCCCGAAGGTTCGCATGAAGTCCGGCGACAGCGCGGCACGGCGGCTCTCGCGCTCCTGGGCAGGCAGCGAGCGATCGTGGGGCGCGAGCCAGGCTTCCAATTCCTGAGCGAATGCGCCGGCGGTCAGCGGGGCAGGAAGCGGCGCCACCTGGCCGCCGATGTCGAGCCTGTTCTTGTCATCAAGGACACGGACGTACAGAAGCTCGTTCGCCATTCGGTTCCCTCGATGGTTGGCGCCTCGGCGGCAGTGTGGGCGCCTCTACCTTATCTCCACCGCCCGCTCGCCGCGGACGATCTCGCCGATGTGGTAGCAGGTCTCGCCGGCCTTGGCCAGCCGGTCGGCGATGTATCCCGCCTGGGTCGAGGCAACTACTAGGATGAGACCGATGCCCATGTTGAAGGTGCGAAACAGGTCCTCATCCGGCGTGTTAGTGATGCTGCGGATGAGCTCGAAGATGGGCGGCACCAGCCAGGCGCTGCGGCGGACGACGGCGCGGCACTCCTCGGGCAGGATGCGCCGCAGGTTATCGGGGATGCCGCCGCCGGTGATGTGGGCGATCCCATGGATGCCCTTGCTGTCCAGCAGCGGCAGCACCGCCGACGCGTAGCACCGATGAACCCGCAGCAGCTCGTCGGCGATGGTAGCGCCGAGTTGCTCGACGCGATCATTCGGGCCATAGCCCGCGATTTCGAACAGGGCCTTGCGCGCCAGGGCGTAGCCGTTGGTGTGAAGCCCGTTCGAGCCCAGGCCGAGCAGGACATCGCCCGCTCGCACCTCTTTCCCGGTTACGATGCGCGCTCTTTCGACCGCCCCCACGACGAATCCCACCAGATCGTATTCCCCCGCGGCGTAAAAGCCGGGCAGCTCCGCGGTCTCGCCCCCGATGAGCGAGCAGCGCGCCCGCTTGCACCCGCGCACCAGGCCCTCCATGACCTGCCGGAAAACCTCCGCTTCGAGCTTGCCCACCCCCAGGTAGTCCATGAAGAACAGCGCCCGCGCGCCCTGCACCAGGATGTCGTTGACGCAGTGGTTCACGATGTCCTCGCCCACGGTGTCATGGCGGCCGGTCATGAAAGCAACCTTGAGCTTGGTGCCCACGCTGTCAACGCTGGCGACCAGAACCGGGTCTTCAAAATCACCGCGCGCCAGAGCAAACATGGAGCCGAAGGCGCCGATATCGCTCACTACTTGCGGCGAGAAAGTCTGGCGCACCAGGGGCTTGGCGCGCTCCAGGGCGCGCTCCTTGGCATCTATGTCAACACCCGCGTCGCGGTAGGTGACGGGCTTGCGGGGCTTATTGGTCTTGTTCATTTGCGGTTGCTCCCGGGCTGTCTTTGGCACCATCAGCTCGTTGTAGCTATCCAATGCAGTGCGTGGCCCCGCAAGGGGCCACCAGACTCGAAGCCCGCGGCGGATTAGCTCATCAGCCCCGGGATGGCGCCTTCGTAAGTCTGCTCCATCTCGGCGACGGGCAAGTCAATCACGCGCAAACCAGCTGCCGATTCGATGCGCAGGTTCTTGCCGCCGACGGCGCCGATCGCCGACCACGGCGCCCCATGTGATTCCGCGACGCGCGCCACCGCTTCTACATCTTGCGCGCGCACCGAGAGAATAATCCGCGACTGGCTCTCGCCAAAGAGCGCGGCGTCGAGGCGCAGATGGGCCTGGGACGACGGCAGTTGCAGCTCGGCGCCGATGCCCCCCCGAATGCAGCATTCCGCCAGCGCCACCGCCAGCCCGCCTTCGGCGCAATCATGGGCGCAGCGCACCAGCCCGGCGCGGATAGCCTCCAGGCACGTAGCCTGTACCGCCTTCTCGCGCCCCAGGTTGAGCGCCGGCGGCCGGCCGGCCTCGATGCCATGCGCGATCGCGAGATACTCGCTTCCGCCAAGCTCCTCCAGAGTTTCCCCCAGAAGAATCACCACCTCGCCCGGCTGCTTGAAATCCATGGTGCAGCGGAGCTCGACCTCCTCGATCACGCCCACCATGCCGATCACCGGCGTGGGATGAATGACATCGGTGGGAGTCTCATTATAGAAGCTCACGTTGCCGCTGACGACCGGAATCCGCAACTCGCGGCAAGCGTCCGCGAGACCTTCGACCGCGCGGCGGAACTGCCAGAAGCGATCCGGCTTCTCGGGGTTGCCGAAGTTGAGGCCATCGGTGATGCCTCCGGGCTCGGCGCCGGTGCAAACGACATTGCGCGCGGCCTCGGCCACGGCGATCTGCGCGCCGACATAGGGGTCGAGATAGCAGTACCGGCTGTTGCAGTCCGTGGTCACCGCGATCGCGCACTTGGGGGGCGCACCCGATGCCTCGGGCAGGTCCTTGAGCCGCAGCACTGCCGCATCCCCGCCCGGCAGCACCGCGGTGTTGATCTGCACCATGTGGTCATACTGCTCCCACACCCAGCGCTTGCTCGCAATGTTGGGGCTGACGAGCAGATCGAGCAGCGCCCGATCATAATCCTTCGGCAGCGGCAAGGCGGATAGGTCGCGTGAGGCAGCCGCGGTGATGTACGCCGGCTGCTCCGTCGGCATATCATAGGTCGGCGGGCTGGCAAGGTCCTGCGCCGCCATTTCCGCGACGATCTTGCCGCCGTCGCGCACGCGCAGGATCCCATCATCGGTGACGCGGCCGATGACCACGGCATTGAGGTCCCACTTATGGAAGATGCTCGCGACGCGTTCCTCTTCGCCCGCCTTGACGCACAGCAGCATGCGTTCCTGCGACTCCGACATCATCAGCTCATAGGGCTCCATCCCCGCCTCGCGGCGCGGAACGAGCGCCAGGTCCACGTCCATACCCGTCCCCGCCGCCGCCGCCATCTCCGAGGTGGTGCAGGTGAGCCCGGCCGCGCCCATGTCCTTCATCCCGACCACGGCGCCGGTGTCGAGCGCCTCCAGGCAGGCCTCGATCAGGCACTTCTCGGTGAAGGGATCGCCGATCTGCACCGTCGGCCGCTTCTCCTCGCCCTCGCCGAACTCATGGCTGGCGAGAACGCTGCAACCGCCGATGCCATCGCGGCCGGTGGACGAGCCGACGTACATCACGGCGTTGCCGGGGCCATCGGCGCGGCCGAGGGCGATGCGGTCGGTGGCCACGACGCCGACGCACATGACATTGACCAGGCAGTTGCCGCGATAGCAGCGGTTGAAATAGACCTCCCCGCCAACCGTGGGCACGCCGACGCAGTTGCCGTAGAACTGGATGCCGTCCACGACCCCGGCGAAAAGGAACTTGGCGAGGCTGGTCTCCAATTCGCCGAAGCGCAATGAGTTGAGGGAGGCGATGGGCCGCGCGCCCATGGTAAAGATATCGCGAATGATGCCACCCACCCCGGTGGCCGCGCCCTGTTTGGGCTCGACCTGGGAAGGGTGGTTGTGGCTCTCGAGCTTGAACAGAACGGTGATCCCGGGCGCGACCTCAATGCCCCCCGCGTCGCCGGCGATCCTCGGCGCAAACTTCCCCTCCCGCGGCAGCAGGCGCAAAAGCGGCCGCGAGCGCGGATAGCCGCAGTGCTCGGACCACTCGACCGAGAACATCGCCAGCTCCGTCGGCGTCGGCGCGCGCCCGAGCAGTTGCTCGATTCTCCGGTATTCCTCGTCCTTGAGGCCCAGCTCGCGATATACCGCCGGCTCGATCATTGTGCGTGCTATCCGCAGATTGCGCAGATTTGGTCTTCTGTCAATCTGTGTAACGGCTAGGCTCCGAGTTGTCGGAGCCGCCGTGGCGGCCTACGGCCTAGCCATCTGCGCATGCTCCTCCTAGTCGTTCACAGGGCCTGGAAAATGCTCTCGAAGATCACCTGCCCGTCGGTCGAACCCAGAATCGCCTCCGCGCAGCGCTCGGGGTGGGGCATCATGCCCAGGACGTTGCGCTGTTCGTTGCAGATGCCCGCGATGTTATCCACCGAGCCGTTAGGGTTGGCGTCGAGGGTCACGCGCCCGTCGGGGCGGCAATAGCGAAAGACGATCTGGCCGTGGTCGCGCAAGCGGCGCAAGGTCTCCTGGTCCGCGTAGTAGTTACCCTCGCCGTGGGCGATGGGTATGTGCAGCACCTGGCCCGGCTGGCCAATACGGGTGAACGGTGTTTGCGGCTGCTCCAGGCGCAGGTGGACGTGCTTGCAGACGAACTTCTGGTTCTGATTGCGGCGCATCGCCCCGGGCAGAAGCTGCGCCTCGAGCAGGATCTGGAAGCCGTTGCAGATGCCGATGACCAAGCCCCCCGCGCGGGCGTAATCGGCCACCGCTCGCAGCACCGGCGAGAAGCGCGCGACGGCGCCGGTGCGCAGGTAATCGCCGTAGGTGAAACCACCCGGCAGAATGACGCAGTCAATCCCCGACAGGTCGGTGTCGCGGTGCCAGATGTAGCGCGGCTTGCCGCCCATGGCCCGCGCGGCGTGATAGCAGTCCTGGTCGCAATTAGAGCCGGGAAAGACGACGACCCCGAAGGTTTTCATCGCACATGTTCCTGAGCCGGGCACTTGTGGGCGCTCAGTCCTCGCGGCGACACTGGGCGCGGCCTCGCCCTTCGGCAAAGTTTACCCTGAGCGCAGCGAATGGGCTCAGAGCTTGCCCCTTCGCCTTGCTCAGGGCAGGTTCTGAGTGCCACGAAGGGGCAGGCTCTGAGGCCGCGAGAGCGCGGGGTCGGGCCTGCCCGCCATAGCTTCAGCGACGGCGGGCGACCCCGCGCCCAAGTCCGCTCGGCGAACTACGGCCACCTGGCGGCGGCAACCCCGCGCGGCCCCTTCCTCATCCCCCCGACGCAATCTCGATCCGGTACTCTTCGATAATCGGGTTCGCCAGCAGCTTCTGGCACATCTCCTCGACCTGCCGGCGAGCGGTATCCGCATCCGGCGCATCAACCCCCAGCTCGATGTACTTGCCCATGCGCACTCCGTCCACGCCCTCGAACCCCAGGTTATGCAAGGCGCGCTCTACCGTCGCCCCCTGGGCGTCGAGCACGGTCGGCTTAAGCGTTATGGTAACTTGCGCGCGATACATGCTATCTCCATTGTGACTCTAACCACAGAGAACACAGAGATCACAGAGACAGAAAAAACGATTCTTCCTTGAATCCGCTCCGTGTCCTCAGTGCTCTCTGTGGTTCAAATCCGTCTCAAATTCCGAAGCGCTCGAACACCGTTTCCAGGTGGCGCTGGTGGCGCTGGTAGTCGAAGCAAGCCTCTAGCTCCTCACGCGACAGCGCGCCGGTTATCTGCGGGTCGGCGAACACCAGCTCCCTGAAATTCGCCCCCTGCTCCCAGGCGCAGCGCGCGTGAGCCTGCACCAGTTGATACGCGTGGTCGCGCTCAAAACCCTTCCTCGTCAAGGCCAGCATCACCTGCTGCGAGCACTCCATCCCGCCCAACAGATCCAGGTTCCGCTCCATCCGATCGGCGTTGACCCGCAGCCCGGTGACCAGCTCGGCGAACTTGCGCAGCATGTAGTCCAGCAGAATATTGGCGTCGGGCAGGATGATGCGCTCGACCGAGCTGTTGGAGAGGTCGCGCTCGTGCCAGGTGGCGATGTTCTCCAGGGCCGGCAGCGAGTAGGAGCGCATCAGCCGCGCCATGCCCGTCAGGCGCTCCGCGACGATCGGGTTGCGCTTATGCGGCATCGCCGAGGACCCGCGCTGGCCCTCCTCAAAAGGCTCCTCGACCTCCCGCACCTCGGTGCGCGCCAGATGACGGATCTCGGTCGCGAACTGCTCAATCGAGCCGGCGATGACCGCGAGTACGCCTAGATATGCGGCGTGGCGGTCGCGCTGCACAATTTGCGTCGAGGCGGGGGCGGGCGTGAGGCCGAGCTTGGCGCAGACGTATTGCTCGACCCGCGGGTCAATGTTGGCGTAGGTGCCCACGGCGCCCGAGATCTTGCCCACCGCGACTTCGTCGCGCGCGTGCTCCAGGCGGCGGCGACCCCGCTCAATGGCGCCGAGCCATACTGCCAGCTTGAACCCGAACGTTATCGGCTCGGCGTGAACCGCGTGGGTGCGCCCCATCATCAGCGTCCACTTGTGCTCGCGGGCGCGCGCAAGGACGGCGTCGTGGACGCGGTCGAGGTCCGCGAGCAGCAGGTCCGCCGACTGGCGCAGCAGGATTCCCAGGGCCGTGTCCTCGATGTCATACGATGTGATTCCGAGGTGCAGATACTTGCCCTCATCGCCCAGGCTCTCGCGCACCGAATGGAGGAATGCGAGCAGGTCGTGGCGCAGGGGTTTTACGCCAGGCGGGGGCTCGCGGCCGGGGGTCTCGCCCTCCAGCTCGATGATGCGGTCAATGTCGAAGCGCGCGTTTTCCCGCATTCTCCGGGCGGCGTCGGCGGGGATCTCGCCGATCTCCGCCAGCGCCTCCGCCACCAGCAGCTCGACCTCCAGCCACTGGACGAACTTGTTCGCCGGCTCCCAGATCGCGCGCATCTCGGGGTAAGAATACCGCTCGATCACTGATGTGCTCCTGACGATCGGCTCGTGGGCAAGGGGATGTGCAGTTCCTAGTCCTCTAGCAGTTTGCGGAAATGCTCCACGGTCAAGCCGGCGTCCCGAATGAGCTTACGTAAGATCCACGCATCGAGTTCCTTGTAGGCAGGGATGGTCAGTACCAGAACCGCTCCGCGCTTCTTCATCGTGACGTGACTGCTCTCGCGCCGCTTGATCTCCCATCCCGCTTTGATAAAGACTCTGACCGCGGCCTCCCCGGACACAAGGGGAAGCTTGCTCATGCGCGCGCCGTCTGTCCGCTACGGCGGCGATGGCGGCTGGCCTCTTCCTCCGCCGCTTCCTCCATCACATCAATGTAGCTGGCAATGGCTTTTCTCAGATTGGACTGCGCCTCTTGTCGCGTCCGGCCTTGGGCGACGCAGCCCTTCAAGGCTGGGCAGTAGGCGATGAAGTGGCCGCTCTCTCCCGGCCGCACGACCTCCGGCAGATCGTATTGAACGAAGGGCTTCCCTTTCCGGTCGCGCGGCAGCTCGACGCCGACCTCGCGCAGCATATTACCCATGGGCACCGTTAGGACCGCCTGGCCGCCGGCCAATACGTCAACCAGTCTGCCCGGATTCGGCGACAGGTAGAAGATGCCCTGGCCATCCGTCACCAGCGCGAGGTCCGCAAGCGGTGCGGTCAACCTGGGGAGAGCCTTGCGCAGCCACGCGGTGGCCCTGCGGATCTTCTGCAGCGAAACCCCGGCTTGGCGCAATTCTTTGGCCACCCGCAGTTGCACGACCTCCAGCGCCCCCCACCGTCTGGCGGATCCCTTGCCGCGAGCGGCCCGGGCCGGCTTGATGAAGCCGGTTCGCACCCAGTAGTCGAGTTGCCGGTAGGAAACCCCGGCCAGCCGGCTCGCCTCGGCGGATGAGTACGATCCCATTTGCGTCCCCAAATCACACAGGCATAATTACAATAATGTAATTATAGTTCCACCGCCCGCGCCTGTCAAGCGACGAGAGGAGGGCGCCTGCGCTACCGCGAAGTGATCACCGTTCTTCCACCAGCCGACGGGACTGCTCCGCGACCTCCTCCGCCATTTGTCGCTTCAGCGCATCGAGCTTCGCGCGCAGGCCAGCGTCCCCGAGAGCGAGCATTTGCGCCGCCAGGATCGCCGCGTTGCGGGCGCCGTTGATCGCCACCGTCGCCACCGGCACCCCGCGCGGCATCTGCACCGTGGAAAGCAGCGAGTCAAGCCCGCCCAGCGTCGGCCCCGCCACCGGCACCCCAATCACAGGCAGGCTGGTGTGCGCAGCGACCGCTCCCGCCAGGTGCGCTGCCCCGCCCGCCCCCGCGATGATCACCTTGAGGCCGCGATCCCGCGCCCCGGCGGCGAAGTGGACGACTGCCTCGGGCGCGCGGTGCGCCGAGAGAATATGCACCTCGCGCTCAACGCCCAGTTCATCCAGCGCGCGCAGGGCGTCCTGCATCACCTGGAGGTCCGACTCGCTGCCCATGATGACTGCAACCACTGCGGGCATGGATGACTCCCTTCATATGAACCACAGAGGACACCGAGTGCACAGGGAGGGATGCGGATTGGATGCTCCTCTTCGGACTCTGTGTTCTCTGTGATCTCCGTGGTTCGATATCCGTCAACCGCATCAGAACAGCGCGCTGACGGATTCGCCGGTGTGGATGCGTTTAATCGCCTCCGCGAAAAGCGCGGCGACCGATAGCACCGTCACTTTGGCATCGCGCTTCTCCGGCGGCACGTGGACGGTGTTGGTGACCACCACCTCGCGCACATCCAGGCTGCGAATCCGCTCCGGCGCCGGCCCCGATAACACCCCATGCGTGGCCGCGGCATAGATGTTGCCCACATCGAAGCGCCGGATGGCATTAACCGTCTCCACCAGCGACCCCGCGGCGGCTATCTCATCATCGAAGATGATGATATTCCTCCCTCTCACATCGCCGACGACATTGCGCACTTCGACGTTAACATCGCTGACGCGGCGCTTGTCCACGAACGCCAACGGGATATCGAGCCGCTGAGCATACGCGCCGGCGCGCTTGGCGCTGCCGGCGTCGGCGGCGAGAGCCACGAAATCGGAGAGGTCGAGCTTGGCGGCGAAGTAATCGCACAGAATCGGCGTCGCTGCCAGATGATCGCAGGGAACGCTAAAGAAGCCGTGCACCTGCGGCGAGTGCAGCGTCATGGTCAGAATGCGGTTGGCGCCCGCGGTCACAATAACGTCGGCGAACAGGCGGCCGGCGATGGAGATGCGCGGCATGTCCTTCTTGTCCGACCTGGCATAGGAGTAGTAGGGGATAACCGCGGTAATGCGCGAGGCCGAGGCCGAGCGCAGGCTGTCGAGCAAAAGCAGCAGCTCGACGATGCTGGTGGGCGTCTGCACCGGCTGTACCACAAAGACATCGCGCTCGCGCACATTCTCGCACACCTGGACAAACAGGTTTTCGTTGGTGTAGGTGGAGATCTCGACCTCGCCCAAGGGCACCCCCAGGTGGCCACATATTTCGTGCGCCAATTGCGGGTTGGCGGTGCCCGAGAATATCTTCAGCCGGTCCTTCATAGTGCTAGTTCCTGGCCGCGGACTAACGCGGATGAGGATATTTTGACCACAGACATCAGAGAAACCACAGATAAAGAGCTTCACCTGTCGAGCTGCGGGGACTAGCGCTGCCGAAATATGCGCCTTCACCTGTAACCGAGATTATGCGTGACGAGCGTGGGGTGTTCACCTAACGAGTGATGTCACGCTGAGCGGAGCGAAGGGTCTCGGCGGCGTGGTTGCAGATTCCCTGCCGAGATTCCTCGCTTTGCTCGGAATGACACGATCGTCGCCTTACGCATAATCTGGGTCTACGCGTTCTTGTCTTCTCCCTGTGCTCTGTGCGCTCTGTGGTTCACCCTCCGGAAGGGACCAGCGCCTTGCGCGCGATGTCCCGCCGGTAATGCGCCCCCTCGAAATGGATCACCGCCACCCCCTGGTACGCCCGCTCGATCGCCTGCGGCAGCGAATCCCCCACACCCGTCACCCCCAGAACCCGCCCGCCGTTTGTCAGCCACCGCGAGTCCTCGCGCCGGGTCGCGGCGTGGAAAACGACCACGTCCTCCAGAGCGTCCGCCTCCTCCAGGCCGGCGATCTCCTTGCCTTTTTCGTAGTCCCCGGGGTAGCCCCCCGAAGCCATCACCACGCAAACCGCCGCCTGATCCGACCACTCGCACGAAACCTGATCAAGCCGACCGTCCGCCACCGCCTCCAGGATTTCCGCCAGGTCGCTCTTCATCCGCGGCAGCACTGGCTGGCTCTCCGGGTCGCCGAAGCGGCAATTGAATTCCAGAACCCGCAGCCCGCCCTCGGTAATGATAAGCCCACCGTAGAGCACCCCGGAATACGGGCAGCCCGCCGCGGCCATTGCCCGCAGCGTGGGCCGCATGATCCGCTCCAGCGCCTCGCTGAATAGCTCATCATCCATCGCCGGCACCGGCGAATAGCATCCCATGCCGCCGGTGTTGGGGCCCTGGTCGCCATCGAAGACCGGCTTGTGATCCTGGGAGGGGGCCATGGGCACCAGGTCTTCGCCGTCCGCGAAGACCATCACCGAGACCTCCTGGCCGCTGAGGCACTCCTCGATCATGACGCGGTCGCCGGCGCCGCCAAAGATGCGCTCGACCATGATGGAGCGCAGCGCCGCCAGGGCTTCATCAAGCGTGCGCGCCACCGTGACGCCCTTGCCGGCGGCCAGGCCATCAGCCTTCACCACCACTGGCGGCTCCTGCGCCCGCAGGTAATCGCTGGCGCGCTGGTAGTCATCGAATACCTCGAAGGCGGCGGTGGGAATCCCGTGGCGGGCCATCAGGGTCTTCGCGAAAACCTTACTGCCTTCGAGGGCGGCGGCGGCTTTGCTGGGGCCGAAGATGCGCAGCCCGCGGCGGCGAAACTCGTCGCTGACCCCGGCGACCAAGGGTGCCTCGGGGCCGACCACGGTGAGCTCCACTGACTCGCGCTGGGCGAAGTCGGCGAGCGCCGGTATGTCCGTCACATCAATGGGCACGCACTGCGCCTGCCGCGCAATCCCGGCGTTGCCCGGCGCGCACAACACCCGCCTCACCCGCGGGCTCTGCGCAATTTTCCACACCAGCGCATGCTCGCGGCCCCCGGAGCCAATAACCAGAACCTTCACTCATTGCCTCCGTCGTGGCTAGGCTTTGCCGCCACCCCGGCCCGCAGGGTCTAGGGGCTCGCCCCCGGGTCCGGCGGCAGGGACGATTCCGCGCTTTGCTTCCCGCCCTGTCCAGCGGCGCGCTGCTTGAGCTGCTCCAGGTACTCCCACATCTCCCGCTCCAGGCCCGCGCGGCGCTCATGGATAAGGCGCATCTGCGCCCGCGTCTGCGCCACCGCAAGAAACAACGCGCCCAGGAAGAACACTCCTGCCA
>Ga0315289_10005628_pt1 | contig 18478 bp, 9 predicted proteins | sample YL17G11_40_MG_FD_203452 | JGI IMG/M metagenome (GOLD analysis project Ga0315289, IMG submission 203452) | Sediment microbial communities from Yellowstone Lake, YNP, Wyoming, USA - YL17G11_40 | ecosystem: Environmental > Aquatic > Freshwater > Lake > Sediment | place: USA: Wyoming | collected...
CAGGATCTGGGTCTATCCAAACCCTTTCAGCGATTTTCTAACTATTTCGGTAGGGAAAACTAATTCGGAAAAACCAGTCAGGCTTTTTATTTTCAATGTGGCAGGTGAACTGGTTTATAAAATATCTAATGAAATTGCTCAGGAGATTTTTAAAACATCTTGGAATGGTAAAAATTCGAAGGGGGAAGATCTAGCAGCTGGGATCTATCTTATTAAAGTAGATGTGGGAAATGAATCTGAGGTTGTTAAAATAGTCAAATTGAAATGAACTTACTCGTGACCTGACAGGGGAATTATTAAGATATAGATTAATAATAGGGTTTAAATATAGATGACGAATGATGGATAAAGGGTTTTTCTTTTATCTCAAAAGAGTCACCTTTTTTGTTTCTTTATAGTCTCCAGCTTTAAGTTGATAGAAATAAATTCCAGAAAAGACTTATTCCCCTTCTGGTTTTTTCCATCCCAGGTTACCTTAGAAAATCTTTTCGGCCGCCGAAGCGTTAGTAAATGGGGGTTTTTAGAGGTTTTAAAGAATAATGTGGTGATCTTAACAGATGCAGTGGAGTTCACTAAAGATATTGATATGGAAAGAACGAAAAAAGCTTTAGAAAGGGCAAAACAAAGGTTGAGATCAAAGGAAAAAGAGATTGATATTCCACGAGCATTAGCTGCCCTGAAAAGAGCTCAAAACAGAATTGCTGTCTGTGAGGAGTGTGTTAAAGAGAGAACAATCTGAAGCTGGTTACTTACAGCTTTAACTAATAAATATCCTTTATTAAATTCTTTTGTCCGCAGATTTAGTTGATTAGGTTCCTAATATAATATTTCAGACCATTCTTTTCGGTATGTGCGTGATTCATCTGCAATCTTTTCAAAGGGACAGGATGTTTCTCTTTCGTCACATATACCTTTCACTATTGGTTTGCCATTTTTACCCTTATATCCTCTTAATATATACAAGAATAAATCCGGTTCTCGAAAATGTCTGCACAAGGTATTTTCAATTTTTCTAAACAGGTTCTCATTCCAGCGGAATAATAGAATAAGGTCAGGTTTTGAGATAAAAAGTCTATATTTATTTTGCCAGGCTGGGTAGCTGTTTATTAGCCTAAAAAGTGATATCGCATAATCCCGCCATAATCCAAAACCTTGTTCAGTAGTCGGTCGTATAAGGATAGCATTTATAAAAGATTCTATCTTAATCTCTTTTAACCTTTCCTCCTCCCATTTTACAATTTCTCCATAGAATTTATAATAGTTTCGCTCGGGACGGTAACACCCAAAACTTCGATCATATTGAAGGTCAATCACATAATCCGCTTTGGATTCTCCCCGCTTAATATCATCCCTGAAAACGAGTAGGTTTATTGCACGGGAAGTTGAGCCATAATTTTCTCCTCCATAACCACAAATAGATAATTGAGCATAGTCATTCCTCTTAGATTTAACCTCGTTTTTTAACTCTTTTTCTTCTGGTTCTTCGCAACAATTACACAAACAATGTTCATAAAAATTATTCTCCTGCCATTTACCCCATTCTTTTTGTTTTTTTAAAACATCGCTATGACGGGAAGAAATATCAATTGGACATAACCTTCTTTGGGGGCATCCTTGTGTGCTGGCAATGGCACAACGATTTTTACAAATGGAACACTTTGTTTTTATACTAGGAAGACAATGTTGTTTATTTTCAAACAAGGGATTCAAGACGTTTTCGATTTTTTTTAAATTTTTCCTTTTTGTGCTTACAATCATCAAATGACGCCTTTTTCTAACTATTTCTGATTGTTTATCAATCTCATCAGATTTAAACTTAACTGGTGTGATGCCACTTGTGAAGCAGAAGATCCGGGAGCTCTTCACTTTCTCTATCAATTCTGATAAATCAGTGAATTTCATATTAAGAGAACGATAATTGTGAAATATGGGAATATTTATATCGTCATGTGTTGGAAGCAGTCTTATACTATTACCTCGTGAGAATTTTAAATTTGAGATGGTTCCTAAAAATTCTGCCAAACCATAAGGAATACGTGTTGCACATCTGGAAATTTCAATCGGCTCGCCATCATATTCATCTTCTCTATCAGTACATTGTCGCGAGAGAGCATCACGAAGATTTACTATCATATTGGTAGCATCATCATAAAAATCAACTACACTATCCACTTCCTGAATTGGATAAAAGTGTCTATCGTCAATTTCAGCCCGCCAGCAAGCAATTGCATCCCGTATCTGTTTCCATTCCACCATTCTTGAACCAACAATGACGTGAGGTTTATAATCTGCGTTATTTCTTCTCATTATTTCAAGGGTCAGCAATAATTCCATAGTTATAGTAGTTGTTTTGGTGGAAGATACGCTGGCAATTACTATTATATCTGGTTTTAATTCTTGCAAAACACTTCTTAGAACTAAGCTGTTATCCGGAGAATCAAAATAGACTTTAATATTCCAGGTATAAGCATCATCCGAGAGCATTCCAATTAACGGATGAATTAACCATTGTCTTTCAGCAGGTCTTAATTCTCTATTTATTATCTGTTTTGATAGAGTTTCAACGCTTTTTTGTTCGATATGCTCTTCATCACTTACTATTCTCACATCGCTTTCTATAAATTTAGTTGTATCACCCCTGTCAATTAAATTAGTATCACTGTTTATTGGTTCAGCTCCAAAGAAAAATTTCTGTAAATTTTCCTGAAGGGTGAGAAGTATATAAAAAAGCTGATTTCCTTCTCCTAAAATTAGCACCTTCTTTTTATTATTTTTCATTTTCTCTGGGTCAAATCTCTGCTTTATCATATCTTCAATGGTCATCTCCCCCAGAATAGTGCCTCTCAGGAAGGGAGGATAAACAAAGTAGATGTCCTTGTTGACACAACGCCATTCTAAATATGCTCCGTAAACCCTTTTTTGCACACAAATAATAGCAGAGGGAGCACTCCCCGAGGTGGTTAGGTGATGTTTATAGATTTCATTAAAGAGTGGGAAGATAGCTTCTTCATCCTTGCCGGTGAATATTGTAATCTTACTGAATTCTAAATTTGTATCATCGTGAATTGCAGGGTCTTTGCAATCGCCTACAAGACCTAAAAGAACAACTGATTTTTCTTTAGAGCTTTGATGTTCGTCACCGTTTTCAATATCACATATTCCAAAAGTTCCATAATCTGGGTCTGGATGAGTTTCGTCAAATACTCCTGAGTTTTTATCGACTACTATAAAATCTGTGCATAAGTCAACAAACTCTTGTCTTCTGGTAGATAGAATTTCTACAAAATTAAATTGTTCTTTTACCTTTTCTTTCTTACTTTTACCAGCAGGAATAACAATTCGTCTCACAATTCCCTCTCCAACTTTTTTACCTAAATCACCATAGCCGAATATAATAGTATGTTTTCTTAGATGCTGAATAACCCAGCGCAAAATGCGTAAGGTCTGAGCTGAGAATTTGCTGTCTAAGGCTTCCAGACCTATTAGTATTGGAGATATCCATAGAAGAAAGAGGGGAATGACTGAACTGATGGATATGATTAACTCAGCAAATGATATTGGTGATGATTGTATCCTTAGGAGGCGAGAAATAATTCGTGGGATAATTTGAGATAATTGTATTTTCTCAGGGAAAATAACAAAATTTATAAGAATAAAATAAATGAGAGGAATAGATAGAATTAAAAAAGCAATCCAGTGTCTTTTTCCTGAATCAAAGTTATAGGCTAGAAACCAAAACCATATTATTATAGTAGTGATTAGATAAATTAGGATAATAACATTAGAAGGATTATAATAAAATTTAAATAGTAAATAAATTATTGGGAGCAAAAAGAAAATAGAACTATAATTGATAATCATTTCCACAACTCTATTTGATTTAAATGGATATAATATCCATAAGGTTAAAATTATTATTAAAAATGGTATGAAGGAATTCAACGGTAGATGTCCTGAAGGGTAATTAAATAAATAAGAAGAAAAAAGAAAAGAAGAAGAGTAATAAGCAGCGGAAGAGAATAAAAAAGGAATGAGTAACATTATAATACTTCCAAGAAGACCAAGAGTTATTTGAATTCCTGATTCCGTTAAAATTCCTTCTATATAATAATTATAATGACGATTCCAACCCCAACAATGATACTTCCCAAAATGTGTCACTGTTTTACATAAATCATTTAAAATAATTCTACCTAAGTTTGGTAAAAAAGAAGTAGAATTGACTTCCGTAAAATACATTTCACAATCAGTTACTTTTTGTGCTTCCTTTGGCAGTAAAATAGTTGAATTAACAAGTGTTGGAAAAACACTATAATTTAGTACAAGTATTAAAAACATTATTGCAATCGTAAGTTCTAATCCAAATATAAGTAAATTACTTTGTTCAGCAATAATCATATTTGTGGCTCCATTTAAATTAAATTTGCCACTAATATCGATTCTTAGACCTACCAAAATCCCAACTAACATAACTAAAAAAGTTATGATAAAAAGTACATACCCAAATAGTCTGTATATTTGTCTTGCTGTTCTTGAGAAATTAAGTTTTCTATAAAAATAGTTGAATATTAATATGTATGTTGATACTGCCAACATTACTAAGGGGAAATCACGAAAAGACCAAAATGATTTATTAAGCACTATTCGAAATGATAAATATATAGCAGTTAAATATGATAACCACTGCAATATCACTCCTGCAAATCTTAAATACTTTTTCTTTAAGAATATATCAATAAGAAAAGGGAAAAACAAAATTATCATACCTAAAAGAAGAGTAGTCGATATTCTCTGGTTTAATAGATTAGAAAGTGGATTTATATAGTTGGGATTTAGTTCCTTAATTCTTTCTGAGGATCTCATTACAATGAACAGCATAAAAATTAAAAACCATAAAGTTATTAAATATAGTAACCATTTTGTAAGTGGCTTTCTCCCACGGTAGTAAACTAATAATGGACTCATAAACGGCGTTAAGATTATTAGAAATAATAGAAAAAAACCATTAAATTTGGTAATCTTTTTCAAGATAACATCAGCCTTAGGACTCCACTCATAAGCTCGAAGTTTGATAATTATTTGGTGTAATTTAGTTTGATAATGGTTAAGCCTATTAAGATGAAAATCTATTTGTTTTTGTTTTAGACTTTCAGCAATAGTCGTATTTGAATAAGTTGTACATAAATTCCGTATAAACATGTCTAACTTATTATGAACTGCAACTATATTTATATTAGAGGTATCTTTTAAGTTAAAATATTCAGTCAAATTTAGAAGGGTATCCAATGAGTTTTCAAAGTAGTTCTTTGGTGTGTCGATAGAATTTCCAAGTTTCGCTGCACTTTTAAGTTCTGTAATCCAATAAATTTCACTGAGAATTATTTTTTCTCGTTCAATTTCTTTTAGCGAGTTTTTTTCTAAGTTCAGTTTCACAATGTAATAGTATCCAAAAAGTAAAAAAGAAATAAATAAGATTCCAACAAAGAATAGAATAAAGTGAATTGAAAAATACCACCTTGCGGTTTTTACATATTTTCTTGTTTCACTCATAGTAATTTCTTGTTTTAGGTTAAAAAAATAAGCAGAGTCTATTAATTAAAATTTCAGTTTGATCCCGCTCAAAGTTCTGGTTATATTTATTTCTGTAAATTTTATTTCAAAAAGATAAAAATTATCATTTCCCCAATATGCTAAGACAAACCTCTTCGCTTTGATTAAAGTCACTTCCCCTGTCTTTTTTAAACGATCCTTGTATTAAATAATTCAAACCAATTATATATTAAAGTGTTAGCAAGTCAAGTATTTTTTTAAAAATCTTAAAGCGAATACCCTATCTTGTTATATTTGGTGAGTTTAGCTGTTAGAAAAGCAAACAGATGCTCAATGAATTAGGCAACTTCGAGTCACATTTTCCCTCCCTTGACGGGAGGGATAAAGGGAGGGTGAATTTTTTTGTTTTTCCCCTTCCTATCCCTATTCAAGAGGAGAGGGAAATAAGCCCAATGAATTGGGCAACTACATTGGCCTCATACCAGCAAACCTGAAGGTCTACACTCCAGAATTTCTAAAATCTACAATTTTTCAGAAAAATTTTATTGACTTAAAATTTCTTACGTATTATTATTTGTTACAAATTTCACAAGCTTTCTGGGTAACAAAGTAATGAGCAGAGTTTTATTAATAGAATTTCAGGAGGTTTATATAGAGGAAAGTTCAGATGGCAAATCCAGAAGGTAAGTGTAGTTACAGAATTAACCTAAAAAACGAAAAAATACAAAGAAAGAGAGGGAATTATGGCCAAATACAAAAGCGATGATATCCAGATAAGTAGTTTTCAAAACGCTATGATGCAATTTGATGAGGCCGCCAGGCGTCTGAAGGTCGATTCTTCCATGCTTGAGATAATAAAGCAACCAAGAAGGTCTGTCATTGTTAAATTGCCCATTCAGATGGATAACGGGAGTTTCAAAGTCTTCACCGGATACAGAGTCCAGCACTCTATAATCCGCGGTCCGGCAAAAGGTGGAATCAGGTTTCATCCGGATGTTAACTTGGATGAAGTTTCAGCTTTGGCTGCCTGGATGACCTGGAAATGTGCTATAGTGGGTATTCCTTTTGGGGGAGGTAAAGGGGGAATAACTTGTGATCCTACAAAGCTTTCTAAAAAGGAGTTAGAGAGATTAACTCGCAGATATACCGCAGATCTAATTGATGTTTTGGGACCGGAATCGGATGTTCCAGCCCCGGATGTGAATACGAATGAACAAACAATGGCCTGGATTATGGATACCTATTCAATGCATGCCCGTCATACCGTAACCTCTGTGGTAACTGGAAAACCGATAGAATTAGGTGGTTCTCTGGGAAGAAGGGAAGCTACGGGAAGGGGAGTGCTTTTTACGATTCGAGAAGCGGCTGAACATCTGTGTATTAATTTGAGGGATGCAAAAGTGGCGGTACAGGGATTTGGAAATGTGGGCTCAGTAGCCGCAGATCTGTTATATGACGATGGCTGTAAAATAATTGCAGTGAGCGATGTGAATGGGGGTATTTATGATCCTAAAGGAATCGATATTAAAAAACTTCTAAAATGGGTGGAAAGAAAAAAGACGGTGGTAAAATTTCCCGGATCAAAACCCATTTCCAATAATGATCTTTTGGAGTTGGAGTGTGATATACTGGTCCCGGCGGCTTTAGAGAATCAAATCACTGAAAAGAATGCTCATAGAATCAAGTGCAGAATAATAGCTGAAGGAGCCAATGGTCCAGTTATACCCAAGGCAGACAAAATATTAGATAAAAAGGGCATATTTGTTATCCCGGATATTCTGTGTAATGCCGGTGGGGTCACGGTCTCCTATTTTGAATGGGTTCAAGATAGAATGGGTATTTTCTGGTCTGAGGAGGAGGTCAATAAACGATTAGAAGTGGTGATGAACAAAGCTTTCCAGGATGTTTTAAAGATTTCCTTAGAACACAAGGTAAATATGAGAGTGGCTGCATTTATGCTAGCGATAAAAAGAGTTCTGGACGTTATTATGCTAAGAGGAGTATACGCTTAAGACAATAGCCAATAAAGAGATATAAGTTTCAATCTATAATCTATATTTGTCTGGCAAGTTTAGATTTTTCGTTAATTTGTGAAAAATTTCTCAAAGAAGAAAGGAAATTTCTTGACAAAAATCCACCCATTTATTAATTAGCCTAATACTTATCAGCGCTTGACGTACAGTTGATAAGTTAAAAGGAGGAATAACTGATGGAGATAGATCTAAAAAGAGTTGAATCGATAATAGATAAAGCCAAAACAGAGGAACAAACACTTATTTCGATGCTTCAGGATATACAGGAAGAGTATAATTATCTTCCTCAGGAGGCTTTGGTCATTCTGTCTAAAAGATTAGAAATTCCCTTAATAAATATTTACGGGATAGCGACCTTCTTTAAATCTTTTAGCTTAACCCCCAGAGGAAAACATCTGCTAACCGTATGTTTAGGCACGGCCTGTCATGTCAGGGGTGGACCGAAGATTTTAGAAGAGTTTGAAAGAAAGCTGAAGATAAAAGCTTGCCAGACCACCAAGGATAATCTTTATACCTTAGAGACAGTCAACTGCTTAGGCTGTTGCGCCATAGGGCCTATTGTGGTAAAAGATGGTGAATACTTTGGACAGATGACCATAGCGAAGACCGGCTCAATTCTGAAAAAAACACAGCCTTTATCTAAAGCTAAAAGAAAAAAGAAAAAATAAAAATAAATCTATCGTTGCTAATAAAGAAGGAGTTAAATTGTGATCCAGGTGAAGGTAAAATGTCCTCATTGTGGAAAGTCATTGATGCAAGAGAAGACTAAAATCGATGACATTCCCAGCATAAAAGTTACAATTGAGTACAAAAAGAAAAAAGGGGAGCTTCTGCTCAGCTCCCTTTATGGAAGCTATAATGTTAAAAGCGAGCTGGATGTGCCCAATGGTGCGGTGGTAGATTTCTTTTGCCCACATTGTGATACTAATCTGAAAACTGGACGCGTGTGCGAAACCTGCGAAGCGGCTATGGTGGGGATGAGTTTCTTCGAAGGTGGAAGGGTTCAGATCTGTTCCCGCAGAGGATGCCATAAGCATCTAATTGAATTCGAAGATTTAGAAAAAGAGCTTATGGCTTTCTATAATGCCTATCCTCTATTCTTCAGAAGTTAAAGCTTGATCATAGCATAAATAAGAGAAAATTGGAGATAAATATGGAAAGAATACGAAAATCGGCTGATTTTGTAAGAATAAAACAAGAAATTATTAAAAGAAGGAAAAGGGAAAAATCCTGCATAACAATCTCTTCTGGAACCTGCGGGCAAGCCAGAGGATCTCTTAAGTTGATAAAAGCATTTGAAGAGGAACTGAAGCGAAGAAAACTGCAGGATAAGGTTTCCATAAGGGTAACTGGCTGTCATGGGTTTTGTGAGATTGAGCCAGTAGTAATAGTAAATCCTGAGGAGACATATTATCAAAGGGTAAATGCAGAGGATGTTAAAGAGATAATTGGTGAGACCATCCTCAAGAAAAAAATCATCGAACGTTTGCTATACACTGATCCAGCCACAGGGAAAAAGGTAAAATCACAAGAAGATATCCCTTTTTATAATAATCAGCTTCGGCTTCTTATGGGTAGCAATCAACTAATCGATCCGACTGAGATCGAGGATTATATCGCCATAGGAGGATATAATGCTCTGGCGAAAGTGTTAAATCGAATCTCACCGGAGGAAGTAATAGAGGAGATAAAAAAATCTGGCTTAAGAGGGAGAGGAGGAGCTGGTTTTCCCACAGGGTTCAAGTGGAGTTTTTGCAGAAAGGCTAAGGGAGAAATCAAATATATTATCTGTAATGCAGATGAAGGTGATCCAGGCGCTTATATGGATCGCAGCCTTTTAGAGGGAAATCCACATAGCATCATAGAGGGGATGCTCATAGGAGCTTATGCTATTGGCGCTACCGAAGGGTTCATATATGTTAGGACAGAATATCCCTTAGCAGTAAAAAACTCTAAATTAGCTTTGGAGCAAGCTAAAGAGTTTGGTTTCTTAGGAGAGAATATCCTGAGCTCTGGATTCAATTTTGATATTAAGATAAACCGGGGTGCTGGAGCTTTTGTATGTGGTGAAGAAACCGCTCTTATGGCTTCAATTGAAGGTAAAAGAGGAGAGCCCAGGCAGAGACCTCCTTTTCCAGTTCAAAAAGGATTAGGGGGTAAGCCAACTAATATCAATAATGTAGAGACCTGGGCAAATGTACCTATGATAATCAATAAAGGGGCGGATTGGTATTCTAAAATAGGCACAGAAAAAAGCAAAGGGACTAAAATCTTCTCTTTAGTTGGAAGGATAAATAATACTGGCTTGGTGGAAGTTCCCATGGGAATAACTTTACAGAAGATCATCTATGATATCGGTGGTGGAATCTCGAAGGATAAAAAATTCAAGGCGGTTCAGACTGGAGGTCCCTCTGGAGGTTGTATCCCCGCTAATTTGCTTAACCTACCAGTGGACTATGAGCAGTTGACCAAAGCTGGCACCATTATGGGTTCGGGTGGGATGATTGTAATGGATGAGAACACCTGTATGGTGGACGTGGCAAAATATTTTCTCAACTTCCTGCAAGATGAATCCTGTGGAAAATGTTTCTCCTGCAGAAAGGGGATTCAGAGGATGAAGGAGATAGTTACAGATATAACAGAAGGGAAGGGGAAAGAAGGAGATCTGGAAATTCTGGAAGAACTGGCAAATGTCGTAAAAGATACCTCCTTATGCGGTCTGGGACAGACAGCTTCTAATCCAGTTTTGAGTACTCTGAGATATTTCAAAGATGAATATGAGGCCCATATTAAATATAAAAGATGCGAAGCTACGGTTTGTACCCAGATCATCTCCTCACCCTGTCAACACATCTGCCCTATTAGTCAGGAAGCACCTATTTATATTGGGCTTATCGCCCAGGGTGAGTTTGAAAAGGCTTTAGAGATCATAAGAAAAGATAATCCACTGCCATCAATCTGCGGCAGAGTCTGCCCTCATCCCTGCGAATATAAATGCACAGCTGGAGAAGGTGGTGACCCTATTGCCATAAGGGCTTTAAAAAGATTTGCTTCAGATTATGGAATGAAAAATAAAATTAAATATCCTCCTTACCGCAAGATAAGAGAAAAGGATAAAATAGCCATAATCGGCTCAGGTCCAGCAGGGCTTTCAGCTGGATATTTCTTAGCTAGGAGAGGTTATAAAGTAACTATATTTGAATCCCATCCCATCCCTGGCGGGATGTTAGCGGTTGGGATACCTGAGCACAGATTGCCCAAGAATATTTTAAATTATGACATAGATAATATCAAACAAGCTGGGGTGGAGATAAAGACTAATGTTACCATTGGAAAAGATATGGAGTTAGATAATCTTTTCAAGAATGGATACAAGGCTATCTTCATCGCTACCGGTGCACACAAAAGTATGAGCTTGGGATGTCCGGGTGAAGAAAAAACAGAAGATGTTTTAAAATCGATGGAGTTTTTGACTAAAATAAATTTAGGAAAAGAAGTCAAAATAGGTAAGAGAGTTGGAATCGTCGGTGGTGGGAATGCAGCAGTAGATGCTGCCAGGGTGGCAAAGAGGTTAAAAGGGGTTGAAAAGGTTACTATAATCTACAGAAGGACAAGGAAAGAGATGCCTGCTTACAAGGAAGAGGTAGATGCAGCTCTAACGGAAGGTATTGATATTCAGTTTTTAACAGCTCCCAATAAAGTTTTATCTCAGAATGGGAGACTGACCGGGATAGAATGCATCCGGATGGAATTAGGAGAAATGGATGAATCTGGCAGAAGAAGACCTGTTCCCATAAAAGGTTCAGAGTTCGCCATAAAGTTGGATACTCTTATATCTGCTATTGGGGAACGACCGGATATATCTTTCCTGAAAAAAGTGACGGGGATTGAAATCACAAAGAATAACACCATTGTTATTGATAAAGAAACCTTTGCCACCAATCGGGAGGGTGTCTTTGCAGGAGGGGATGTGGTCACAGGTCCAAATAATGTGATCGACGCTATCTCAGCCGGAAAGATTGTTGCAGAATCTATAGATCAATATATATTAGGACAAAGTCTAACCAGGGAGTATAAGGTTACCAGACCTTCGGTCTATGTAGCGCCGGTGGAATTGACAGAAAAAGAGATGGCTGAGACAAAAAGACCTTTTATGCCTTCTCTTACACCTAAGGAAAGAACAAAATCTTTCGAAGAGGTAGAAAAAGGTTTTACCCAGAAGATGGCAATAAAAGAGGCAAGAAGATGTTTAAGGTGCGATCTAAAAGTGAAGAAGGAAGAGAAAAAAGAGGAAGTTTTAGCTGAAACTATTAAAATAGCTTCATAAAGGAAAATCTATGATTAATATCAGGATCAATGGATTAGATTTTCAGGCAGAGACGGGAACAACTTTGCTGGAGGTAGCTAAATTCTTAGGGATTGAAATACCTACCCTTTGCTACAATGATGGCTTAACACCTTACGGTGCTTGCAGGTTATGTGTGGTGGAAATTGGGGAGGGTGAAAACTCTAAATTGGTTTCCTCCTGCACCTATCCAGTAGAGGAGGGGTTAGTAGTTATGACCCATTCTCAAAGAGTAGTTAAAGCTCGAAAGATGCTTACAGAACTTTATTTAGCCTCCTGCCCAAGTTCTAAGATTATTCAGGACTTAGCGGCAAGACTTGAGGTAACCAGAACCAGATTTAAAGTCGAAAATGAAGATTGTATACTTTGTGGCTTATGCGTGCGGATGTGCGAACAGCAGATGATGGCTGGGGCTATCGGGTTTGTCAATCGAGGGGATAAAAGGAAAATAACCACCCCATTCGATATCAAATCTGAAGTTTGTAGAACCTGCGGAGCTTGTATGTATATCTGCCCAGCCTGTCAGCTTCGCTGTCAGGGACCTGAAGCACCCACGGTGGTCTGTGGATCCTGTATGAATGTCACACCGGTTTGTCTGGAGGAGTATGACCAGGTTATGTGTTTTTTGGATCCTTGCTGCTGGTGTGTCAAAGGAACTGAGAAGAAAAAAGTTGAAAAATAAATATCATAATTAGAATAACAAAAGGAGATGAAGTATGTCTTTAACCAGACTCAATTCGAGCGCAGCAACATTAACCAAAAACAGAACCGAAGGCTCAGTCTCTGTTTTTAGCGGGATGTGCGTCACCTGTGTGGACGGGTGCATCGGGATGTGTGAGATCGGTAAATCCGCCTACCGAGGTAGCGAAGTGATTTATCCTCAGCCCTTTGGAATAATCACTGCCGCCTCAGAGAAGAACTATCCAGTTGATCTTTCCCATTTTACTATTATGGGAACTGCAGTCGGCACCCATGGGATCTCAGCTGATAGCGACAAAGCTATATTCCCCAATGTAAAACTGGAAAGAAAAATCGGGCACAATGGTGGAATAAAAGTTAAATTACCCATGATAATTCCTGGATTGGGCTCAACCAATATCGCAAAAAACAACTGGGAGGGGTTGGCCATTGGAGCCGCTCTGACCGGAATCCCTTTAACCATAGGTGAAAATGTTGCGGCAATGGACGTTGAGTCCAGGATTGAAAAAGGCAGGGTAGTGCAAGCACCAGATCTGACCTGGAGAGTTAAGTTATATAAAGATTGGCAGCAAGACGGCTATGGAGCGATAATCGTTCAGGCTAATGTAGAGGATACCAGATTAGGGGTTCAAGAATTTGCCATCTCAAAATTAGGGGTAGAAGTGGTCGAATTAAAGTGGGGTCAAGGTGCCAAAGATATTGGTGGGGAGGTCAAGATTAAAGATCTGAGCAAGGCTCAGCTTTTGAAGAAAAGGGGTTATGTGGTCCTGCCTGATCCTACTGATTCGAAAGTAATTGAGGCTTTTGAGAAAGGGAGCTTCAAGGAATTTGAGAGACATTCCAGAATCGGCATGGTATCCTTAGAAGGATTTGTGAAGAGAGCGGAAGAATTGAGGAAAGCCGGGGCAAAATTTGTCTTCTTAAAGACCGGGGCTTATCGTCCAGTCGATTTAGCCCGGGCAATAAAATATTGCTCCATAGCCAAGATCGATCTTTTGACAGTAGATGGTGCTGGAGGAGGGACCGGGATGAGCCCCTGGAGGATGATGAATGAATGGGGTATTCCCTCAGTTGAGCTTCATTCTCTGCTTTATCAGTATGCGGATAAATTAGCTAAAAAAGGTGAATTCGTCCCGGACATAGCGGTGGCGGGTGGATTTACCTTTGAGGACCAGCTTTTCAAGGGGTTAGCCTTAGGCGCTCCTTATTTTAAATTGATCGGGATGGCAAGGGGTCCGATTGCCGCAGCTATGGTAGGTAAAACCATAGGGAAGAGGATCTCTGAGGGAAGCGTTCCGGTATACATTGAAAGATTTGGGAACACGGCTGAGGAGATATTTGTTACCGCTCCAGAATTAAGGCAGCAGTTAGGAGAAAAGACATTCAAGAAGGTTCCAACTTCAGCTTTGGGCCTTTATACTTATATGCAGAGATTGGCTCAGGGGTTGAGACAATTGATGTGCGGAAGCAGAAAATTCGCTTTGGAATACATTACCAGAGATGATATTGCCGCTTTAACCAAAGAGGCTACTGAGATTTCAGGCATTCCCTGGGTGATGGATTTTGATAAAGAGGTTGCAGAAAAGATCTTAGCGGGTAAAATGGAGTAAATAATAATATTTCTCTAAAAAAGAGGCGGTATCTGAAGTAAAATCTTCAAAACTGCCTCTTTAATTTTTGGAGTGTATCCATTTGGATGCAACATATCCATAAATTAAAAAGTAAAGCTATCCGCCTTAGGCGGATACACTCCAGTTACAATTTTGGAGTATGAACATTTGTTTTTGCACCGTATAATCATACTGTCATTGCGAACCCCCGAAAGGGGGTGAAGCAATCTGTTTACTTTGTGGAGATTGCTTCGTCGTCCCCCGCCAAAGGCGGGGAGACTCCTCGCAATAATGTTCACGAAACACGTGTTACGGCCACGTTTTTTCTATTTCGCTTTTTATTCGTCATCCTTCATCCATCATTCGATATATTTATTTTATCTCTTGACTCTGAAAGTTTCAAAGCATATTTTAAAATTAAATATTTAAACAGGAGGAGTTATGCGCAGTAAAATTTTTGTTTTTGTGGTTTTAGGTTTATTTGTTATTCCTGGAGTCAGTGTCTTTGCTTATACCGGAGAGGTAGATACTTTTTTTGCTACTCCGGGTTCCTGCCCCACTGGATTGACTTATTGCGGAAAGCAGCTCTGGGTAGCTGATAGGAAGACTGATTCTTTATATGCAATAAAACCTGAAGATGGAACAATCCACAAAAGTATATCCGCACCCGGGTATCAGCCAGTTGGATTAGCCTGGGATGGTAAATATCTCTGGTGTCTGGATAATGAGGAGAATTTGATCTTTAAGTTGGACCCTCAGAGTGGAATAGCTCTTAAAACCATCTCTGCACCTTCGAGCAGTCCCAAAGCCTTAGCCTGGGATGGAAAATTTTTATGGGTGGCAGATAATAAAGCTAAAGAGATCTATAAAATTAGCACAGAGGATGGAACTACTATCATTACTATTCCTGCCCCATCATCTGATGTGCAAGGGCTGGCTTTTGATGGGAAATATCTCTGGGTTTCTGATCGAATGTCAAACCGGATATATATGGTTACTCCGGATAAAGGTAAGGTGATTTTGTTCTTTAACGCACCTGGTCCTTATGCCCGGGGATTAGCCTGGGATGGAAAAAGCCTCTGGAATGTGGATTATCAGACTGACAAGCTTTACAAAATCAAGATAGGAGATGAAGAGAAACTAAGATGCACGGATGAAAAGCTCGAATTGGTAGAATATACCAATCAGGTAAGAAATTATGGTCCGGGAATCCTGGATACTCTTGATATATATTTAGCCATACCTCAGGATCTGGACAATCAGAAGATTATTGGTAAAATAGTATTTGAGCCTGAGCCAAAGGATATCCTTACAGATAAATGGGGACAGAAGGTGGCTCATTATCAGTTTCAAGGGGTAAAAAATCCGGATTTTATTACAGTTTCGATGAAAGTAAAAGCTAAACTATATCAGACCAAATATTTTATCTTTCCTGAAAAGGTGGGGAGCTTAAAAGATATACCAAAAGAGATAAAAGATAAATATTTAGTGGATGATACCAAATATTCGATCTCTGACCCTTTTATTCAAAAGTCAGCGGCTGAGGCGGTCGGAGAAGAGACGAACCCTTACTGGATTGCCCGTAAAATCTATGATTATGTTCAGGAGAAGATGTTTTATGAACTATCCGGTGGCTGGAATATAGCTCCCACAGTTCTGAAAAGGGGTTCTGGCTCCTGTTCTGAATACAGCTTTGTCTATATCGCCTTATGCCGTGCTGCAGGATTACCTGTTAGATATGCAGGGTCTGTGGCTATCAGGGGAGACGATGCCTCGACCGATGATGTTTTTCACCGCTGGTGTGAGGTCTATCTTCCGAATTATGGCTGGATACCGGTTGATCCTTCAGGAGGGGATCAGCCTTCTCCTGAAGCTCAGGCAGCTTATTTCGGGAATTTGGCTAATCGGTATTTAATCACCACTGTGGGTGGAGGAGGTTCAGAATTTTTAGAGTGGAGTTATAATTCAAACGAGACCTGGACCTCTTCGGGTAAATGTAAAGTTTATGTAGAGAATATCGGTGAATGGTCTCCTTTATCTGAAGCTGAACTCTCTGCTGAAGAAAAAGTGGAATCTGGAAAAACCTGCGAGCCGAAGAAATAATCACGTAGGGGAGGGGCTTGTCCCCTCCCATTTTCTCTGTGCCCGTCGGGTCCCCTAACCCGACGGCGATATAATTGGAACTTTGACTTGCCAGGTCAGTCCCGCCGATGGTGGGATGGCAAATACATGAAATATTGAGAATAAAATTGGGGCACGTAGCAACGTGCCCCTACCAGAGATTTTACTGTAGCGAAAAGTTTTAGCCTTCCATTTTATTTGTGGAGGTCTGAAGACCTCCGCTACAAAAAGCGAAAAACTTTTATAGGGGCGTATTGCAATACGCCCCTATAAATTATTTTTTATCCTTGATAGCGGCGGCCGCCCTACGGGCGTTATCGAACTCATCCCCTGACCCCTTCTCTTAAGAAGAGAAGGGGTTTAAAAGTCCCTCTCTTTTTAAGAGAGGGATTTAGGGTGAGTTATTTTATCAATTCTTCAAACGCCGGATAACCAGCTAAATTTTTGTAAAAGGGGTGCAATTTGATATACGCTGGTGTTATAATATTATTCTTCACCAAGAGATCCAGAATACGCACTGCCTCTTCTTTTTGTTCGGTGAGCGAATAAACGAAACTGAAGGTTTGAACAATGTCCAAATAAAATGCCCATTCCACACTCAATAGGGATCCCCCCAAACCACTCGTCACCCTCTCTGCCTGTTCCAGAGCTTTTCTGGATTCCCCTTTTAATGCATAAGCTAAGGCCATTCTTGAACGAGCATAATATTCAGTTGGTAAATTTTCAAATTCTTCAACTAAAGGTTGATTGAACTGGATGCACGAATCTAAATATAGTTCCGCTTGCTTTTCATTTCCTCTCATAAGCTCTAAGTGACCTAATTCCACAAACAAATCCCTATTTGGATTTTGTTGGCGGATTTCATTTATATGATAAAGGGCGCTGTCAGTCTCTCCTGACATCATAAAAATTTGTGTCAAGTCGTATAGAGAAACAATATTATGTGGGTTAATATTCAGAGCTTTACGAGCCATTCTTTTGGCTTCTTCCAACTCACCCCTACCAAGGTAATAAGTACTCATTGCATCGTATAGACGCCAATTGTGAGGTTGAATCTCTAATCCTTTATTAAAATATTCCTCCACCTTTTCTTTTTTTCCCCAGGCTGAGTACAACTCTATGATAGCCTCAAACAAGGTGGCTTCGGTGGGCTTCACCTCTAACGTTTTCATCAATGCACTCTCAGCTTTAGGATATTGACCAATATTAGTGTACCACTGCCCCAAAAGCCGCCAAGCTTCTCCATAGTTGGGATTAGCTTTGACCGCTTCTTCAGCCTCTTGAGTGGCTCTTTCGATCTTCCCCTCTGTCAAGTATAGTCTGGAGAGAGAGCGATGAGCTTCAGCTAAGTTTGGGTCAAGAGCTAATGCTTTAAGAGAAGTTTTTTCAGCCTTTTCCAGCCAGGATTTCTTGGGGTCAATACCAAACATCACATAGCTCGAATAACAGTCCGATAACCCTGCATAGGCTAAAGCAAAATTCGAATCCGCTTCCAGGGCCTTCTCAAACATCTTAGTTGTCAGTTCCAGGCCTTCTTTAGTGTTAGATCCTCCACCGAAATAATATTCACGTCCCTGCAGGTAATAGTTGTAAGCCTGCACATTCAGAGTGGGTTTCTTTTCAATCATCGCTAATTCTGGCGGAGCAAGGGTAACCTTCAATGCCTGGGCTACCTCTTTGGCCACATCTGCCTGGATGGCGAACAAATCCTCCATCTGCCTATCGTAGCTATCTGCCCAGACGTGAAAACCATCACTAACTTTGATCAACTGACAGGTGATTCTGATTTTATTTCCATATTTACGGACCGAACCTTCCATTACATAGTTGACTCTTAATCTATTAGCTACCTCTTTAAGGTTTACTGGCTTATTTTTGAACTGTTCAACGTCACTTCTGGAAGTAACCAGCAAACCTCCGATTTTGGATAACTGGGTAATGATATCTTCAGTCATTCCAGCGGCAAAATATTCATCTGTTTTTTTCTCAGAGAGATTTTGTAAATACAACACTGCTATGGCTGGTTTTGGAGATTCGGCAGGTTTTGTTGTTACAACTGTTTTAACATATTCCAGACCCTTTTTCTCCCTTCTCAAATCTGCCAATAAATCATCTATATG
>Ga0315289_10005629_pt1 | contig 18478 bp, 15 predicted proteins | sample YL17G11_40_MG_FD_203452 | JGI IMG/M metagenome (GOLD analysis project Ga0315289, IMG submission 203452) | Sediment microbial communities from Yellowstone Lake, YNP, Wyoming, USA - YL17G11_40 | ecosystem: Environmental > Aquatic > Freshwater > Lake > Sediment | place: USA: Wyoming | collected...
TGTAACGCGCTTGCTTGGCGGCGATGCGGGTTTGATGCAAGGCCGCCATGTCGCTGCCACCGGCGTGCTCCAGGGCTTCTTCTAACCGACTGAGGCGTTGTGGCAGCTGCGCCCGCATGAGATCCTCTGTCATCGAAGCGATGCAGGAGCAAAACGCGGAACTTGAGCAGCTCAAGGCCGACAGCGCACGCAAGGATGTGGCGATTGAACGGCTCAACGCAGACACCGCTCAGCTCAGGGCAGACAACGCCCTGATCAAAGCAGAAAGCGCTCAGCTCAAATCGTTCATCTGCGGACAGTTTCCAACAGCGTCGAGGTGCAAGTAGTTGGTCTAAGCCACATCGAGGCGAACCGTGACGCCCTTCAACCCCTCTTTGTCGAGTAAATCCTGCAATGATAGCTCGGCCCATTGCTTCGGATGATAACCAAGTTTGATAGCCCACGCCCACGCACGGGCTGGACTGACGGTCTTGCGTCCCTTTTCGATGTCGCATAGGTGCTGCTTGGAGATGCCGAGTTTTTCGGCGAAATCCTGCTGACTGAGGTCGCGTCCGATGCGCGTCGCACGAAGCACTTTCGCAAAGGTGATCTTGCCAACTAGTTTATTGAGAAAGAGCTGAGCATCAGTGCCGCCTAGGTTTGGGTGCTTAGTAGTCGTGGAGGTGGACTTCCTCGACGTTGATAAACTCAATCGCTTTTTGCTCTTTGATAATGTAGATCGCACGATACCCCCGCGATAGTCGAATAGATCTCTGCCCAGCTCGATGACCTTTTAGAGCCTCGTCGTGATAACCGGGCCGTTTGCGAACCTCTTCAAGTGAGTACTGATCCACAGCATGTACCCATTCCTGTAGCTTGTCTGCTATGTAACGCGGCACTCGTCGCAGCTGCTTCTGCGCCTTGAGGGATAACTCGACAAAATGAATGGCCACAAAATCCTCCGTGACCGATATGATGGTACACCTTATGGGTGTACGAAGCAATTTCAGCCCATGATCATGTGAAAAAATCGCAAATCGTTGACTAAATTGACAACGACATCGACCTTGTCAGGGGCTGATTTTCGGTTACCTACAATCTGTAGGGCGCTAGCCGAACAGTCTAAAGCCGAGGCTACGAGCGCCAAGGCGGAGGCAGCGCAGCTCAAAGCCTTCCTTTGCGGTCGGTTTGCCGACGCTCCCATGTGTCAACCCACCCATCACGCCTTCACCTCCCCAAATCGCTTCGCCGCCGCTTGCGGGTTGACTGAGGCCGCGAATCTTGCGATTGCGCGCCAGCTGGCGAGGCGGCAGTAGGTCGAGCGCCAGGTTATTCCATGTACTGAACGAGAGGTCTTTGCTAGTGCTGCGCCGTCCATCACGGTGTAGCGGGGGGTAGGGAGGAGCGGAATTTTTCAACAAAGCCAATATGAACTACTTCACGCACGTGACGAAGTTCGCACTCGTCTTAGCTCCGCCCCAAGTAGCGCCGTTTGCGAGTTGTACGTACCACGCACCGGTCGTGTTGTCCGAGGTAGTCGACGATGACCAAAAAGCACCTTCCACATTTGCAAGTGTCATAAAGTTTGCACTGACTAAAGAAGCAACACCATGTTCGTACTGAGACTGCAACTCTTTTTGTGTAGGTAAACGCCAAGTTCCCGCTGCATAACCGCCGTAAGTTGAACCGGCGCAGGCGTTGACCGCGGCAATCCAAGTGCTCGACGCGCTCACCACTTTCGTAGTCACAAGATTGGTGATGTTGTCTTTGTACTGGCAATTAGCCGCAGACGAGGCGCAGGTCGTAAAGGTCGTACCACCATCGGTCGTCGTCACATCGGTCCAAGTCGTGCTGTCGCAATAGGTGTCGGACGACCAGGCGTTTACTTTGTTGGTCGCAGAGCCGTAATAGTCATCAATCGTATCCCAGTAATCGAAGGCAGTCCCGCTCGTGACACCGGTGGCTGGCAGACTGGCGACGACACCATCGTAATTGAAGTAGGTGCTGTTGACAGCGTTGCGGCAGTTGGTTTTAAGTGTGCCCGCCAGGCCTGCCAGTGTTGTGCCGGTGCGGATGTTCCAGGTCGAAAATCCGGATATAGCAGCAGCAGGCAAAATTCCGGATGTCACGCATCCAGTCTGGCCGTCGCTGGAACAGTTCGCGAGAGTCGGAGCTGTGCCCGTACCACCTACACCGTATGCACCATTAACCGTCCGCACGTTGGCGGCTGTGGGAAGGGTCAAACTGCCGGTCGATCCGGTGCCAGACGTGCCATATATAACTCCAGTTAAGACGTTACTGGCGGCGGGCAATGTGACATTGCCGGCAACACCAGCAACAGTCGCGCCGCTCATCACTTTGCTGGCGAGGCCGGTAGTCAGCGCTGCGGTATAGGTAGCATTGGCAACACACGACGTGGCGCCATCGGCGCTGCAGCTGATGGGGCGGACCGCAGTATTCGCTCGGCACCATCTCGATCATAAGCCGGATCCGAGACGATACCAGTGTCGCCTTCGTCCTCGTCCTCGACTCCCGTCATCAGGTCCTCTTGGGTACCGCCGATCCAACGCTCGCCGGATTCCGTCGTGTCGATGACTGAAAACTCCTGATCTCGATCTGGGATATGACCCGCGGCATCGAGGATTTCCTCCAAATCTGCGTCATTCAGTCCCGGTGGTTTGGCCTTAGCTTTAGATTCAAAACTTTTCTTTATCATTTGCATCTTCCAAGTTTGAAGAGGTTCCGACTTAGATAGAAGCAAGATTTAGTCCAAAATCCATCTTGTTGTTGTGGCGATGAAAAGACTCATCAATCATGCGCTAGGACTGCAGTGGTCAACTTCGTTCGTTCACAACTTTGCGACACTGTAGCTGCAGTGAGTCAGTTGGAGAACTATTCGCCCGCCGCCTCGTGATCAGATTTGATTACGGTATAAGGAACGGCTATGACTGTGCGTTCAAAGAACACGGTGAAGTAGTCCTCCTGCCTTCCCGCCCTCCCAGTTTTTGGGCAGCGGCTTTATTCCCCGCAGCTGGGAGGGCGGGAAGGCAGGAGGGCAGGAGGGCAGGATTTATGCAATAAAGCCATCTGAACGCTTCTTTTTCCGCAGCTATCCATAAAAAAACCGCGGAGCCCCCCCCTCTGAAGAAGGGCTCCGCAGTTTCATAGACAGCCTAGGCATGGCCGCGCGGTAGGGCCCGGCGTTCAATAATCATTAGTAAATTAGTTCACCGCCAGGAAATCGCTACCATCACCGCACTCCCTAGCCACCCGTCACCGAAACCCCGCCGACAAGAATATACGGGCTCAAAAAGCCACCGCTCACCAACTCCGTCTCGCGGCTGACCCCAAGCACCTCCTCGGCAATGGTAAAGAAGTTACCTGCGATCATCGTTTCGGTGACGCTGCCAGCGTCTTCGCCGTTGCTGTAAAGGCGGCTGCCTTTGGCGACGCCGCTGAAGTCACCTTTGATCGGATCGGCATTGCCGGAGAAGCGATCAACTACCAAAAGTTGTTTATGGGAGCGCAGCAGATCGGCCTTACTGGTGGTTCCGGCCGCGACTTCGAGGGCGAACGGTCCGCCGGAGGTGCCGGTGGATTTGCCCTTGCAGCGTTTGGCGCTGTAGCAATCGTGGAGGATCATCTGCAGCACGCCGTGCTCGACCAAGGTCTGTTGTTTAGTCGGGATGCCGTCGCTGTCAAAGCCGGTCGCACCTGAGAATCTTGGGTCGTGCGGATGATCGCGCAGCGTCAGCTTGTCGGAGACGACGCGTTGGCCCACCGACTTAGCCCAGCGACTCTTGCCGTCCATGACCTGGCGTCCGCCCGCATGGTAGAGGAGCGAGTCGACGAGTAGCTCGTGGACGGCGCGGGGGGTGAGTAAGATGGCGCCTTTATAGGTCGGGCACTGCCGGGGTTTAAACAGCGCCAGTAACTTGGCGACAAAGGCGGTACTGTCGCGAAGGCAGCCCGGAAGAATGGCGCCCTTGGTGAGGGCAAAGCCGGAGTCGTAGTCAAAGCCGGTGACCTCCTCGCCGTCGCGGCCCATGCCCATAAAGCTCCAGCTCGCCATCGCCTGGCGTTCGGCCTGGCGCATGCCGGTGCTGCTAGCTAAGGCGTGGCACGATACATCGACCGCCATCTCAAAGCGATCAAGCGCGATGCGGGCATCGCTCGTCAGGCGGCCAAGCACCTCTTGCATGAAGCCTTGGATCTCGACCAGATCCACCGCAGCTAGTTCGTCGGTGTATAAAAATGGCAGCGGCTTGGCCCTGGGCGCTTCGCTCAGGCTCGCCAAGGTCAAGAATTCGTCGGGCACGGAATATTTTGCCAGGGCTAGTGCACTGGCGGCGGCGTGATTGATGCTCTCTTCGGTCACCGTGTTGACGGATGCCGAGCCCTTTTTTTGATCTTTATGGACCAACAGTCCAATGCTTCGAGACGACAGGCTGTTGGCCAGAGAGAACACCTTATTTTCGACCACCAAGCGCTTTTGGAAGGACGCCGACGTGGCGATCTTGGTGGCATCGGCGCCGAGCTTTTTCGCCGCATCGAGGCCGTAATTCGCTAGCTTTTCCAGTGTCTGGGCGGTCTGTTCGATCGACTCGCGTGATTCATGCTCTGGGGCTGCACCGTGACTCATGCTTGTTCTCCTCCGACGGTGATCTTGCAGCGCACATACGGTCCACCGGCGTCGACCTTGGCGGCTTGGCCTTTGCCACAGTAGCCGGTGCCGAGGTCCCAGAGGAACTCCTGGCTGACGGCATCGACCGTCTGCAGGACGTCAAAGGCGATCCCGGACAGCGTGGCTTCGCGCAGCAGTTCGACCTTCTTGCCGTTGCGCAGGCGCCAGACGTAGCCGGTGCCGAACATAAACTCGCCGTTGGCATCGGCTTGGCCCGATCCAGCGCCTTCGACCAGGTAGCCATCCTCGACCCCTGCGATCATATCCGCGAGGCGACTGGTCCCGGGCATGAGGTAGGTGTTGCGCATACGAATCAGCGGCTCGTCGTTAAACAGCCAGGCGCGTGCATTGCCGGTTGGGGCGACGCCAAATTCGTGGGCGGATTCACGGTTGTGCAGATAGGAGCGGAGAAAGCCGTCTTTGATGATGACGGTGTTTTCGGTCTCGACGCCTTCATCATCGAAGGGCAGATTGCCGACGGCGTAACCGGAGATCGTCTCGCAGCCGGAGTCGGCCATGGTGACCAGATCCGAGGCGACGCGTTGGCCGATCTTGCCTTGGGCGACCGAGCCGGATTTGACGAAATCGGCCTCGACAGTGTGACCGATCGCTTCGTGGCACAGTAGGCCGACGACCGCTGGTGCTAAAATCACCGTCTTCTGCCCGCCCTCGGGGTATTTGGCGGTGAGCAGATCGACGGCGATACGCGCCGTCTCGTCGACGGCGTTGTCGAGTGCTGGGTGCTTAAAGAGGCAGTTCCAACCGCCAGACACCCCGGCGCCTTTATGGCCGGTGGTGCGCTCGCCATCTTGCTCAGCGATCGCGGTCATGGAGAACTCGGGTTGGGCGAGCTGCAGCGAGCACGCGACGCCGTCGCTGGTGACGATCGCCTTCTCCTCGATGATCTCTTTATACTGACAACGTGCGGTATGCATGCGCGCCGAGGCCGCCGCGAGCTGGCGTTCGTACTTGACGACCTGGGCCAGCTTGTCCTCGAGCTTCATCTGCGTCAGCTCGGTGTAGCCCGGGCCGGTGAACTGCTGGTGACTGAGGCGTCCCCGCGCTAGTTCCAACGCCGGTCCGGCTTTGACCTTGGCCAGCATGCGCGCGTTGCTCTGCGCCTGGTCGATCGCCCGCTTGATCGCCCGTGGACTGATATCTGCGGTCGCGGCAAAGCCCCAGGCGCCGCCGACCAGAGCTCGTACCCCGACACCTTCGGTGATGGCGTGATTGGCGACATCGACGCGGCCCTTTTGCGCGACAAAGGAATTGGCCGTGCGCTTGTGATAGCGCAGCTCGACGAACCCCTGTTGGCCTTGCAGCAACTGCTGTAGCGTATCCTTCATGCGGCGATCCCCCACGAACTCGCCGGCTGCTGGCGGTCCGTCTTGTTCGGTCCTAAGTCCGCTTTTAGTTGCGGGCGGTCAGGCCATTTTTAGCATAGAAACGTGCGCGACGCCCGTATTGCTCGTACAGCTCTCTGGTGGCCGGCGGGCTGACCCCGGCAGCTTTAGAGTACGCCAGTTCGGCGTCGCTGAAAGCATGTAATTGCATCATGCGCTCGGCGATGAGGCGGTACCATTCAAAGGCAAAGCTGGGGGGGAGTGTCGGATCGGGCGGGACCTCCGTTAGGAGTCGCCGCAGTTCCCCGCCGTTCAAGTTGGTTTGGGGATTGCGCAGCTTGAGGTAGGTCAGGAGCCACGGATCGCCGTGGATCTGCAAGATGGGGGCGGGTAAGGTGCGGCGCCAGCCGGCGAGGTAGCGGCGCCATTCGAGGGCCTGCTGGGCATTGATGTGAGCCTCGTCCAGCTCAATGGCCAGCCGGGCGGCGATGTCGCGGCTGAGGCCGGCGCCGAAGAAGCGTTCTTTACCCTCAGCCGCCAGCTGCTTCAACAGGGCGACGCCGCTTGAGGTCTCGCCCTGCAGCTTGAGGATATCAGCATCGAGCAGTGCTATCTCGATATCGGCCAAGCTGCTTGCTGGCGAGTGGCGGGCCGCGGCAAGCTCGGTGTGGAGTTTGGCAAGGGCCTCGGCCGAGGGGATGTGTTCGGCGGCAACGCTGTTTAGCTGCTGGCGCCATAAGGCGACCTTGGTCTCGCGGTCCTGGGGATCCAAGTGGGCCAAGTAGGGGAGGTAATCGCGCTCTGGGTCCCAGCCGACCAATTGGCGCATGCGCGTATAGAGGTTGCTGCTGCGGCTGGCCTGGAGGTCGGCTTTGCTGTGTGGGCAGAGGTCGTGGAGCAGTCCTGGATCGCTAAACAAGGCTGCTGTATAGAGGGCGTTGACCTTGGGGTCGTAGTCTTTGCTGATGTGCTCCTGCCAAGCTGCGGTGAGGCTGGCTCGGTCTTGGCCAAAGGCTTCCTCCCAGCTTTTGCCGGAGTATAGGGCTTTGACCGCGGCGGTGCCTTTATTGGCCAGAATAAAGCGCAGCAATGAGCCCGCCACCGTATAGGCGCGCTCGCCCGAGACAGTCCAGAAAGCCGGCGTAAACAGCGTGTCAAGCGGTGGCAAACGCTTGCTGAGGAGGAGGTCGGCGCTGGCTTGATCGAGGGTCAAAGCGCCTGACTGTGGTGCGAGTGCCACGGCCAGTCCTTCGGTGAAAGCCATGTTTGGATGAAAGCCGATGCCCTTGTAGCCAAAGCCGGAGGCCAGGGCATGGACGAGCTCATGACGCAGGGTCGGGTGCGGCCAGGTCTCGGCGGTGATATGGATCGACGGCGTGTGGACATCGGTGACATCGGTGGCGCCGGCGCCAAACCACAGCTTTTTTTGGTCTCTTGATGGGTACACGTAAACCGTGACATGGGGGAGTGGGGCGCCGCCTGGATCTTGCAGCGCGGTGCGTAGCTCGTCTATGTGGAACGCGGTTTCATGCAGCACATGCTGGATGTCTTGCGGTATGGCCGCGCCGGCGGTAGCGGGCTGGTAGCGCAGGGTGAAGCCCTCGCCTTGGACCACTGCCGGGAGCAACTGATCGAGCGTGTCTTTGCTATTTTGGCTGCTCGGGTAATCGGCGCTGAGATGGGCGGTGATCAGCGTCAAGGTGAGTGCGAGGACTAGCGCGGCGACCTGCGTCACGCGCCGCTGCAGCCACGCGAGCATCAAGAGCGAGAGGGCCAGTGCGAGGTGGCTGGCGCGGGCTAGGATGAGGCCGTGATCGACACTGATATAGCTGTCGTAGATGGGACCGTGCCAAAAGCCGAGCAGCGGATGCATCAAATGCTTCTGTGGTGCCAACCACAGCTGCGCTCCGGCACCGAAAGTCAATAGCAGGTAGGTCGCAGCGAGGGCAATGCCCGGCCACAGTCGGCCGCTACCCTTGCTGCGCAGCCGCCACAGCAGGTGCATGATGGCGTGCGCTAGCACCCAGGCGGGGTACCATAGAACCAGCATCCAGAAGCCAAAACCGGGGCCGCTGCAGAGACAGGTGTGCGACAGCAGCATGGCGCTGCCGGGGGCGACGGCGATCAACGGACTGAGCAGGAAGATCCAAAACACCTCGAAGGCGTAGGGCGGACTGTAGACACCGTCTGCTTGCGGCAGAAGCCGCAGCGGCATCGCCAGACCGACCATGGGCAGCAGCAGCAGCGCCGCGTAGGAGGCGAGCAGCACGTACTCGTACTCGAGGTTCATCCCTGCCGGTAGGGCTAGTGGCAAGGTGGTCGAGATGAGATAAACAGCGATCAGTATCAAGTAGCGCCACAAGTTCGTTGCCCTCAACTCGGTGGTTGCGCGCTGGATCCGTCGTCTGCACGATCAGTGCAGAACTAGCTCCAGGCTCCTTCTGGACCAGTTCGGGACTAGTTCGGGACTAGCTTACTTAGGATTAGACAGACTGGAAAAAGGTCCATTGTCGCGAGTTCGGCGTGCACAGGGCAAGGAGCGCGGCGCGTTGGCTACGCACGGTCTCGGCCAGAGCCTCCAGATCGGTATTCAGCATGCGGCTGGTGGCTGCCTTATAGAGCAGCGACAGATGCAGATCGAGGGCGCCAAGAAGAAAGCTGAGGCGACTGGTCAAAGAACATTCCCACGGCTGCTGCTGCGCATCACCTTGAGTGGCCATCGCATCGTAGTCGGTAAAGGCCTCGATGATGGCGTCGTTGCCGAACAGCTGCACCAGCACGCGCAGCTCGGCAACCTTGGCGTGGATCACCTGAGCCGTTTCATCTTTGTAGACGCTGGCCCGGTAATAGACGAGCTGGCAGCGAACCGCATCGATGCGGTGGTGGGTGAGCTCCATCAGCTCTAGGAGAATGTCTTGATGCCGGCAATGGAGCATACCTGCAGTTCCTTCCGTCGCGTCTGAGCAGCGAATCTATGAGGCGATAAATTGTTTCCGTAAGTTTATTTTAAGGAGCGCGGCGGGGGCTGTCAAATCGTTGACCCGTAAGGGTTCTAGGGAATTCGCTTTAGGCCGAGTGAATCATCAATGCTTCTTCGTAATTGGCCTCTCGTCGCTTTCTAAACAGAAAATCGATGGGGCAAATTTTCACCAGGTCAGGCTGACTTTGGCATCGGCATTGGCAAGTGTCAGATGAATGGCGGTCTTTGCAACCATTTGTGCGGAGTTGGCATCGACGCTCGGCGTATCGAAGATGACCAGGTACTCGCTGGACCAATGCGTGACACCAGGGAAGAAGGGTCGCCAACGCACCTTGTCATCGATGCGTTTAATCAAGACGGGCTTGAGCGGACCGTCCTTGCTTTCGAGTAGGACCGTCCAATGGTGCACATTGGTCAAGTCGATGCGGTCATCGCCGCCGGGGGCGTTGAGCGTCACGAAGAAGCCGGCCTTTGTCGTCGCTTCTTGAAAGCCCGCCTCGCCGCGCTTATACACTCGCTCAAGGCGTCCAGCGAAGGCGGCGCGAAACTCCGGCGACAGGTAGGTCGCAGTCATGATGTAGCGCGTCTCGAAGTCCTTAAAGATCGTCCGCTCGCGCGTCGCCTTGGTGAGCTCGCTATAGTAAGGCTGATCCTCGACGGCGCTGGTGTTTAAGTCGATGTCTGGCTCGACTGAGCTGACACAGCTGGTGACCGGCCAAAGCAGGGCGAAGAGGACGGCAATACCGCTGATGTTACGCATATGGGCTGGCACTCCCCGCCATGGGCAAAAGACCGGCCAAGGGCCTTAATTGGTCACCTTATTGCGGCCCGTTTGCTTTGAGTTGTATAGCTTTTTATCCGCTGCTTCGAGGAATTCTTTTGGGCTCGCGATCGGCGTCTTCAGCTGCGACACACCCATGGAGATGGTCTGACGGTGGCTGATGCGCTTGCGCTGCCCGTCCTTTTCGACTTCGATCAGAAAGGAGTGACTCTCGTGTTTGTGGCGGATTCGCTCCGCCAGCTCCGCCGCGGTGCGAGCCTCGGTGTTGGGCAGGATGATGACAAACTCCTCGCCGCCAAAGCGGCCGAGAATGTCGTCCTTGCGCACCGCCGATTTGACCAAGGCGGCACTCTCTTTCAGGATGTAGTCGCCAGCGTTGTGGCCGTAGTTGTCATTGACCGGCTTAAAATGGTCCAAATCGTAGTAGATGATCGCCAGGTCGCGGCCATAGGTGCGGCTGAACTTAAACTCTGAATCCAAGGCGTCGAGCAGGTACTGTTTGTTAAAGATCTGCGTTCCAGCGTCGATCGTCGCCATGCGGTAGATCTTGTCGTGCATCACGCTGTCGACGTTGTCGTGGGCAAAGAACTTCAGCAGCACGGTCCCTAGGCGAATGATGTCGCCGTCCTTGAGCGGGTTCTGACCGTCGGTGCGCACGTCATTGACGAAGGTACCGTTGGAGCTACCCATATCCTCGACGACGACGTTGTCACCGATCAGGACGAGTCGCGCGTGTTGCCGGGAGACGCTGGCTTCATTGATGATGATCTGCACGCTTGGTGAACGGCCAATGACGTTGACCGGTTCGGTCAGCGGATAGCGCTTGCCGAGTTTGGCTCCGCTGTACTGCACGACGCAGGCGTTTTTTCGCTTTGATCCCTGGAGGATGGTCAGGTTCGGCGACTCGGCAATGATCGTTTTTTCTTCCGACATGCGCCCCTACAGTCCGTGGCTGGGAAATTCGAAGTTGGGTGGAATTCCTCCTATCATAGCACCGCTGCGCCACTAACGCCAATCCAGCCCCGTCCCTGGTAGCTCGGCCAGAGATCGGACTTTTTCCTTGTGTTACCTCGGTTTCGCTCGTTAAAGTAGCCCCTCATTTGGGCTTAAGGGGGCGCTTTATGCGGATAGCCGTGGTTGGTACGGGTTACGTGGGCTTGGTCACGGGTGTGTGCCTTGCCGAGGTCGGTCACCACGTCGTCGGGGTCGATACCAATGCCGACAAGATCAACAAGCTGAAAGCCGGCGTCGCCCCGATCTATGAGCCCGGTATCGAAGCGCTACTGAAGCGCAACGCCGAGCACGAACGCTTGGTCTTTACCACCGACCTTGCCTTTGCCCTGCGCGGCTGCGACTGCGTCTTTATCGCCGTGGGCACTCCCCCTGGTGAAGATGGCTCCGCCGATCTGCAGTACGTCAAGGCCGTTGCCGCTGGGATCGGGCAGCACGCCCAGTCCTCGATGCTCGTCATCGTCAAGTCGACCGTCCCGGTCGGAACCTGCGATATTGTCGAGGCCGTCGTCGGCGCTGAGCTGAAGAAGCGGAACTCATCGTTGCATCTGCCCGTGGTCTCGAATCCCGAGTTCCTCAAAGAAGGCACGGCGATCGATGACTTCATGAAGCCCGACCGCATCATTGCAGGCACTAACGATGAAGGCGCCCGGCAAAAGCTACGGCAAATGTACCAACCCTTCGTCGTCGATGATCCCAGCCGCCTCTACTTGATGGATCGGCATTCCTCGGAACTAACCAAGTACGGCGCCAATGCCATGCTAGCGACGCGCATCAGTTTTATGAACGAGCTCGCTCGACTGTGCGAGAAGGTCGGGGCGAACATCGACGAGGTGCGCCTTGGCATGGGGGCCGATCCGCGCATCGGTCGTAAATTCCTTTATGCAGGTCCAGGTTATGGCGGTTCTTGCTTTCCCAAGGACGTCTCAGCACTGGTCAAGACCGGCGAGGCCCAGGGCCTGGACCTTGCCGTGATCAACGCCGTCGAAAGCGCTAACGCCGAGCAAAAGCTTTGGGTTGCTGGCAAGCTCAAGCGCCACTACGGCAGCTTGAAAGGCAAGCATATCGCTGTTTGGGGGCTGGCCTTTAAGCCCGGTACAGACGATGTACGCGAAGCTCCAGCCAAGACCATCATCGAGTTTTTGCTGCGTGAAGGCGCCACCGTCAGCGCCCATGACCCCGAGGCCATGCCTAATTTTAGCACGGAATTAGGGCCACTTAGCGGCCTAACCTTCGCTAAATCAGCCTACCAGGCGCTAGAGGGAGCCGATGCACTTGCGCTCGTCACGGAATGGAGCGAGTATAAGCGCCCCAATTGGGATAAGGCGAAGGGGCTGATGCGCTCGCACGCCGTCTTCGACTTCCGCAACCAATACGACCGTAGTTCCTTGGTCGGCTTGGGCTTCTACTACGAGTGTATCGGCCGGTAAGCGGTTCGCTCCATTCGACCGATAAGGGTGAGTGGCATGATTTTAGCTCTTGATATCGGCGGCACGAAGGTCGCTGTAGCCACTTTCGCTCGCGGCCCTAAGGGCCTGGTCATGGGCGAGGTCAGTCGCTACAAGACCCATGATTTTCCAGATCTAGAATCCGTCCTGCATCACCACGTGGCGACCACCTCGGCGGTATCCCTGCGCGGGATCAGTATCGGCGTCGCCGGACCGGTCCTTGGCCGGGTCGTTGCCTTGACCAATCTGCCGTGGAGCATCGATGCCGATCGCTTAGCCAAAATCTTTGGCGCTCCAGTGTTTTTGCTCAACGACCTCGAAGCCCATGGTCATGCCATTCCAACGCTTGATCCATCGTCCCTTGTCACCTTGCAAGCTGGTACGCCGCGGCGCGGCAACATGGCATTGATCGCGGCTGGTACTGGACTAGGCGAGGCTCTGCTGATCCGCCACGAGGATGAATTAATCGTCTGCCCTTCGGAAGGCGGTCACGCCAGCTTCGCTCCCACCGAGATCAAAGACCTCGACCTGGTGCGGTTTCTCCGGCCGCGCTTTCCCCATATCAGTTGGGAGCGCGTCGTCTCTGGTCTCGAGGGATTTCGCAATCTCTATGATTTCATGCTCGCCACGGGAGATTTCAAAATCCCCGAGCAGTGGCAACGCCAGCTTCGTGCAGAGCATGACATCGGCGCGCTGATCTTTCAGGCTGCGAGCGAGGGTGAGTCCTTTGCCAAGTATTTGCTCAACTGGTTTGTCCGCCTTTACGGTGCGGAAGCCGGTAATCTTGCCCTTAAGGTGATGGCCGTCGAGGGTGTGTACATCGCTGGTGGTATCGCCTCGCATCTGTTGCCGTATCTAAATACAGGTGCGTTTACTAAGGCGTTTGCGCACAAGGGGCGCTTTAAGGCGATGCTGCAGGGGGTGCCGATTCACATCATCACCGATGGCAACGTTGCGTTGATTGGTGCGGCGGCCTTTGCGGCGAAAAAGCTGCGGTAGGCGGTGGAGGCTGGGGACGCTGGCGTCTAGTGTTGGGCTTGGTTGAATAAATCCTGCCCTCTTGCGTTCCCACCCTCCCAGTTGTGCGGAATAAAGCCGGTGTCCAAAAACTGGGAGGCCAGGAAGGCAGGAGGGCAGGATTTGTTTAAAAAAGCCCTAGCACTGCGCTAAGCTGGCTGAAATACGGGGGTAAAGACCTGTGTTTGGGCGGACCTGATGGTGCGGTGTCGCCGCTATAGTTTCATTTCTCCACTGCTAGTGTAGATTTGATGATCATTTCTACACTAGTTGTGGAGAAATGATCATCAAATCTACACTGATGGTATAGAATTGAGCAAAGGGGCGGCGATCCTCCACCCCACCTCGACCCTAAAGGGGAGTCCATGTTTCATCGCATTGCCACCCGCCCAACCAAGACTTTCCTTCTGCTCGGCCCGCGCGGGACCGGCAAGTCCACTTGGCTCAAGACCTTGTCCTTCGATCTGTCGATCGACCTACTCAAGACTAAAGACTGCCTGGAATACCTGCGTGATCCTGGTTTATTGGCGCCTCGCACCGCGCATTTACCAAGCGGGAGCTGGGTGTTGATCGATGAGGTGCAAAAAGTTCCAGAGCTTCTGGACGAGGTGCATCGTTTATACGAAGAGCGCAGACTTCATTTTGCTTTAAGTGGCTCCAGCGCACGTAAGCTCAAACGCAGCGGAGTGAATCTATTGGCTGGTAGGGCGATCAATCGCCGCATGTTCCCACTGACTTTTCCTGAATATGCATCAGGCGGCTTTAGTTCCGACGACCTCACCGAATGGGGCACTTTGCCACTGGTGCTCGATCAGTTCGAGCACCGCGCTGAGACCTTATCTAGTTACGTCGATAACTATCTGCGGCAGGAGCTACTCGAAGAAGGAATTGTCCGCAATATAGAGCCGTTCGTCCGGTTTTTGGCTGTTGCCGGGCAAATGAATGGACAGACACTCAATGTCGAAAATGTCGCCCGCGAGTCCAAAGTCGGCCGCACGACGGTGGACAAGTATTTTGCGGTGCTCGTCGACACCTTGATTGGCTTTAAGCTGGCCGCTTATCAACCAAGCATACGCGTCAACGAAGTCGCGCATCCCAAGTTCTATTTCTTCGACGCAGGAGTCGCTAGAGCGGCCGCTGGCCTGGCATTTGATAGTCTGGATAGGTATTACAAAGGCTTCTTGTTTGAAACCTATCTGCTTAATGAAGTGCGCGCCTACAATGACTACTCCGGACGTCACCGCGATATTTTTTACTACGCATTACGTAGCGGTGGCGAAATCGACCTGGTGATCCAGCTCAAGAAAAAGATGAAGCATGCTCCTGATGAGATCATCGCGTGTGAATTTAAACTCGGTAGCACCTGGCGTTCCGAATGGGCGAAGCCATTTGCGATCTTAATGGGCGGCGAATCACCGACGCAGGTGAAGCGCGCCATTGTTGTCTATACTGGCCAAAATCGCGAGGTGCGGGGGGCCGTCGAGCTGCTACCAGTGGCAGAGTTCTTGCGTGAGCTCTTTGCTGGTCAGGTTTTCTGACCCACTGGGACTAGTGACGAACCGTCCGCTGATCCTCGCGGTGATGTGACCGTTAAATATCAAGTGGAGCGTTGTCAACATGTACGATGGCAGTGTTACTGCGGTGCGTACAGAATCTGCTGCCATTGCCGATGCTCACCAGAGCTGCCGAACTTTTGCCACACATCTTGCCGATTGTAGATGGTCTCCATGTCATACCGGTAGCTATCAAACACACCTTGGTTGTTATCACCCAGATGCTTTCTAATGCCGACGTGCAAGGAGCGACCACCGCCCCAGCGGTCACAACTCGTGCCACCATCGGCTTTGCAGCGTAGGTTGCGCAGTCCGGTCAAAGCGTTGCATTTATAGCCCGCGGGCGAGTGTTCTGAGGGGTTGCAGTCGAGGCCGACAGCATGGGCATCGGCCCAGCGTGATTGCGTCAGACCACAGGCTGGATCGTTAGGAATGCCCCAATCTTCGCAGGATTTGTTGACGTCCCAGGACGACTCGCGCACCGCCGAGCCAGCGATGATCAGGCGGCATTCATCAAAGGTCACGCCGGTATCTGCAGCTCCGCGCGGGTCCGAGCAGGCTTGGTTGATCGCATCGACGGTGCTTTGTTGCAAGCGGTCTAATCCATACCATCCGCTTGCTTGCAGCCGACTGACGCTTTCAGGGCGCGTGCCGCAGGCTGATGCGAGGGTCAATAGTCCACTTAACACAATGAGTTTAGGCATGCACTGCATGTGGGTCACTCCTTGTGCGGGGAAAAAGCACGAGATTTTAACTCTGTAGCTTTTGCGCCGCAAATTTCGAAAAATAAATTGAAAGTTCCCAACTATAGCATCGGGAGGTGGGCAATGCAAAACCTTAAGGATATAAAGAGAAAGAGTTTATATATGAGTGCTCTGTATTCAATGACTTAAATCAATGAGTCAGGCAACCTTCCTCGCCGGTTAAATCACAGCGCAGTCTTTTCTCCTGCCCGAACGGGGTGGAACATTCCACCCCGCGCGCAAACGCTGTTTTTTTGCTTCGACTAACCACCTAAAATCAATCCATTATTTCGGCTAAGGCGGGCAAAGATCAGCCGATTTTAAGTTTCCCGAACAAGCCGCCGATAGAAGGAGAGTCTAATGAGGGGGATTCGCCTTTATGCGCTCACTGGCGCCTAACAACTCACTGCTGACCGGCTTGGTCGTGCTGCTTGCAGCATGTGGTCAAGGCTCCAAAGCTTTGCCGACCGACAATCTGGTGAAGTCGAATCTCAATGGTTCGATCGCGAGTTCTTTCAATGTGACGCAAATGCTACCGTCGGCTGCAGCGGCGGGGGCCGATGTTACATTGTCCGGTTTAGGTCTCAGTGATGCGATCACGATCGTCGTCGGTGGCGTGGCTGTGGCTATCACGGCACGCGATAGCGACAAGAGCGTTCATTTTACGGTCCCTGAAGGAACACCGGGGATTCAGCCGGTAGTGGTCAGTAAAGGCTCCCAAAGCAACAGCCTCAACCTACTACGTCTTGCAAAAAATGGCGCCGCTGTGCTTGCTGGATCGCTATCGATGGCTTGCAAGGGCGAAACCTACTACGGGGTCGACGGCCAAAAGCTTGAAGGCACGCGCGACTGCAACAATCTAAGCGGGGCGGCGCCCACCGACGGCAGCCAGATCGCTGGACGTCCGGTCGATCCGGCTCAGCCAGATCCAGGCTCGTATCTGGTTTGGACCGGTAAAAAGTGGCAAGGAGTGGTGATCAAAGCGGCGGCGCCTTTGAGCTTTGATCCAGTATCGGGTGCTCTTGCCATGGCGAGTGCCACAGCGACGAGCGATGGTTATCTGGCGGCGATTGATTACGCTAAGTTCTTAGCTAAACAAGATGCCATTACAGGGTCGACCGCCTTGGTCGTGGGCGGACTCGTCGCGAGTCAGAAAAAGAGCCTTGAGCTTATGCCCTATGGCACCGCAGCGGGTCAGACCAGCGAGGTGCATTTTGATGCGTTGAGCGGCGGCAACTATGTTGGGTTTAAGGCGCCAGATGCGGTGCCTGCGTCGTTGATTTGGACCCTCCCGAGCGCCGACGGTGCGACCGGTTACACGTTAGTGACGGATGGCAATGGCCACACTAGCTGGGCGGCGGCGGGTGCGCCGGCATTGCCGAATGTCGGAACGGTCGGGACTTATGTCAAGGTGACCACCGATGCCCAAGGACGGGTTGCAGCGGGAACGAGTTTGCTCACTGCGGCGGACATTCCAAGCTTGGATGCGGGAGTGATCGGTAGCGGTACCTTGAGTGCGGCTCGCGGCGGTACCGGCGTCAGTTCCACCGCGGTATTTCCCATCTCCGGGACCGTGGTGACGGAAGCTGCGACGGAAACCTTAACCAACAAAACTCTGTCCGGTGGCACGATCAGCAGCGCGACCATCAATGGTGCCACGTTGATCAACACGAGTGGGTCCGTCAGCGCGGCATCGATCACCGCATCGGGCACCGTGACCGGAGCTGCGTTATTGTCGCAAGGGCCTCTACGGATCGAGGGCAATGGTACCAATGCCAATCGTCTCATCTTGAATGACAAAGGAGCGACGAATTCTTTGGCGATTAAAGCGCCGGATAACCTCGCTGCGTCGACCACCTGGACCCTTCCCGCTGGCGATGGCTCGGTGGGACAGTTTCTTGCGACCAACGGCAGTGGCAGTTTTGCTTGGGTGTCTGGGGGGGCGCCGACTGGTAGTGCAGGCGGTGATTTAGCTGGGACTTACCCAAATCCAACACTGGCGACGACCGGTGTCACAGCGGGTAGCTATGCCAAAGTAAGCGTCGATGTCAAAGGGCGCGTGCTCACCGGAATGAGTCTGATGGCAGCGGATATTCCCTCCCTTCCGGCCTCCATCATCGGTTCTGGGATCCTTGGCACAGGCAACGGTGGTACCGGAGTCGGCAACATCACGAATAATGGCGTGGTCATCGGCGGTGGCGCTGGACCACTTTCTGGTGTGACTGGGGCTCCTGGCCAAATCATGACCGTCAATAATTCGAACCAGCCGATTTTCTCAGCGATCAATCTGAGTGCGTCGGCTTCGGTCGCAGGCACCTTACCCGTCGTAAATGGTGGTACCGGAGTCTCGACGTCCACCGGTAGCGGTAGCTTAGTGCTTTCAAATAGCCCGACTCTGGTCAGCCCAACGCTTGGTACTCCAGCCAGTGGTGTCGCAACGAATTTAACCGGCCTGCCGCTGAGCACGGGCGTCACCGGCACTCTGGCGACTGGCAACGGCGGGACTGGTGTCAACTCAACAGCGACCTTCCCAAGTTCAGGCACCGTCGTGACTGAAGCCGGCAGTGAAACCTTGACGAACAAGACACTAACCTCTCCGGTCATCGCGTCGATTAGCAACGGTGGCACCCTGACCTTGCCTTCAGGAAATGACACACTGATTGGCCGTGCGACGACAGACACGCTGACCAATAAAACCCTGACCGCTGCGTTGATCAACGGTACATCCACCATTGGCGGCTCCACACTGATCAATACGACCGGTACCATAACCTCAGGCGCTCACACCGTGGCTGGCAACCTCACGATTCAAGGCAATGCGACGAATGCCAACCGCTTGGTGCTCAACGACAAGGGCATCACCAACTCCTTGTCGCTTAAAGCTCCAGATACCCTCGCTGGTTCCGTGGTTTGGACGCTCCCAGGCACCGATGGTACCT